>Ga0207718_100051_pt1 | contig 149296 bp, 153 predicted proteins | sample A23M2SouthBayCA_FD_187749 | JGI IMG/M metagenome (GOLD analysis project Ga0207718, IMG submission 187749) | Aerobic enrichment media microbial communities from Eden Landing Ponds, California, USA - A23 M2 (SPAdes) | ecosystem: Environmental > Aquatic > Marine > Unclassified | place: Emeryville...
GCGAGCCACATCGGTGGCGATGGCCTCGTCGCTGGCGATTTTGGCCTTGCCCTCTTCGACCCGGGGATCGACGAAGCCGACATCCCACGATTCGAGTTTCTCGATAGATTCGAGCACGCCCGGATGGTCGTACATCGGCTCGTGCATCGCGGGCGCGACGACGACCGGGACGCCAGCCCCGAGCGCCGTCGTCGCGCATGTCGTCACGGGCGTGTCGTCGATCGCACCGGCCATCTTTCCGACGGTGTTGGCGGTCGCGGGCGCGATCAAGAGCACGTCGGCCCAGCCGTCGACGCCGCACAGCTCGACGTGTTCGACCGCGCCAGTGAGATCAGTCACGACGTCGCGCTCGGTCGCGAACTCGACGGCCCATGGGTGGATAATATTGGTCGCAGACTCGGACATGACGGCCCGGACGGTCGCACCCTGCCGGCGGAGCTCGTGGACGAACTCGACGACACGAACGGCCGCAATCGACCCCGTCACCCCGAGGGCGACGTTGACTCCCTGAAGCATTCATCCCGACTTCGAGGGGCCCGCCTATCAAATCTCCGCCCCGGAGCGCGTCTACAGATCAGAGAGCCGCGTCAGCTCGTCGTCGGTCAACTCGATCGTCGACGCCGCGACGTTCTGCTTGAGGTGGCTGACGCTGGACGTACCCGGAATCGGGAGTGTCACTGGTGAGTGCTGGAGCAGCCACGCCAGCGCGATCTGGTACCGGGAGGCGTCGTGAGCCTCGGCCACGTCGTCGATGACCGCACCCTTCTCGCCGAGGTCGCCCGCCGCCAGTGGGAACCACGGAATGAAGCCGATGTCGTACTTCTCGCAGGCCTGCAGGACGTCCTCGTCCTCGCGATTCGCGATGTTGTACTGATTCTGGACCGTCGCTATGTTGACGATGTCGCGAGCGGTTTCTAACTGTTCGACGGAGACGTTGCTTAACCCGACGTGGCGGACCAGCCCTTCGTCTTTCATCTCGGCGAGGGCGTGGACCGAATCTGCGAAGGGGGTGTCGGGGTCCGGGCGGTGGAACTGGTAGAGGTCGATCATCTCCACGCCGAGGCGGTCCCGGCTCGCGAGGACAGCGTTGCGGAGGTAGTCCGGATCGCCGCGCGGTTTCCAGTCGCCGTCAGTGTTCCGAAGGAGTCCGCCTTTTGTTGCGACCACGAGGTCCTCGGGGTACGGGGCCAGCGCCTCGCGGATGAGTCGCTCGCTCACGCCCGGGCCGTACGAATCAGCGGTATCGATGAAGTCGACGCCCGCGGCGATGGTCTCGTGGAGCACCTGGCGTGCGTTCTCTTCGTCCCTGGGCCGCCCGATGATGTCTTCGCCGGTGATCCGCATGCCCCCGTACCCGAGGCGGTGAATCTCGGTCTCGCCGTCCAGTTCGAACGTATCGCTCTGGTTTGTGAGTCCCATGGCCGTAAGGTCGTCCGACTCCCACAAGTCAGTTTGGCCCCACTATGTTGGGTCACAGTTAGGTGAGATACAGACGAGGCTGAGCCAACCAGACATAAAAATCGCATTCACCAGTAGTTTCTTGTAATTGCTATTTTATTGCCGAGTATGGATCGCGAGCGGCGGGACATGCTTCGACTGGCGGGCGCTACAGGCCTACTGATCCTTGCCGGCTGTAGTTCGGACGATCCCGATGACGGGAAGAACCCGAATACACCGACCGTCTCCTCAACAGCTACCCTGACACCGAATGCACCTGTATCAGAACCACCGACTGATACTCGCACTCCATCGGAGACGCCAACTTCGACAATAACTGTACCGAACGCACCGACTAATACTCCCATTCCATCGGCGACACCAACATCGACACCAACTGACCAGGTGCCATCGACGACGACACAAACGCCGACCAGGACCCCTTCGTTCGGTCGATCAACACTTATCGGAGACGATACCGAGAATGAGGACTCATTTGGGAATTCCGTCGCTCTATATGGAGATACGGCCATTATTGGAGCACCACTTGATAACAATGTGAAAGGTGAGTCTGCCGGGTCAGCGTACGTGTTTACCTACGCTGGTGGCGAATGGTCTCAACAGGAGAAGCTCATCGCAGACGTGGAGAATGCTGACGGCAGCGATGAGAAAGAATATTTCGGAGTAGATGTCGCACTGGACGGCGATACCGCTGTTGTTGGTGCTTCCAGTGCGATCCACGATGGAGAACGCCCAGGATTGGCATATGTGTTCACTCGAGATGACGAAACGTGGTCACAGGAGGCGAAACTCCTCGCCGAAGATGGCGAATATAGTGATGCGTTTGGGGTGGCAGTCGCGCTGGATGGGAATACCACTATCATCGGGGCTTCAAATGATGTCAATGCCAGCGGAGACTGGGCAGGATCAGCGTATGTCTTCGCCCGCAGTGGTGACGAATGGACCCAGCGGGCAAAACTACTCGCTTCGGACGGTGATCAGCGTGACAATTTCGGGGACGCAGTCGCGATCGACGGTGGCACGATTGTTGTTGGTGCCCCTGGCGACGAGGACCCGAACGGCGAGGAGGGTGGTTCAGCGTACGTCTTCTCCCGTAGCGGCGAGACATGGTCTCAACAGGCAAAACTCGTCGCTGACGACGGTAACGGCTCGGACGCGCTGGGTTCCTCTGTCACGCTTGATGGTGACACGGCTGTTATTGGTGCCCCCAGTGATGAGGACCCGAACGGCGAGGGGGGTGGTTCAGCGTACGTCTTCTCCCGTAGCGACAGGACGTGGTCCCAACAGGCTAAACTCTTCGCTGATGACGGGGATAGCAACGACAGCTTCGGGATTGCAGCCACGTTCAACGGTGACACTGCTGTTATTGGTGCTCATCGCGACGAAGATCCGAACGGCGAGGAGGGTGGTTCAGCGTACGTCTTTACTAGCGACGAGACGTGGTCCCAACAGGCTAAACTATTCACTGACGACAGCATTGATACTGATTATTTCGGAGCCTCTGTGACGCTCGATAGCGGTATAATCGTCGGAGCCCCCGGAGGAAGTGAAATCGGTGGCTCGGCATATGTGTTTGACTTGCCGTAGACTCGCGTGAGTATGGGACTGCAACGATATCTCTGATGATGTGAGTTAGTCGCCTGTGGCATCCTGATAAGCGTCATGCAACGCTCAAGATAGTGATCTCGCGCGTTCACTATCTTGTGTAGCTTTGAAAGGACTCTGGATAGTTGATTTATCGCTCACCCGTCGCACTCCCGCCAGAGATACAGACTCGCGTAACTCCGGTAGGGTGTCCACCGCTCGGAGCGCGCTCGCATTGCCGCTCGATCCTCGACGGCCAGCTCCTCGAACAGCCTCGCCATTCCCTTGCGGATGCCCAGATCTCCCACCGGAAACACGTCGGGCCGGCCAAGCGAGTAGATGAGTTGCATGTTCGCGGTCCACGGGCCGACACCTGGAATGTCGGTCAGTTCCGCCCGAACTGCGTCGTTGCTCATCTCCTCGAAGTACGCACGTGAATAGTCCTCCGCTTCGAACGCCTGAGCGACGTTTCGCACGTATTCGGTCTTCTGTCGTGAGAGGCCAGCGTCTCGCAGTATCCGCTCGTCGGCTGTGAGAATTCCCTCGGGGGAGACCTCGACTACGTCGAACAGGCGCTCTCGGGTGGCGGCGGCCGATTCCATCGACACCTGCTGGCGCAGGATCGAGACGACGAATCGCTCAAAGAAGTCTGCCGCTGGCTCCAGGTCGATTCGACCGTGGCACTCGACCAGTGGGCCAAGATACTCGTCGGATCGGAGCGTGGTGTGTGGTGCGTTGTCGGTCGTCATCAGTCGAGACCGCTGTCGTCGTCACAGTAGTTCGCACCGAGCAGCGCGTCGCCGCCGGACGTCGATTCGCCCCCAGTGTCTGTGGCCGTGTCCTCGGTCGGCTCCTCGGCCAGCGGGACCTCCTCGCGTTCGATCACGCGGGCCGGGTTGCCGACGACGGTCGCGCCGGCCGGAACGTCTTCGACGACTACTGCGCCGGCACCGACGGTCGCACCCTTGCCGATCGTGACGTCGCCGATCAGCGTCGCGTTCGCGCCGACGGTGACGCCGTCTTCGAGTGTCGGGTGACGTTTCTCGCGGCGCATCGAGTTACCGCCGAGCGTGACACCGTGGTACATGAGGACGTCGTCGCCGATTACAGCAGTCTCGCCGACGACCGTTCCCATCCCGTGGTCGATGAAGAACCGTCGTCCGACCGTTGCCGCCGGGTGAATCTCGACGCCGGTCAGCAAGCGCGTGAGGTGAGAGAGGAGGCGGGCGAGCAGCCCGAAGCCGTTGTCGTGGAAGGTGTGTGCGATGCGGTACAACCAGATGGCGTGGAGGCCGGGATAGGTGAGGAGGACTTCGAGTGAACTGACCGCTGCCGGATCCTTGGCGCGGGCAGTCCGGACGTCCTCACGGATACGATCGAACATTGATGATGTCGTGTTAGTAGTTACCAGCGGTACCGGCGAGTCGAGAACCTATCGACAGTGACAACCCTGTTCGGTGGTGGTCGTGTGACTGTCGGTACCCGTATGGACTGCGACGGTGCGCAGTTCCTGCATGTCCTATCACTACGGCGGGGATGAACAAAAAATACCGGATCTGTCTCACCGGGCCAGCCCGATGTAGAGGACGTAGCCGACGAACACAGCCAGGTACGCCGCTGCGAGGGCCTCAGTGAACAGGTTGCGGCCAACGAGCGCCGGCAAGACGACGACCAGCGGGCCTGCAAGCATGAGTGTGTCGAAGATACGGTCGTCCGCGCCGGATTCGATCACCTGACCGATCAGAGGGATTCGCTCGGGTTTCATCGGTAGACACCACCGCGCTTGAAGATCGCTCGCAGTAGCACCAGCACGGGGATGATCTCCAGGCGGCCGATCCACATGTTGAACAGGAACGTCACTTTTGCCAGGTCGGGCATCGACGGCCCCGTGATTCCGGCAGAGAGACCGACGTTACCCTGGGCGCTCGCGACTTCGAAGACAATGTTTTCGAGCGTGTATACACCGTCCGGCAGGATGAGCAAGAAGACGAACAATGCCAGTCCGAGGAAGACGAACCACAGCGCAGCGATGATAGCGGCTTCCTCGAACTCCTGTCGGGCCGCAGTCTCGTCGAGTCGTCGGTTTCCGATCCGCAGTCGACGGATGGCCGATTCGGGATAGAAGACGTCCGTGATGCGGTGGTAGATACCCTTGCCCAGCGTTGCCAGCCGTATCAGTTTGATACCGCCGGCAGTCGACCCGGCAGCACCGCCGAGGATCATGCCGCCGGCGACGGTCAACTGTGCCTCGGCGGGCCACGTACCGAGTGCCACGTTCGCGGAGTTCGTCGAGATACCACCGGTTGCCGTCTGAAAGCCCGTACAGGACATCGCAGAGACGAACTGGAAGAGGCCAAACCTGACCGCCGAGAACACTGAATCGTAGACCCCCTGCACGTAGACGACCGCACAGAGGAATGCCGAGCCGACGGCAAAGCCGCCGAAGAGCCATCGCGTCTGGAGGTCGGTGTAGAAGTTCTTCAGATCACCCCTGAGAATGAGGAAGTGGATTGGAAAGGCGATCGATCCCAGCGTCATGATCGGTATCAGCGCGTAGTCGATTGCCGCGCTGTCGTAGGTCGCGATCGAGCTATCAGTGATCGAGAACCCGCCCGTCGCGAGGCCGGTCATGGCGTGGTTGATCGCCCCCCAGATCGGCATCCCGACCAGCCACAGCAGCGTGATCGAGAGGAACGTAAAGAGGACGAAGATCCACCAGATCGTCCGAACTGTCGAGACGATACTTGGATGGATCTTCTCCGAGCGGGCTTCACTCTCGTAGAGGGTTAGCGACCCGCTCCCGGGACGTGCGAGAATCGCTGTCGTGAGGACGATCACACCCACACCGCCGATCCACTCGATGAAGGTTCGCCACCACTGCAGCGTCCGCGGGAGGACCTCCTCGTTGTCGGTCATCGTCAGCCCTGTACCCGTAAACCCACTCATGCTCTCGAACAGCGCGTTGAGTGGATCGGTGAAGGCCGCGAGCGTCGAGGTCTGTGCCGGTGTCGAGAGAAAGGCGGGATCGAGTTCGACGGTCCAGGCGATCAGAAGCAATGGGAGCGAACCGAACACTGCGACCGTGAACCAGCCCGCGGCCGCGACCATCATGCCGTGAAGTTTTCCCGGATCGTCAGCATTAGCGAACACCGTCCGGAGACCGTACCCGATCCCAAGCGGGACGGCTGCCGAGACGAGCAAGGCAGGGAGGACGTAGAATTCACTCCAGACGAGTGCGACGAGTGCCGTCACCAGCACAAGTCCTCCAAGTGCCTCCAGCATCCGTCCGATGTCGCGCCCAACTGTAGCTGTGGTTCCGTTCATGGGCTACGTTTCAGTGTCACAGTCATCTCACTCCGTGGAGTCCTCGTAGTGGCCGAAAATATCGGTGACCTCGGGATCGGCACCGACTGCCGAGTAGACCGTCAGTAGATCTCCGGCCTCAATCTGGGTATTCCCGCGTGGTGTGATCGGTTTCTCGTCGCCCTCCCGCTCGATCGCAACCACGAGCACATCGTTGGTCAGATGGCCCGCTTCGGAAGCTTCCTGAAGCGTGAGGCCAGCGACTGGCGCATCTTCGGTGACGGTGATCTCGAAGACTTCTGCTTCCTCTCCGATTCGCATGTAATCGACGATCGCAGGACGGGCGACTGCACGATAGAGATACTCGGCGATGAGCTCCTGCGGGTTCTGCATCGTATTGACGCCAATCTGCCGGAAGAGGTTCATGTGTTCGGGGTTGTGCACGACGGAAAGAATTGCTGGAATCTCGAAGTCCTTGGCGAGCAAACAGACCATGACGTTCGTTGCGTCCTGATCAGTCGTCGAGATGATCGCGTCGGCCTGGTCGGCACCGGCGTCTTCGAGCGTCGCTTTGGTCGTCGCGTCCGCGTTCAACACCAGACAGTCGAACTCGCCGGCTGTCCTGTCGGCCCGACCCGGATCGTTCTCGATGACGACGACCTCGTTACCGGATCGAGTCGCGATATCGATCAGCGGCGTGCCGATGTCGCCAGCACCGACGATGATGAGATACATACGCGTCGTTCGAAGCGAGGGGGTTGAAAAGGTGTCGGCTCAGACTTCTCCAGTCGGCCGAACGGAACCCATCGATGGGACGCAAAGTGAACGTCCATAGATTCTACCTGTGCTGGTCAGTCGGATGTGACCGATAGCCGCGTACCAGTTACCGTCCCTTTCGGTAGAGTTTTTTATCTCCGGTGTTCCACCATTGGAGTGTTGCGGCTTCTCAGTACATGTGGACCGGCGTTCGTTTGTCAGGTGGAAATCAGATCGAGCGAGTGAACGGAGACCTATATCATGCCGAAATCCCTGGAACGTGATCTTGGCCTGTACGCGACGATTACGATAAGTATCGGTGCGATGATCGGGAGCGGTATCTTCGTTCTCCCGGGACTGGCAGCCAAAAAGACCGGGCCGAGCGTGGTATTCGTATACTTCCTCGCCGGACTCATCGTGCTCCCGGCAGCGTTAGCGAAAGCCGAGATGGCTACGGCGATGCCAGAAGCCGGCGGTACGTACCTCTATATCGACCGCGCGATGGGGCCGTTGATGGGGACGATTGCGGGGGTCGGGGCCTGGTTCTCACTGGTGTTCAAGAGCGCGTTCGCGCTGGTTGGGCTCGGTGCGTATGTCCTCCTGCTCGTCTCGGTTCCGGAGAGCTATCTCGTCCTCCTCAGTCTGGGGCTGGGTGTGGTATTGATCGTCGTGAACGTGGTTGGTGTCAAACAGAGTGGGAAGTTACAGTCGATCGTCGTGAGTCTGGTCCTGGTCGCACTGCTCCTGTTTATCGCGCCCGGCTCTACCTTCGTCGATAGTAGCCAATTCCATCCGTTTGCGACACATGACAGCGGGGGTATCCTCGCAGCGACGGGCTTCGTGTTCGTCTCCTACGCCGGTGTGACAAAGATCGCCAGCGTCGCTGAGGAGGTGGAGAACCCGGGCCGGAACATCCCGATCGCGATGATCGGCTCCGTCGTGATGATGATGATCGTCTACACGCTCACTGTCTTCGTGATCGTCGGCGTCTCACCATCGACGGAACTCATGTCCGATAGCATGCTGACGCCGATGGCGCTCGCAGCCAACCAGTTCGCCGGGCGGTACGGGGAGATCGGGATTTCGATCGTCGCCGTGCTGGCGCTGTTGAGCATGGCCAACGCTGGCATCCTCTCTTCGTCGCGGTTTCCCTTCGCGATGAGTCGTGACGACCTGGCTCCGGCGCGACTCGGTGAGATCAACTCGCGATTCAAAACGCCCATCATCTCCGTCGTCATCACTGGGGCGCTGCTGTTGGTCCTCATCGCGGGCCTGCCCGTTCTTGAACTCGCTAAACTCGCCAGCGCGTTCAAGATTCTGATCTTCACCTTCATTAACGTCGCCCTCGTCGCCTTCCGGGAGAGCGAACTCGACCACTACGACCCCGAGTTCACGTCGCCGGGCTACCCGTGGGTCCAGTTGTTCGGCATCGTCGGTGGACTCGTCCTGCTCACACAGATGGGTGCAGTCGCGTACGGCGGCGCTATCGGGATCATTCTCATCGGCATCGTCTGGTATCTGGTGTACGGACGCAAACGGACGTCACGAGAGGGTGCAGGAATCCAGGCGTTTCGGCAATCGGCCGACGCTCAGTCGCTCTCGCAGGTCGAGGCGGCATTCGAATCTGAAGGCAGAACCGTACTCGTCGCGATGGGAGAGGGGACGCCAGTCAGTCGTGAGCGGACGCTCCTGGAAGCGGCAGCCAGTGTTGCAGCACGGAACGACGGTACCGTTCACGCCGTTCGCTTCGAGGCAGTCCCCGAGCAGGTGACACTCTCCTCGGTAACTGAAATGGACGAATCTGACCGCGAGTTCGAAAGCGTCACACAGGAGCTGGCGGAGAACCTGCCGGTTGACATAGAGCCAAGAGAAATCGTCTCCCACGACCTGAAGCGGTCGGTCGTCAATTACGCGAAAGACATCGACGCCGACTTGCTGCTCGGCGAGTGGGAACCGGACCGCTATCACGCGAAGTTGCTCGGGAGCGACGTCGACTGGTTCATGTCTCACGCCCCCTGTGACACGGTGTTCCTCCGGGACAAGAGCCTTGACGATGTCGAGGAAATCACTGTCATCACTCGACGCGGCCCGTATCGACCACTCAAGGTCGTTCTCGCGGACGCACTCGCGATCCGTTACGACGCAACAGTACGATTCCTCACGGCCGTCGACGAATCCGCAGCGGAGACGATGGTCGACGGAACGACGACCTACCACGAGCAGCTGTCTGACTTATGCGTGGCCCCAACAAAGAGCGAGGTCATTCGCACTGGCGACCCGATCTCGGGTCTCGTCGAGGCAGCGGCTGGAACTGACGTCTCCGTCGTCGGAACGGTCGCGCACTCACGACTCCACGAATTCGCGTTCGGCGATCCGGCGACCGACCTCAGTAACAGACTCGATTCGACGGTATTGCTCGCACATCCACGTGAACTCAAAAGCCGGACGTTCATCCGACGACTTCTCGAACGGGCCACCTTCGGTGGGTAATCCTACACTTCGAGTCGACGGGCGATGGCTTCGCGAATAGACATAGCAGATTCTTCCGGTCCCCGGGCCGTCACCACAGTTCGGTCGACTTTTTCCCGACGGCTCCGGGAGTGATCCAAATATTGACTGGGGCCGGGTTGATCGAACCGCCTGCACCGAGCGTTCCCGACGAGATCGACATGGAGACGAACGGAACTGCAGATATTTCCGCAGAGAGCGACCTCGCGAACCCGTTCAGGAAGGCAGCGACGACATCGGCGACGGGAATATTCAACATTCCCGAGGAACGGACCTGACGCACGATTGACAGAGTAGTAACTCCCGCCGGCTCTGGGCATCCCGGTCGCGAGTTCGGATAGCGACAGCGCAGCCAACAGCAAGACCATCTCGCCGAGGAAAAAGGAAATCATGCTCGTCGGCCCAGTCTGGTCGGCGGCAATGCTCGGGAGTACGAAGATTCCGGCACCGATCATCGTGCCGAGACCGATCATCTACGCTTCGAGAAATCCGAGGCCGCGGGCGAGTTCCTGGTTGTCGTCGCTCATCCGCTCTCGGCTTCCGGTTTGTCGGGGAGGACGACGACCGGAAGGTCACTCTCGGAGATGAGTGACAGGGCGACGTCCCCGGTCAGCAGCTTGAGCCAGCGACTCCCGCCTCTGGGAGTGAACATGATCGCCGAAGCGTCATTCTCGTGGCCGGCGTCGATGATCGTCTCCGTGACGTCAGTGCCGTACAGAACCGTCGTCTTCAGGTCGACGTCGTAGCTGTCCATCTCTTCTCGCACGATGTCGAAGATCCCTTCGGTGAGCAGCTCTCGCTGTTCGACCGACGCTTTGTCTATCGCGCCGCCTGCTTTCTCGATCACGTGAACTGCGACGATGTCGTTGGCCTCGTACCCCGCGAGGGCGGCCGCGGTTGCCCTCGCGTCTTCTCGGCTTGCGACCGGCACGAGAATCTTCTCGAACAGATCACCCATCGCTGACCCTCCAGAAACGCACACGGAGGGTAGCAAAACGCAGGGCTGATGACTCTCTCATACCTGTTCGGACTGACGCGACGACCTTAACTCTGGTCAGTCACCTCACAGATGGACTGTTCGCAAACGAGACTGCTCACGAGCCGGCCGTCGACAACTCACATCTCCCGGCTGAACTGCTCGCAGACGAGACTGCTCACGAGTCGGCCGTCCATCCGCTAGTCGTCTGCGGCTGCAACAGCACCGTGCTCAATCTCAGTGCCGAGCACATCGAGGAACTGGGCGATCCACTCGGGGTGGTCCGGCCAGGCCTGCGCAGTCACGAGATTGCCGTCTGTCGTCACTTCGTCGACCCACGAACATCCGGCAGCCTCGACCTCGGGCTGGACAGCTGGATACGCGGTCATCTCGTAGCCGTCGAGGACGCCCGCTGCGGCGAGGATCTGCGGGCCGTGACAGATCGCCGCCACCGGCTTGTCGTGCTCGAAGAAGTGCCGGACTGCGTCGAGTACCTCCTCGTACCCACGCAGGTACTCGGGGGCGCGGCCTCCGGGAACGACGAGCGCGTCGTAGTCACCTGGGTTGACCTCGGCCATCGTCGCCGTCAACTGGAAGTTGTGGCCGCGCTCTTCGAGATACGTCTGGTCTCCACGGAAGTCGTGGATGGCCGTCTTGATTGTCTCGCCCTCCTCTTTTTCCGGGCAGACTGCGTGAACTTCGTGGCCGACAGCCTGTAGCGCCTGAAAGGGCACCATAATCTCGTAGTCTTCCCCGAAATCGCCGACGATCATCAGGATCTGTTTGGACATCGGTAACACACCATTCGAACGTCCGGTCGGAGAGAACTTATTTACTAGCCAAGGTGGCAGGAATATGACGACGGTTCAGGCGGAAGGGTCGAGTCACCCGAACCCACGGACTGAAGCTCCGAGTATCGGGAAGACGAACGCGATAGCTACCGAAGCCCCGAAGAGCTGGCCTGTCGCGATGGCTTTCCCAAGGACACCTGCGATCCAGAGCCAGCCCACGAACGCTACCACGGCGAACGCGCCGAGATACACGCCGAACACGAGCGCCCGCCGCGTCGAGGACGCCGTCAGACCAACGAGCGCTCCCCCAGCGACCAGTCCGAGCCAGTGGACCGTCCCCAGCGGAACAGCGAGGACGAACGCGGCCAGCGTCACGAGTTCCGACCGCGGTCCGGACCGCAGCCACTCGCCCCACTCACGCGGTGTCATCCTGATCCCTCCACGAATTCGATGTCCGGCTGGCCACCGGGATCGGTCCAGAGGTTGCGGTACTGGCCGAGTCGCCACCTTCGAAGGTCGTCACCGACGTAGTGCTCAGACCAGTAGTTCCCGAGGTTCCCCCCGGGCCGGACGCCGATGCCGCGATCGGGTTCGACGATCATCCGCCAGGAGCTGCCGGCCTGCGGGCTGGAGTCGGCCCGGAAGTTGAATAGCGTGTAGTGCCCGCCATCCATCGGATGGCGAGGGTAGTTCAGGAATGCGGCCGCGTCGGTCCCGCCGAACGGATGGTTGACCCGCAACTGGTTCACGTCGCCGTAGTCGTCCCAGCCTTCACGCTCGATCTCTTCTACTGTTGCGTTCATTGCCCGGGCCGCGATGTCCGCGCGAGTCTCGACGGGGATCGTCGCACGGTCGTCGAACCACCGACTATCCGCGGGGAGGCGGGCGAGCGTCCAGAGTTTGGGATAGTAGCTCTCGTCGAGCCCGCTGGGATAGAATTCGTCGCTGAAGGTCATATTACGGTAGTGGGCGAGCCACCGATCGTAGACTAGCGCCGCTCTCGACTCCTTTCGCATCTCGGCGCTCCAGCCGTCGAGTCGCTGGGTAGCCCGGCGAGCATCGTCGGACATTTCGTCTGTGCCGTTCAGTGCGATCGGGACGAACTGGTCGGCTGCCAGCGACCGCGTATCTCGCTGCATGTCTTTCATCTCCTCGCGACTGATCTCACCGTCTTCCAGCCCGGACTCCAGCATCTCGTCCACCCGCTGACCGCGGTAGGGGTCTGCGAAGTGGCTGCTCGTCCCCAGATAGAAATCCAGCTCATCGGCGACGCGCTGGTTGGCCGTGCCCATTGCGTCGGGGTTTTCGATCCGGGGTACTCGCTCGTAGTCGACGAACCCCGTTCCAGTGAGATTCGACTGGCCGTAAGGATCGAACCCGCGCCATGTGCCCTCGTCAGCCGAGCCGTTGAACACCTGATCACCCCGGACCACCGTGCCGCTGGATCGGCGGACTGGATAGGTTCCCGAGGGGCGATAGAAGGTCTGGCCGTCGTCGCTCATCGCGACGATGTTCGAGGACGGGATGTCGAAGTTCCGGAGTGCGTCTCGGAACTCGTCCATTCCCTCGGCTCTGGAGAAACCGTAGAACGCCAGCGGCTCGCGTGTCCCCGTCAGTCCCAGCCAGGAGACGGCGACGGTCTGGCCCTCGCGTTCGAGCACCGCCCCGTGGACGGTCTTTCTGATCTCGACAGTTTCGTCAGGGCCGTCTCGAACCGTGATCGTCTCGGTCTCGACAGTCGCGTTTTGCCACGCTCCATCGTGATAGTACTGCTCCCCACGCCACTCGTAGCTGTAGACGTCCGTGACGTCCGCGCCGACGTTGGTGATCCCCCAGGCCACGTCCTCGTTCTGGCCGATCAGCGGCATCGGAACACCCGGGAAGGAGACGCCGTGAACGCTCGTCTCGGGCCCGGAGAGTTGCATCTCGTACCAGACTGGCGGGGCGAACAGTTGCAGGTGTGGGTCGTTCGCGAGCATCGGCTCACCCGTCGCCGAACGATTGTCCGAGACGATCCAGTTGTTCGAACCGATCCCCTGCCCGCGCTCGAACTGCGAGAGCGAGTCGTACAGCCCGGCGTAGTCGCTGCGGGTCGTGGCGGGGCCACGTTCAGACGCGGGACGGTTCGTCGCCGGGCTCGCCGTCTGCCCCTCACGGGCGAGTTCCAGAATGCTCGAATCGTGATCGAGCTGGTCCGGATAGAGTTCGGCCGACCCGGGGACACGATTCTGGACGGTGGCCCGCCGGAGATCAGAGAACTCCCCGGAGAGGCCCCAGGTAGCGCGCTTGCCGACCAGCAGCGTGTCCGCCGGCGTCCACTCCGTGGGCCGATAGTCGTTCAGCCGGAACTCCAGAGGGAGAGTCCCGCGGTCGATATAGGTATTGACGCCTGCAGTGTAGGCCCGAAGCGGGTCTTCTACCTCGGTCCCCTGCAGTCGCTCCCACTGCGTCTCGGCCGCCCCCTCGAAGTCCATCTGGCGGTGGAAGCGATCGCTTTCCACTGTCGATTCACCGGCGACAATCGAGAGATTCCCCGCCATCTGCCGACGGAACAGGTCCATCTGGAAGAGCCGATCCCGGGCCTGCGTGTACCCGACTGCGAAGTACAACGCCGCAGTCGATTCGGCCTCGATATGCGGAACGCCATGTCGATCGTAAGTCACTGTCGCTGGCCCATACGGCGTCTCCACAGTTTGGTCGCCGCCCCTGTCGACAGTCTCCCAGGCCGTCCCGCTGAAGGGTGCTGTCAGTGCGAGCAGTCCGCTTCCGAGGACCCCACTGGTGACGACCAGCAGGAGGCAACCGACCGCAAGCAAGCGCGTGCCCCACGTTGTCATGTCTCTACAGGAGGGCGACCCGATGAAAAAACTACCGTCAGGCCCGCAGTCTCGACTCCCATCGTGGCCCAGCCCGCCGCCCGAGGACGACGCCGACCGCCGCCGCCACTGCCGAAACACCGACAGCGACGCCGATCGCGACCGTCGGCGCGGCCGAGCTGGCCAGCGACGCGATTAACACTGGCAGCGCCATCAGCGACAGCCCTGCACCGAACGCCAGGAACAGCGGCGTGTCGAACAGTAACTCGGTCGGCGAGAACCCAGCCACGTAGGCCGTCAGGCCGTAGACGTACACCGCGATTAGCGGGAAGACGACGATACCGACGAGCAGCTCTCCGATCGGGATCCAGACGGCAGCGATCGCGAAGTAAAACAGCCCGGCAGGGAGGACGAGTGCGAGATACGCTCGTCGAATCCCGGCGAATATCGCAGCAGTCGTCACGGGATAGCGCAGCGTCGCCCGCTCGTCCTCGAACTGGGTGAGCCAGGCGTACGTGGTGAACCCACCGAGACCGAGCAGCGCGCCGAAAGCGATCCCTCGCTGGGGGTCGATCGCCGTCGCGCTCGAAAGCTCCGAGAGCAGAAGCGCGGCGACGCCGAACAGCACACCCATCGAGAACAGCACTTTCCAGACTGAGCCGCTTGATCGAACGACCGACAGCAGCGCTTTGTGCGTGATCCCGCGTTCGTCAGGCACGGATCGGGCGAGTCGATCGATCGGCCCGAAGCGCTTGCGTCCCTCCGATTGTTCGACGGGCGTGAACAGCAGGACGCCAGCGATCCCGAGGACGGCGACCGGAACGAATCCAGTAGCGACGGTGACGAGCGTCGGATCGAGGTAGGTCCCGTAGGGAGTGAGTGTGACGGGATCGATACCGCTTGCGACGACGCCACCGACCAGGAGGGCGACCGCACCGAGGCCGACGAGTCGGTGATGACTCCCGAGGCCGACGAGCGTGAGACTCGACCCGACGCCCAGGGCGAACGCGCCCGACAGCGTGAGCCACAGCAGCCCGACCTGCAGGGGCGTCTGGCCGGCCGCCAGCGCCACCGGCGTGTACGCCAGCGCGATCGGCCCGACGAACAGGATCGAGTAGTACAGCAGATCTTTGACCAGAAAGATCGCCAGCAGCCGCCGCCAGGTGATCGGGAGCGTTCGGGAACTGAACACCAGCAGCGTCATATCCCCGAGAACGTCACGCATCGCGTCCCGGCCGACCAGCCCGATCGTCCCGACCTGCAACCCGAAGAAGACGACCAGCGCGTGCAGTCCCGCGACGATCGCACCGTGGCCGGTTCCAGCCTCCGAGAGCAGGACGAACCCACCGGTCGCCAGCGCGAGCACCGCCAGCGGGAAGGCGGCGAACCGGCGACCCCCGAACAATGTCGATTGCAGTCGCCACTCCTCTCTGAGCATCGCGACGAAGATCGTCCGTGTCGGCGTACTCATCGTCGAATCACCACCGTCGTGACTGGCACAGTAGTTTGCTCATTGCTGAGTCACCGCCGCCGAGTCAGCCCCAACTGTCGAGATGAAGTATTCCAGCAGCGTCTCTCCATCCGCTAGTTCTCGTGGGTCGCGCGACGCCAGCAACTCACCCTCCCGGAGAATCGCCACGTCGGTACACAGCTCTTCGGCGACGTCCACGAAGTGCGTCGACAGAAAGAGCGTGTTGCCCGCATTACAGTAGTCTCGGAGGTGATCTTTGACCTCCTCCTGAAGAATCGGATCGAGATTGACCAGCGGTTCGTCGATGAAGACGAGCGAGGGCTCGTGGACGAACGCCTGGGCGAGCATGACGCGCTGGCGCTCGCCTTCCGAGAGGTTGGTCGCCAGCGTGTCGAGTTTGTGCTCGAACGACAGTCGGTCGGCCCACGTCTCGATCCGACCCGCGACATCGTCGAGGTCCCGAACGTCACCGACGAACTGCAGATACTCTCGCGGGGTGAGGAAACTCGGCGGATCCTCGCGTTCGGGGAGGATCCCGATGGCCTCTCTGACTGCGAGGGGGTCTTCGACGGGATCGTGGCCCAGTACCGTGGCCGACCCTGAACTGGGAGTCAGCTGGCCGGTCAGAATCTCGATCGTCGTGGTCTTGCCCGAGCCGTTGGGGCCGAGCAGCCCGAACAACTCTCCATCCTCGACAGAGAGTGAGAGATCTTCGAGCGCCGTCACTTCACCGTAGCGTTTGGTCAGCCCATCGGTCTCGATGGCGGTCATCGTCGCCTCCTGTGGTTTCGGTCGCCGGGAACGACAACACTTGTCACGTTCGATAATTTCCGGCGGCGGTCTTGAAAGTTCGGCCCCCGAGCAGCGTCGAACGGCTCTACCGGAAGACGTCCATGAATCGGTTGGTTCCTTCGTCAGTCCCGGCGATCACCAGTTCGTCGTCCTCGCGAATTCGGAAATCAGCGTCGAGGTCTGTCCGTGTCTCGCCGTCGCGTTCGACGGCGACGATCGTACACCCCGTCCGGGCACGGATGTCTGCGTTACCGAGCGTCAGTCCGACCAGTCCCGGGGCAGTCGTCCTGACGACGTCGACCTGCGTGTCGACGGACATGACCTCCTCGTCTTCGAGGATCGTCGAGGCGATCATTCGGCCGGTGACGGTCTCTAACGAGAGTACGTAGTCGGCCCCGGCACGGTACATCTTCTGGACGCTCTCGGCCTCTTCAGTCCGGGCGATGATCTCCGTTTCGGGGCTCAGATCCCGGACGACGAGCGTCCCGAATTCGGCAGCGGTGTCGTCAGGAATTGCGAGCAACACTGTCCGGATATTGGTGATGTCGGCCGCTTCAAGCGTCGAGGGGTCGGTCACGTCGCCGACGATGTCGACCCCCTCTTTCTCGGCGACGTCGACGACGGTGTAGGGAATCTCCGCGTTGTCGAGTCGATCGCCGAGACGCTTGCCGACTTCGCCGTATCCGGCCAGCAGAACGTGCCCCCCGTCGTACCGCCGGATCTCCGACAGCGTGAGATCACGGAGTGCGGCGAGTTGATCGGGGTGGCCGGCGACGAGCAAGACCGACCCCCGCTGGAGCGTCGCCGTCGGATCCGGCGGGCTCTGGAAGGTCCCCTGCATCCAGACACCGATGACGTTGACACCCGTCTTCTCGCGAATATTGCTGTCAAGCAGCGTCGTGTCTTCGAGCGGGCTCTTCGAGCGGATCGGAAGCTCGGCGATCTGGAGATCGGAACTGATGTCGACGGTGTCGCTGACGTCCGTCCGGAAACTCGTCGTCACCTTCGCAGCGAGGCTGGCCCCGAGAAGCGGTCGCGGCGAGAGGACGATGTCCGCCCCCGCGAGTTTGTGATAGCGACGGTGACTCGGCTCCTCGACGACACTGATTATTCGGACGTCTTCGCTGATTTCCTGTGCCGTCAGCACGATACTCGCGTCGACCTCGTCCGAGAGGTCAGCGACGACTGCGCGTGCCGTCCCGAGGTTCGCGTTTTCGAGGCCGGAGACAGACGTCGGGTCCTCGTGGATGACCTCGTAGCCGTTCTCGTAGAGGTCCGTCGCCGTCTCGCGGTCGGGTTCGACCAGGACGTACTCGACGCCCCAGGATTCCAGTTCGTCGATCAGGGCATCGGCTCGGGCCGTGTACGAGCAGATGACGACGTGATCGTCGAAGTCCTCGACGCTGGCCGGGACTGTCGTCGAGAGTGCCTCCTCGAATAGCGGAAACACGAGCACCGGCAGCGCGAGGAAAATCAGGAAGACACCGGTCAGAACCATGGCGATCACGAGGACGTTCATCTGCCAGGACGACCAGGGGGCGTCCGAACCGAACCCGGTCGTCGTGAACGTCTCGACGACGACCTGCAGCGAGTGCAAGAAGGTGTTCGGTTGATCTTCGAACGCAGCCATCCCGGCGTCGTATGCGACCGCATACGCGAAGATGACGACAGTGAGGGTGACGAGATAGTAGAGAATCCGCCGATACCACTGATTCATTGGGCTGTGGGTTTCGTCCCCGGAGAGTAAACAGTTCGGTCTCTCTACGTCGTGTCGTGAAGTCGGCTGGCCTGCCAGAGCGCCCAGATGCCGATGCAGGCCGCACCCAGAATCTCCGGGATCGCCAGTCCCGGTGCCTCGATCCCGACAGTCCCGACCCAGCCGATCCAGACAGCGAGATTCGTAACGCCGAGGCCGCCCGAGAGTGCCGCTGCATGCCGCTTATCACCGAGAACCAACCCGACGGCGTAGACGATCGCTGCGACCGAGAACAGAAGATACAGTCCGGACGCGACCGCGAAGTGGAACGGCTGGTTCTGCGGGAAGATGCCGACACCGGCCATCGATGCCATCGCAACCCCGAAGACGGTCGCCCCGAGCCGGCGCAGAGCGTGTTTTTCCTCCAGCGCGAGCGCGACCGCGAAGCCGATCCCGAGCACCCCTCCGAGTATCAGCCCGCCATTGAACAGCAGGACCGTCGTTTCAGTGCCAGCAGCGTGACTAGCGACCCCCAGGTTCGAAAGGGCGTTCTCGCTCCAGGCGAACGATGGAGACAGTGCAACTGCTCCGAAGATTCCGAGGAACGTGATGACAATCGCCGCGACACCGAGCATCGGCCCCACCTGTTCCGATTCCAGCTGCTCCATAGCCGTGACCACTCACCACCAGAGTAAAGTTGTTCGGCTCTCGGTAGAAAATCGCTCCCAGGTCCTCAAAAACCGATGTGCGACGTCGAACTCGGCCCGCCGTCCTCGTCGACGCCACCATCGTGCTGGAAAGTATAGTCGTCGTCAGTGAGATAGACCTGGCCGTTCGAAACGGCAACTGACACGTCCGGGAGAGTCGTTCCCGCAGCTTGGCCGTTGTCACACTCGCCCGAACAGGCGTCGAACAACGAGCCGTGTTTCGGGCAGATGAGCTGGCCATCTCTCATGGGTGCACCGCGCCCCGTGTCGAATCGCTGGGCCTCGTGCGTACAGCGATTGATCCACGCCTGAACCCCGTCCTCACAGGGGACAAGCAAGATCTCCTCGTCTGAACCGTAGGCGTCGGTCGCGGTGAACAGCCACGACCCCTCCTCGTGGACTGTCTCGACAGTAGTCAACTGCGTCGGCATACCCGGATCCGATGGGCGCTCGAACTAAAATCTCGGGGGTGGATCGCGATCTTTTTCGCCCTGGACCTCCTTTCGAGAGATACGCGTGGCTATTACGGACAAGATCTACGTCAAAAATCACCGCCAGCTGGCCTCCCAGATGGAGACGAATTTCCCGAAGGGTGCCTTTTCGGGTGCGACGCTGGATCTGCTCTTCCAGGGTGAGAATCTGGCGAAACTCGACGACACCACGCAGGACCGGATCCTCGATTTCGCACAGGACTTCATGGACTGCGACTGTGAAGGCGCACCCCACTGTGGCTGTCCCGAGCGAAAGTTCGTCTCCTATCTGCTCGAACTGCGAGAGGGGAAGCTCGGTCCGCAGGCCATCGTTGACGTGATGAGTGACGACTACATGGTCTATGCCTATCCGGGCGACGTTCGCTCGTTTCTGGACGATTCGATCCGGCGGCTCGAAGCGATCGAAACGCTGGCCGAGGTCGATGGGCAACAGGCCGCCCGCGATGCGGCCCATCAGGCGCGAAAAGATCTCAGTTAGATATCGTCGAAGTCCCCGATCCGGTAGGGTTTCTCCTCGTCGTCCTCGCCGTCAAGGTCTTCGAGCTGGATGACCTCGTCTTCGTCTTTCTGATCGACGCGCTCGTGAAGTTCCGTCGCGTAGCGCTTGTACTCTTCGAGCTGTTCACGAAGATGGTCTGCCTCCAGTTCGAGGCGTTCGTGCTCACGGATGAAGCTCTTCGGCACTTCGACTTTCGGCGGGAAACTCTTCTCGTCGCTCCCGCTGCCCTGTTTGAGTTCGTGTTCGGGGACGACCTCGACTTTGCCGTCGTGGGCGACGAGCAGGTCGACGTAGTCCCGGAAGACCGCCGACAGCGAGATATCGCGCTCCTCTGCGATCTCCCGCAGCGTCTCGAACTTCTCTTCGCTTACGCGAAAGGAGATCGTCTTGTTCTTGTTGCCCATCGTTGCGTTATGTTCGTTACGCATCCCACTTAACCTTTCGTCAGACGATGACACGACTCGCATCCGGGTGGAAATTATGTACGCTCACGTTGTGAATAGACGTTCAACATGTCGAGGACAACCGACGAGGTTCGACTGCTGGACGCTCGACCCGTCGCGTCGCTGATGCCGATCGAACCTTCTGGCTGGTCGCTGCTGTCGTCCTCTCGTTCGTGCTCTATCTGGCGATTCTCGTCTGCGACGAAGCCGCGACAGCCGGGGCCGTTGTGGTCATGCACGCCGTCGTTGCGCTCGTCTGTGATCATCCAGTGTCGAAGCCGTTTAGCTGTCGGCGAGCAGTCGTTGGGGTATGGATCTGACCGCACACCACTACGGCATCACTGTCTCCGACCTGGATCGTGCCATCGAGTTCTACCGCGACAGTCTCGGGCTGGACGTCCTCGCCGAGTTCAGCGTCGGCGGTGACGCCTTCGCCACCGGCGTCGACATTGAGGGCGCAAGCGCAGAGTTCGCCCATCTCGACGCCGGTGATGCTCGTCTCGAATTAGTTTGCTACGAGCCTGAAGGCGAGCAGCGGCCCGACCTGTCGCTGAACGAACCTGGCGCGACACACGTCGGTCTCGAAGTCGATAATCTCGAGACAGTCTACGAAGACCTACCGAACGATGTCGAGACGCTCAGCGAGCCACAGACAACTGAAAGCGGGACAAAAATCTGCTTCGTCAGCGACCCCGAGGACAATCTCGTCGAACTGCTTGAGGTCTGAGATCGGCGTTCGATCTCAGGGACTCGGTTCGGCAGCCTCGGCCTCTTCGAGACTCTCCAGCGCTTCGACCGTCGCCCGCCGATAGTTCTCGACCGGGAGATCGTACTGTTCGCGAGCCATCTCGACGTACTCGTCGGCGGTATCGCTCTCGAAGGCCTGGATGCGCTCGATGGTCCGCTCGGCGGTCTCGACGACCCAGCGATCACGGACCGACTCGTCGACTCGGGTGATCGACTCCGGCCGCACGGAGACGTTGACGTCCCCGTCGTCGGTTTCGTATGTTCGGGGCTTGCCGACGATCGCGACGTACGCCGGGGCCTCAAGTTCTCGGAGCATGGCGGCGGCATCGGGCTGGTACTGGCCGGCGTAAACGAAGAACGTCCCACCGTTGGGGTCGACGACGCGACCCTGCCAGTACTCGCTGTCCTCGCCCACGTCCTCAGTCTCGGTCAGCGTCCCGACGACGAAGATTCGATTGGCGCGTTCGCCGGTCGGCAAGAGGACGTAAACCGGTGCTCGCTCGTCGTCGCTCTCTTTGAACGTGTACGTCGCGTCGTTGAACTCACGTGCGAAGACCCGTCGGGCGACTTCGCGGCTTGGTGCGGAACTCATGTTAGATCGACCTCGCTTTGATCAGCACGCTCTCTGCATCGACTGGCCCGGAGAGGACCTCCAGATCGTTGACCAGGACGTATCGTCCTAGCGTCGGACCCGTCACTCGATAGTACCGACCCAGCGTGTCGCCCCGCATCTCGTCGGCGACCACGGTCGTGTCGAGTGCGTCCATGGCCATCTCCTTGGCCTCGGCCAGTTCGATTCCCGTGAGTTCCTCGGTCGCCTCCTGATCGAAGATGACCTCGTGAACCTCGGTACCGTCGTCGAGTACGCCCTTGATCCGGAGGTCGAACTCGCCTTCGACCTCGCCGTGCTCGCTGCACCGACCGTTCTGGAGGACGCGCGTACAGTCTTCCTCGGGACAGCGCTTGATCAGCCCGCTGCCGCTCTGGATGTCGACCAGCGCGCCGTCGACGGTGACGCTGTTGTCACCGACTTCGATATCTTCGTCGACCTCTTCGATGGTCGTCGTCCGGTTGAGCTTGACCGAATAGTTCCCCTGGTACTCGTCGGTAACGACGTTACCCAGGTCGTAGACCGTCTCTTCCTCCAGTTCGGGGAGGTCGGACTTGGCCCACTTGGTGAACTTGATCGTCCCGGATTCGTCGCCCAGCAGACCGACCTGGCCGACGGAGTCGCTCCGGGGCTCCCAGAGCTCGACGACTTTGGCCGTGACATCGACCCACTGCTCGGCCGTGTCGATGCCCGCGAGTTCGACGTGTTCGTTGCCACCTCCACCGCCAAGTTCGTCGCGTTCCATCCCGGCCTCGTCCAGATAACTGTTGGTGACGCTGCGACGCGCCTCCTCGAGGGGGACCTTGTACTCGTTGACCAGCGTGTCGAGGCGCTCCTCGACGGTTTCGACGTCGACGTCTAGCTGGTCGGCAAACTGCTCGTGTATCTCTTCCGCATGGGTACGCAAATCACTCATTGGTCTCACTGTCTCCGCTTTGGTTTTCGATGGGAGACATTCGACGGTTGGTCGTAATAACTTATAAACCCTTGCCGACCTCAGTGAAAGTGAAATTGCGAGCCAGCAGCTGGGCTGTCCGCCCTACGCCGCCGACAGTCTCTTTGCCGGTCCCCCAGCAACAGTCTGTATGGACGAGGATGGCCGTCTGCAGCGGTTCCTCCGTGCCAAGCTTCGCTCGGCAGGCGAGCAGTACGCCGAAGCGAGCGATGCATATCAGAGTGCCAAACACGCGGCTGCGGCCGATATTCCGATCGACGACAACGGCAACGCACGGATCGTCTGTCGCCGATATGCCGAGCAGCGTGCGACCGCAATCGACGCCGAGGGCCGCCCTGAGTGTTACCAAACAGGACATCCGGACTGCGAAGGCTGTCTCGAAGACATTCGGGACGGGCGGATCGAAACGTGGACTCCGTAGCAACCGCCGATCTTTCACCAACGAGTAGACAAATTGGATAAACGTTTGAGCGGTTTCGGGAAACACCAGACGAAACGCTCTATTCAGGATTATAAATCGTGAAGAGTGTCAGTCTGGATAGTAGCTGTTTTGTACGACCAGCCAACGGTTATTATCACCGAGCGCGTGCGGACGGGGATCCACGCATGACAGAAGAATACGACCTCATTATCGTCGGCGGCGGTATCAGTGGTGCGTCGCTGCTGTATACGGTTGCCAACTTTACCGACATCGAGCGAGTCGCACTGATCGAAAAAGAAGACGAGATAGCGGCGATCAACTCCCACCACACCAACAACTCCCAGACGCTGCACTTCGGGGACATCGAGACCAACTACACCCTCGAAAAGGCCGAGGAGGTCAAGGAAGGCGCGGAGATGGTCGCGGGCTATCTCGAAGCCAACGATCCCGAGCGCGAGATCCACAGCAAGCGTTCGAAGATGGTGCTCGCGGTCGGTGACGAGGAAGTCGACAAACTCGAGACGCGCTATCACGACGAGGGATTCGGTGACCTCTACCCGAAACTCGACGCGGTCGGGCGTGACCGGATCGCGGAACTCGAACCGAAGGTCGTCGAGGGTCGAGAACCCCACAGGGACCTGCTCGCGCTGCAGACTCCTGACGGCTATACGGTCGACTACGGCGAGATTTCCAAGGACTTCGTCGAGACAGTCGAAGACGAGTCGGGCGTCGACGTCTTCACTGGGACGAAAGTGACCGACATCGCCGAGACGATGGATGGCTTCACCGTCGAGACGGCCGATCGGACCTTCGAGTCCGACGCGGCGGTCGTCGCGGCCGGCTCACACAGCCTTCAGGTCGCCAAAGAGATGGGCTACGGCAAGAACAAGTCCCTGCTGCCGGTCGCGGGGAGTTTCTTCCTCGCCGAGGACGATCTGCTGAACGGCAAAGTGTACACCCTGCAGATGAAGAAACTGCCGTTCGCCGCGGTCCACGGTGACGCCGATGTCCACGACCCGAACGTCACGCGGTTCGGCCCGACGGCCAAACTCGTTCCGGCACTCGAACGTGGTCGAATCTCGACCGTGCCGGATTTCTTCGACGTGTTCGGTCTGAACGTCTCCTCGTTCCTGAGCTACGCCAACATCCTCGCCGACCGCGTGCTGTTCCCCTACGTCGTCAAGAACCTCTTCTACGACGTGCCGAAGATCGGCAAGAAAGCGTTCCTCCCGCACGTCCAGAAGGTCGTTCCGAGCGTCGAGGAAGACGACATCAAGCGCGCGAAAGGCTACGGTGGTGTCCGACCGCAGATCGTCGACACTGCCAACAAGACCCTCGATATGGGTGAGGCCAAGATCCACGGCCACGGGATCATCTTCAACATCACGCCCTCGCCGGGTGCTTCGACGTGCCTGCAGAACGCGATGCGTGACACCCGGACGCTCGTCGATTTCCTCGATTCCGACTACGGCTTCGACGAGGAGGCCTTCCGGGAGGCCACCATCGACAACTTCCCGCGCGAGGAAGAGCCGAAAAAAGTCGCCGCAGACGACTAGGGGTCGACGGCCAGCACGGCTGCGCGTTTAGGCGCGAACAGTCCAGCGATGATCGACGTACCGATTCGATCAGTCCTCGTCGGTTCGCTGGTCGTGGAAGGCCGAAACGATCGGCTCCAGAATCTCGTCTGCGACCGAGTAGGGATCACTCTCGCGTGCGACGACGCGGTCGATTGCCGATCGAAGCCCACCACGTGCTTCGATCTCGGTTTCGACCAGTTCGTGAACGTCCTCGCGGAGGAGTGTCCGGATCTCCTCTGCGGTTCGCAGCCGCTCGATCTCGGCTCGTCGACCCGACGCATCGAGATACTCGGCGTGATCGGCGAACGCGCCGAGGACATCCTCGACGCCCTCGCCGCGGTTGGCGACGGTTTCGACGATCGGCGGCGTCCATTCATCTCCCGTGTCGTCTTCGGACACGTCTCTATCGTGGTGTGTTGCAGTAGCGGGACTCTCCTGAAGCATCTCGCGAAGTTGCTTGATCGTTCTATCCGCGCCCTCGCGGTCAGCTTTGTTCACGACGAAGACATCCGCAATCTCCAGAATGCCGGCTTTGAGCATCTGGATGTCATCACCGCTGCCCGGCGGGACGAGGACGGCGACGGTGTCGGCCGCACGAACGACGTCGATCTCGTTCTGGCCAGCACCGACAGTCTCGATGACGATCTTGTCTTTCCCGAAGGCGTCCAGCGCGCGGACCGCATCACGCGTCGCCGTCGAGAGCCCGCCCAGTGATCCGCGTGTGCTCATCGAGCGGACGAACACGTCCATGTCACCGACAGTCGACCCCATCCGGATTCGATCGCCCAGGACTGCACCCCCGGTAAACGGCGAGGAGGGATCGATCGCGATTACGCCGACGGTTTCGCCCTGATCGCGATAGTCGGCAGCGAGTTTGTCCACCAGCGTGGACTTGCCCGCCCCAGGGCTGCCTGTGATCCCAATCACGTCCGCGTCGCCGGTGTGTGCGTGGAGTTGGGCGACCAGTTCGCGGTAGCCGTCCGCGCGGTTCTCGATCTTGCTGATGACGCGGGCCAGCGCACGGTGTTCGCCAGCTAACAGCGACTCGACCAGCTCCATCCTCACCGCTCCGGCACGTTCTCGCGGATGTACTCGATCAATTCCTCGGTCGCGGTTCCCGGGCCGAAAATCTCGGACACACCGGCCGCTCGGAGCCGTTCCTTGTCGTCGTCCGGAACGATTCCGCCGACCAGTACGAGGGTGTCTTCGTCGGCCCCGTAGGCTTCGAGCCCCTCGATCACTTTCGGAACGAGCGTGTTGTGCGCCCCCGAGAGGATCGAGATCCCGAGGACATCGACGTCTTCCTGAACAGCCGCCTGAACGATTTCGTCGGGCGATCGGTGCAGCCCGGAGTAGATGACCTCGAAGCCAGCGTCCCGCATGGCGCGGGCGATGACGTGGGCCCCGCGATCGTGGCCGTCCAGTCCGACTTTCGCGACGAGACAGCGGATCGTCCGCTGGGCGGCGTCGGCGCTCATGGTACGACGTACCACGCGGTGACGGTTGACTCTAACGGTTGTGAAGGATCGTCGTGTTAAGATAAGGATGAGGCGGCCGACGGTTCTAGTGCTCTATGCCAGAATTCGACCGCCTCAACGGAGATAGCGGCTGGATTGATTTGGAGTTTATGGAGCGCGAGCGGACACCCGAGGAGATCGTTGAAGTGGGTATTCAGTTGCACTTGGCTGGCTTGTCGCTTTCGAATACCAAACAACATCTTGAAAAGTTGGGTGTCCAACGCAGTCGAACCGCCATCCATAATTGGGTACAAAAAGCCGATCTACAGCCGACGGGAACGCGCTCTTCGAATTACGTTGCGCTTGACGAAACTGTAATTCAACTCGGGACCGAGCGCTACTGGCTGTACGCCGCAGTCGATCCCAGGACCAACGAATTCCTGCACGTGAGGCTGTTTCCTACCACGAATTCGGGACTCACGCACGTGTTTCTGCGTGAACTCAGCGAGAAACACGACATCGACGATGCAACGTTTCTCATCGACGACGCCGACCACCTCCAGGCGGCACTGTCGCGACTCGGGCTCCGATTTCATGTCCGTCGCCACGGAAATCGGAATAGCGTCGAACGTGTCTTTCATGAGGTAAAACGACGTACCTCCTCGTTCTCAAACACATTCAGCCACGTTGAGCCGACGACAGCAGAGTCCTGGCTCGAAGCCTTCGCTGTCTGGTGGAACCGATGCCAAAGTTAACACGATGGTGAAGGATTACCGCTGCTTTTATGCCGTCAGTGTGTCCGTGCAGGTATGCACCGTCAACTCTCCGCCACACAGCGGCTGGGTGGTCCGAGATGGTAGATGTGGTAGTCGCGTCGTTGCAGGTCTTCCTCGCGCTCTTTCTGGTCGTCCTGAATGGCTTTTTCGTCGCCTCGGAGTTCGCGTTCGTTCGCGTTCGCGAGACCTCTGTCGAGCAACTGGCTGCGGAAGGACGGACAGGATCGGCAACGCTGCAGGACGTGATAGGCCACCTCGACGACTATCTGGCTGCCACCCAGCTCGGGATCACGATTGCGTCACTCGGTCTGGGGTGGGTCGGTGAACCCGCAGTTGCCGCTCTCATCGAGCCGGTTCTGGAATCGGTGCTTCCATCGGGTCTCATTCACCTGGTAGCGTTCGGACTCGGATTCGCTGTGATCACGTTCTTGCACGTCGTCTTCGGCGAACTCGCGCCGAAGACCATCGCTATCTCGCAAGCCGAACGGATGGCACTTCTGCTCGCGCCGCCGATGAAACTCGCCTACCTCATCTTTGCCCCGGGGATCGTCGTGTTCAACGGAACTGCCAACGCGTTCACGAGACTGCTCGGCGTGCCCCCGGCATCCGAGACCGACGAAACCCTCGGCGAGCGCGAACTCCGGCGCGTGTTGACACGGTCGGGTGAGGCTGGCCACGTCGACTCGGGAGAGGTTCAGATGATCGAGCGAGTGTTCGATCTCGACACCTCCGTCGTCAGAGAGGTCATGGTCCCGCGACCCGATGTCGTCACTGTCCCCGCAGACGCTCCGCTCGCACAACTTCGGACGACGGTCATCGACGCCGAGCACACCCGCTATCCGGTCGTCGAAGCCAGGGACAACGAACAGGTGATCGGGTTCGTCGACGCCAAGGATATCTTGCGGGCGACAGAATCCGCGGACGAGTCGGTGACTGCGGGCGATCTTGCACGCGAAATAATCATGGTTCCCGAGTCGACGACGCTCCGTGATTTGCTCATGCAGTTCCGGAACGAGCGTCGGCAGATGGCTGCCGTCATCGACGAATGGGGTGCCTTCGAGGGCATCGCAACCGTCGAGGACGCTGTCGAGTCAGTCGTCGGTGATCTCCGTGACGATTTCGACGCCGAGGACAGTGAACCAACAATCCGGCGACAGGACACTGGCGTGTACCGCGCCGACGGGTCGGTCCCACTGACACAGGTCAACGACGTGCTCGGCACGGAGTTCGACGCGACCGGTTACGAGACGCTCGCTGGCCTCGTGCTGGATACGCTGGGTCGAACACCCGAAGCCGGCGATAGTATCAACATTTCGGAATACACTATCGAGGTGATGGAGATGGACAGCACCCGAATCTCGACACTCCGGATCAGTGAGAGAAATACCTCGTGAAACGCTCATCCGCCCGAGAAGGTGAACCCCTCGGGTAGGGTGACGTGCTCAGATGTTCCAGATCACGTGGGTGACACACCCCTGGTCGACCACCGCGCCGTCCGCGATGAGTTCCGCGCAGTTCTGGACAGCGTCCGAACCGCCGGGGAACTGCGCGGCAGGGACGACCTCGACGGTCAGCGTCAGCGTCGGGAGACAACTCCCGGGTGAGAGCGTCCCGTTGTTGGGATGAGTGGCAGTGACCACGCCACCGCTCACTGAGACGTTCCAGCCGCTGCCAGCGTGTGAAACGTACGACATTCCACCGGGTAGTTCGTCGGTTACAGTGATCCGGCCATCACACTGTGCGTCCGTCGGGTTACAGACCGTAATCTCGTAGTTCTCCTGTTCGCCGTAGGTGAACTGCGTCGCGGCCACCTTCTCGATGGTGAGGCCGTTACAGCCCTCTATTGGCTGGGTGACGGTCACGACCGCACAGTCGCGGTCGTTTCGGGCGTTGATGTCAGTGCCGTCGATACTGACGCAGTTGGTGATCTGATCGCCGGTCTGATCGATCGATCCGACATCGACCGTCAGGGTCAGTGGCGGGAGACAGTCTCCGGGTGCGAGTCCGCTGCTGTTTCCGTGGGTCGCGGTGACGACACCACCGCTCTCGCTGACACTCCAGCCGGTCCCGCTCGCCGAGGAGTAGGCCACCCCGCTGGGCAGGTCGTCGGTGACGGCCACCGCTTCGTCGCAGTTTCCGTCGCCCTGATTGCAGACTACGATGTCGAACGTCGTCGTCTCGCCCGCGGTCACCACGCCGCCCTCGGCGTGGGTCTTGGTGACTGCCAGGTCACACTCGCCCGGGGCTTCCTTGACGGGCACGCTCACGCAGTCACGGTTGTTGTCGGTGTTCGCGTCAGCCCCCTGGATACTGACACAGTTTCGGATCTGGTCGCCAGTCTCCTCGATGGAGTCCACCTGGACGTTCAACTCCATCGTCGGGAGACAATCGCCGGGTTGGAGTCCGCTGGCGTTGGGATGGGTCGCCGTCACGACGCCGCTGGACTCGCTCACGGTCCATCCGGTGCCGGTACCCACATCGAAGGTCACGCCGCTCGGGAGCCCATCGACGACCGTCACTGGTTCGTCACAGAGTCCGTCGCCCTCGTTGCAGACCGTCACCTCGAAGGCAGCGTCGGTCCCCTCGACAACGGCGTCAGCAGTTGCGGTCTTGGTGATTGCCAGGTCACACTTGCCGTCTGTTTCTCCGGGCCTGACGGGTACGTTCACGCAGTCGATGTCGTTCGCGGAGTTCGCGTCGTCGACTTTGAGGACCGCACAGTTACGGATCGCATCCCCCATTTCGGACATCGAACCGAAATTGAAAGTCAGTTCGAGTACCGGAAGACATTCTCCAGGATTGAGCCCGCTGCTGTTGTCGTGGGTCGCGACGACCGATCCGCCGCTCTGGCTGACGGTCCAGCCGGTGCCACTGCCGGAGTCGAACGCGACGCCGCTCGGGAGGCCGTCGACGACCGTCACCGAGTCCCGACAGAGGGCATCGCCGTCGTTACAGACCTCGATCTGGAAGGTGCCAGTGGTTCCTTCTGTGACCACGTCGCCCTCGTAAGTCTTTGCAATCGACAGATCGCACTCACCCCCGGGTGGCTCGACCGGAACCTTGACGCAGTCTGTCTTGTGTTTGGTCTCGGAATCGCCCTGCTCGACGGTGGCGCAGTTGGCGATTTCGGTGCCGACCACGGACGGCTGTCCGACGTCGACCGTCAGCGTCAGTGTCGGGAGACAGTCCCCACCCCCGAGACCGTTCGAGTTCGGGTGCTCGAAAGTGACTGTCGCGCCGCTCTGGCTGGCGGACCATCCGGTACCACTCACCGAATCGAAGGTAGTGCCACCCGGCAGATCGTCTGTGACGGTGACGGTGTCGGTACACTCTGCCTCGCCCACGTTACAGATGCTAATCTCGAAGTCGGCCGTGCCGCCGTACGTGACCGGGTCGCCCGAATGCGTTTTGGAGAGTTCCAGATCACAGGGGTCGTCGTTCCCGCCGCCCGTACACCCTGCCAGCGCTGCGACGCCCCCCGCGCCGACGAACTGGAGTGCTCGCCTGCGGGTGAGTCTCCCTGACCCCGGAGTTTCGTCGTCGGTCATCGATCGCACCCCCCGAAACCTCGTGAGATCCCCGGCCGTGTCTGCGCTGTTGATTGCTCCCGGTTCCCGTGACTTCCCCTTCGTGAGACAACACGTTCGGCGAAATTTATTGTCATTCTCTCCGCCTTTCACGGCCTGCTGAGATACCATTCGTCGTTGACCAGGAAACTCATTTATAAGTAGAGGCCTGTGGAAAAGCTGACTGCAGTCACTGGAATCGGTATGTGGCTGCGCGTTCGGACAGATATTCGCCACACCTTGATGGCGAACCATCTACAAAAGGGATACCGACACTCAGTCGTTGTCCATCTCAGGATCCAGCAGGACGGTATCCAGGACCTTCTCGTTGCCTCGGCGGATACGCTTCGAGAGAGCTTGCCGGCTGATCCCGAGTTCGCTGGCAAGGTCGTTGAGTTGGACCTGGCTCGGCGAGGCGAAGTAGCCTCGCCGAACTGCCAGCACGAGTGCTTCCCGTTGCTCCATCGTCAGGTCGAATATCTGTCCCTGCTCGGAGGGTTCGAGCAAGGTATAGGACCGATCCACGCGGATCGGGATTTGCTGTTCTCGGACAGCAGTGTGGAAGGTCGAGAGGTGCTCGTGATCAGTGAATCGGAGACGAAACTCCCACGTGTCATTCCCTCGCGCTTCGAGAATGACAGCGTCCGACTGTTCGAAGGCTGCCACCAGATCGGTCGGCGAGCCATCCCATTCGATTCGATACAGCCCTCTGTCCCCGAACCGATCGACCGAGGTCAGGGACTTGACTGCGGAATGGGAGCGGACATCGTCCTCGAAGGTCTGATATTCCTCGCCGACCACCCACACGAACGGCAGTCGCAACGACCCGGTCGGGACGATTCGTTCGAGTTCCAGATGCATCCCGGGTGGCGATGCCAGTACCCGACCGAGCTGGAATGCGTCCGCCTCGATGGTAAACTCCAGAAGAACGCTCACGTCTATCACGTCCATTCTCAGGGACTATGATGGTTTCCACAGATAGTGCCTTTCTGTACTCGGTCATCGTTCTGTGGGTCCATCAGAGCAGCATCTACTCAGTAGTTCCGTCACTTGCTCTGCCGTGGAGTGAGACCTCATCACGGTGTCGGCAATCGTATCTCGATCGTCGTTCCCTGTTCAGGGTTCAGGACTTCGATTTCACCATCCACCGTCGTAACGAGCCAGTGGCTCAACCACAGACCGAGCCCCTGGCCGTGGGCTAGCGGGGTCTCTTCGCCCGTCTCCAGCACTGTTTGCTCTGACTCTGGAAGCCCATGTCCGTTGTCACTCACACGAACGACAACCCGAAGATCGGTAACTTCCACCTCGATATCAATCCTCGCAGGATTTCCGCCATGCTTTGCAGCGTTGTCTACGAGTTCGAATATCGCCGTTTCGACACGCGGAAGCGTTTTTGCCATTGCTGTCTCGGGTGTCTCGACAGAGATCGACTCGTTCGGATAGTTTAACTCGAACTCCGAGACGATTTGCTCGACGACTGGAACGATATCTATCGACTCTAGTTCACCCGAGAGATCACGGTTCTGTTCGATCTGCTGGGCCGATTCAGTCAACGTAAGTAACCGATTTGCGGCCCCACTGATGAGCCTCGCCCGTTCAGCCTCCTCCTCGTCCAGTTCCTCCGCAAGCATCTCGGCAAACCCGTTGATGATCGTCATCTCGTTTCGAACGTTGTGTCGAAGAACGCGGTTGATGACACTGATTAACCCCTCTCGCTGGCGGCGCTCGCCCGCATCACGAACCATCAGTTGAATCGCCACAATATCGTCGGGCGTCCGCTCCGACTCCGAAACAGCCCCGTCGTAAATCGGAACACCACGAATGTCGGCAAACACGATATTCCCGGATTTCGTCTCTAGCGGGAAATCCCGAACTTCAGCCGGTTCTCCCTCCAATATTTGCGTGATTTTCTCCCACGCCCAGTCAGCCGTCTCTGCATCGGGGAGTGTGATCGTAATTGGTTTCCCCTTGATCTCCTCGGGTGAATAGCCCAACAGGTCCCGGACGCTCTCAGAGGAATACGTGAACGAGCCGTTCGTATCTGTTCGGAACACGGAATCGAAGCTCGAATCGATAACAGCTCGATAAATCTCCTCCTGTTCGTGCAATTGCGTTTCGCGCTCCCCGAGTTGTTGTTCGTACGTTTCTCGTTCGAACGCCTGGCCGGTGAGTCTGGCGAAGAGTTCGACGAAGAACTGTTCGCTGTCGGTAAACGAAACGCTCCGAGGCTCGTCATCAGCAAAACAGGCCGTTCCGTAGGTTTCACCATCGACGATGATTTTTGCCCCGATATACGCACCGAGATCGAACGTCTGAACAGCACTCTCGGACACTGCTGATGATTCCGTTGCGTCCTGAATTGCGAGCGGACCATCAATTTCGATGGTTCGGCGGCAGTAGGCCTCTTCCAGCGGGCAGCTATCCCCTGACTGGATCAACGGATGGTCGCCAACTGCCTGGAGAACCTCTTGTTTACTGTCAGCAATTCGTGTGACAAACCCAATCGAGAGATCAAGATACTCAGTCCCGAGTTCGAGCGCACGGTCGACCTGGGTCGGTACGTCGTCGATAGGAGGTGTAAAGAGATCATAGATCCGGGTCCGATACGTCACGGGGTCCATAGGCGTTCATTTTTCCGACACGGCAAGAAGGTTGCCGTGAGATGTGCCCGCACGTCGCTTGACTGTCCAATCCTGCGGCCAAAATATCCGGCTTTCAGAACGGGATTTCTCTTCACTCTCGGTAAGTGTCGACACCGAGTATCCGATAAGCAATGGCTTTCCAGGTCGATTGCGAGGGAACCGCCGCCCGAACCGACGGCGATCTGTATCAGGGCTCTTATCTGTCCTGTGAGGCGCGGTTCGAAGAGAAGTCCGAGCAACTCAACCAGGGCGTAGACTGAGTCCGGCCCCGCCTGAGCCTCAATCAACCGTCGAAGCGGACATCGACTGGTCACCTTGCCCAGCCGAATCCTGTCGGTGCAGCCAGTAGAGGAACGCGAAGAAACCGGTCGCGAGGATATTCAGCACCATCTTGTAGTTGGCCTCGATCTTCACCTCGGCGATCTTGACGCTAGAGGGGTCCGGAATGATGCCCAGTCCCAGAAACAGGAAGTGGATGACAAAGCCCGTGATGACAGCAGAGACGAAGATCATGCCAGAGAGGATGGCCGCGAATTTGGCCCCGTAGTACTCCCGGTAGGCGTCCATGATCGGCGGGACGATCAGGTCCGCGTAGATGTACGAGAGTACTGATCCGAACGGCAGACCATTCGAGAACAGGACTGCGCCGAAGGGAACGTTCCCGACCGAGCAGACGAACGTCGCAACGCCGATGACAGCGCCGAGCACCGCCGTCCAGAAGACGTACACCGGCAGGCCGAACGTTGCACCCGAGAACACCGACGTCCAGACTGCTTCGGGAATGAATCCAGCGATGAGCCCGGCGAAGATGAACCCGATCGCGATCTCGTCCCACAGCATCCCCCACTCTTTCCACTGCTTGTCGGCCAGTTCTTTCCAGCCCGACAGCGATGTGGCCTTCTCGGGGATCGAGGTGGTGGCTGCCTCGGGATCGAAACTCTCCTTGCACGACTGCGAGCAGAAGTAGTACGTCTCACCCTCGTACTCGATCGAGTACTCGGTCTCGTCCGGATCAACCTCCATACCGCAGACGGGATCCTGAACGGTCTCGTCCTGTTGGTCCTGGACGTTCCGTCTGGCCTCTTCAACGACCTCATCGGGCGTCACGTAGACGAATCCGGAGGCCATCAGTCCGATGAGCATGAAGCCGCCGACGATGTCCGCGACGAGGAACTGCCACCCGAGCAAGAGCCAGATGACGATGCCGATTTCGATGACGAGGTTCGTCGAGGCGAACATGAACGCGCCCAGCGTGGCCGCGGCTGAGCCGCCTTTCTTGAAGAGGTTCTTGGCCGTCGCGATGGCGCTGTAGGAACATGACGAGGAGACGAACCCGAACAGCGACCCGTAGCCAATCTCACGCCATCCGTGACCCTCCAGAAGATCCGAGACCTTCTCGTCGGAGGTCCAGGCTTCGACACCGCCGGCGATCGCGAACCCGATGACGAGCGCCCACCAGGTGATCCACGCCATTGCCGCGGTCGTCGTGAGGAACTGCCGTGTGCTCTCGACGAAGAACGTCGAGAGTGGTTTCGAGGTGGTGAACACGCCGATGCCGACGGTCGCGAGGGCGAGGACCGTCAGGATCGCGTATTCTCTGGTCTCCATGTGTGGCTGTAGGGTAGCCATTCTTACCGTCGTTGTGACTAGCAGACCTGTCCTGAGAATAGGCCGAACGCTGTATTCCAAACGCGAGCACGACGGGAATTTCGAGATCCAAACGGGATGGCCCCTCGATTCGTGGGGTGAGGCTAGAACAGCCCGAATATTGACCGGAGCCCGTCGATGCGCTCCCTGCGATTCCGAACAGGTATTTTACAGATGATTCTAATACGATACTCGAATTGTGCGCCCGCGACACTAGCAGACGAGGATCTACTAGTAGGCCTGGCGAAAGTGAAATCGGGCAGAAAACAGTCCAGACGTTCAAGTACGATGGCGGCGTAGCGTGTGGTATGAGCCAAGTTTCGAGACGTATCGTACAGGAACTCCACGACGAGCCACATCTCGAAGGGCGGCGGCTTACTGTTCAGTTCCTCAAAGAACAGGTCGAAGGGCGGGGTCTTGCCCCGAGAACGGTTGCCGATCGCCACGACCTCGATGTGGCCGATGTCTATCGGGCGCTCACGTACTACCACGACCATCCCAAAGAGATGCGTACCATCGAACGCCAGCGGGAGTCCGCAGTCGAGGAACACGACCACTTGACGACCGACCCTGACGATGTGCGTGACTGATAGGGTATCGTATCCTCGCTGACGAAAACGTCGAGCAAGCGACGGTCAACTACCTGCGGAAACTCGGTCACGATGTCGAATGGATCGGCGACGTCGACGAACTCGGTCTTGGTGCCGATGACGAGTCGATTGCTACCTACGGGCGCGAGACGAATCGCCTCGTTCTCACTCAGGACGACGACTTTGTTACCCAACTGGATATTGGAGAAACTGCTGGTGTTCTCTTTCAGAAAGATCAGAGACTTTCGGCCCAAGAGGCGGGTGACGTCGTACACGAACTTTCAGAGTACATCGACCAGTCCGACGTGACGCTCGAATACGTGAGTCGAAACTGGCTGTAATTCGTTGATTCTCGACGCTATGCAACACTCTGACCGAAATGCACGCCCGCGACACTACCGGACGAGAATCTACTAGTAGACTCAGTGAACGTGAAATCAGCAATCGTTCGGCGACCGAGCGGTCCGTCAGGACCCGGAAGGTCGCCGGTTCACTCGCGCGAACGGATGTGAGCGCGAGGCCGACGAGCGACCAACGGGAGCGAGGAGTGCTTTTGGTCGAGCTTTTGCAAGCGAGCAGAGCGAGCGCTGCAAAAGGTCGTAATGTACGCCCGCAACACTAACGACCGACATCATCCCAGGCGGCATGCCAGGTCAGCCGGGAAACCCTCGTGGCGGGCGAGTCGCCCTACGGGCGACTAAGTGCCGAGACGGTATGAACCGCCTCGATTGTGGCCGGTTGGCCACGGTATGTACCGTACCTGGGTTCTCCGCGACGTCATTGCTACCATACAGGGTCGCTCGGGCGGGGACTTGTGGTACGCACGTCTGGCTACCTGCGGGACGAGCATAAGCCCTTCGCGTATCTCCCGGGCGGCGTGCTCACACTTCGTCGTCGGCCCAGGGTCCGACACCCAGCAGGTGGCCGGCCAGCCAGCCCAGCAAAAACGGACTCAACACGGCCAGACAGATCAGGCCGACCCAACGCACTGGTGGGGGCTGCAGAGTCAGATAGAACAGATACAGCGTCCCGACCAGCGGCAATGCGCGCTGGAGCAAACTCATCAGAGCGTATACTCCGACTCGCGCAACTGGAGATAGTCTTCATCACGGAAACTACGCCTGACCCATAGATATCGCCCCAGCAACGACATTCCGCTCCAGCCCGCACGGAACGCTTGCCGGAAGCGCGATCCTTCGAATTCGACCATCCGCCTGACTGTTCTGAAAGCCTCGTCCCAGTCGGCGGGCTCCATGTCGCGTGCCAGATCAGCGAGCGAGACGTTCCTGATAATCTCGTCACCGATGGCGTCTTTCCACTCGCGATTATATCGTTGCATGTCGTCGCTCGCGGCCAGTCGACCAGCGATTTTGCCAGTCCGGACGGCGACGTGATCGCCGCCTTCGTGGAAGGCCGATGTCGCACCCATCGCACCCCCGACGACGGCGACGTTGGCCTGTGTCGGCGATTCGATCGGCCGCGTCGACGAGATCGGATACGCTTCGGTCCCCTTCTGTTTGCCCCGGTCCTCGACCAGCGGGAAGTCCTCGATATCGTAGTCGGGATAGAGCCACTCAAGCAGGCGCTGCAGGTAGACTCGTCCTGGTGGGATTTGGTCGTCCTCTGGCCGGAGGAGCTCGTAGGACCCCCGATTCGTGACGTTGTCGATGTCCATCCCGATGGGCATCGTCAGACCGACACGCCCGACGTTGTCGTCGTTGGGGAAGATCCAGGGATAGGCGGTGTGGCCCGGGATGACTCCCCACCAGAATTTGATCAGTTCCGGATCAAACAGCTCCTCTGGAATCTTGCGGTGCTCCTGATAGGCGATGTGGTTCGACGTGTTCGGCCCGAGGATCGACGAGATTGAACGCCCCGACGGCATAAACTGATCGACGGCGTCCATGGTGATCGTCCGCTGGGGACCATCAGCGAGCACCAGTGCGTCGGCTTCGATTTCCTCGCCGCCCGCGAGCGTCAGGCGGTGGGTGTACGACCGGCCGTCACGCTCTGACTCGACGTCAGTGACGCTCGTTCCGACCTCGTAGGAGGCACCGGCAGCCTCGGCTTCCTCGCGGAGCCAGTCGTCGAACCGGGCGCGCTGGAAGGCAAAGCCAAAGCCGTCCCAGGACGATTCGATCTGGGTGGCCCTGACCGTCGCAGACTCGGACGGGCCGGCGAAGTACGCGCCGTCGAGATCGCTGAGAATAATCTCCTCGGGGATCTCCTCGGGCTCGAAGTCCATGATATCGACCCAGTAATCGAGCATTCCAGCGGCGTCGGTCGAGTCAGGACCGAGATGGTCGCGGTCCGATCGCGGCACCCCTTTCTCGATGACGAGCGCATCCGCATCTCCATCGGCTGCGGCCATGGCGGCAGAGGAACCCGCTGGGCCACCACCAACGATCGCAACGTCGACTCGGTGCATATCCCCTACCCCGAACTCTCGGGATTTAAAGTTCGTGAATGAGAGTCAGGACTTTCAGGTCCCGCTTGTTGTCCGCTTGACCGTAGAATCACACGCTTCGAACGCCGCATGCCAGTCGGCGCTCGTGTCCAACAAGCGCTCGGAGAGTGCGGATCGTTTCTTGACCAGTCGCGAATCGAGTCTTCGATACTCCTCACTTCGGGCGAGATCTATCGGATCTTTCTCGATTTCGAGACGTGCTTTCTTCGTCGCCAGCGAGAACAATTCTCGAAGCTGGTCGTGGTAATCCTGGCGTGACCATAGCCGATCGATCGCGGCCGTCAGTTCGCGCTCGGAGATCGGTTTGACGAGATAGTCATCGAGTGCTAGCTCGACGAGATCAAAGTCCGGCCTGACGCCGGTAACCATGATCACGTAGCCGTCGTATCCTCGCGTCCGAAGTCGATCCAGAACGGTTGCGCCGCTCAGCCCTGGCATCTCGCGATCCAGCAATACCATCTCAGTGTCTTCGTCGACGATCTGGAGTGCGGCCTCCCCCGAGGCTGCAGTCTGGATCGAGTAGGTCGTCTCAAGCCAGTGGCGATGGAGTTCCCTGCAGCCTGGGTCGTCGTCGACGATGACGATGGTTCGAGTCGTATCCGTGCCCCACATACTATCTACTACGTCAGAGCCATCGTTCTTATATCAGACCGACCGTTTCGGACCGTTTCACACTGTTCACAGACTGAAAAGACAGCCCCGTCGCGTGGTCTTCTACCAGAGCACATTCAAACGGTCGCCGACAACACACAGGAAGCGATGGCCGAAGACATCGAGATTCTGATCGTCCAGCAGAAACCGCACGGACTGCCCGTCCAGGGGCTCCTTGACGCACTTGCAAAGCGTATCGAATCAGCCACACTCTCGCTCGCGAGGACCGAGTCGGAGGTGTCGGCGAAGCTCCCCGACGCAACCGTCGTCGTCGGCCCAACGATTTCGGCCGAGCAACTCGATAGAGCCGAATCACTCGAACTGTTTGCCTGCTCGTACGCCGGGACTGACCACCTCCCGCTCGCGGAACTGGCCGAGCGCGGCATTACGGTGACCAACGCTGGCGGTGTCCACGCCTCGAACGCTGCCGAGCAGGCCATCGGCGGCCTCCTCGCGCTCACGCGGGACCTCTTCGAAGCACGCCGCCAGCAGTCAGACGGCGTCTGGCAGAACTTCCAGTCGGGCGAACTAGCCGGTGGCACGGTGACAGTCGTCGGGCTTGGGAAAATCGGGACGGCCATCGCCGAGCGTCTCCGCCCCTTCGACGTGACGATCCGCGGCGTCCGTCACTCCCCGGAGAAGGGTGGTCCTGTCGACGAGGTATACGGCTACGACGAGTTCGAACAGGCAATCGTCGATGTCGACGCCGTGGTTCTCGCCTGTCCGCTGACGGAGACGACCAGCAATCTCGTCGGGCGATCGGCGTTCGAGGTCGCACATCCGGAAACGATCCTCGTCAACGTCGCCCGGGGCGGCGTCGTCGACACTGAGGCCCTTGTGCACGCGCTTCGCTGGAACGACATTGGCGGAGCAGTACTGGATGTCACGGATCCCGAACCGCTCCCGCCCGAGCATTCCCTCTGGGACTTCGAGAACGTCTTGATTACGCCACATAACGCTGGCTATACGCCTGAATACTACGAGCGCCTGGCCGACATCATCGGTGAGAACGTCCAGCGGGCGCGTGAGTGCGGTGAGTGGACCGGGTTGCGGAATCAGATCGATCCCTGACTGGATTTCGAGTCCCGGTAGCCGTCTCTTGCTTCGAGATACCAGTAGACAGCAACGCTCAGGAGCGCGCTGCCGACCGCGACGTAGGTGATCGGATCGTCGGGGAGTGTCGTAACCCTGTAGAGCACCTGTGCTATGAAGGCGACTGCCGCGAGGGCCGTGACTAGCGCGACCGTGCGCCATCTGGCCCGGACCGGGAATCCCGCGTCCTCGCCACGCATAGCGAGGTACAGGTGGCCGCCACCGACGATGATTGCGTTGAACAGGATCGACACGAGAACCCCTTCGAGACTGTCGAATGGGATCGCGAGGAGGTTCGGAACGACCAGAAACGCCACGATCGCGACGATGATGACGCCAGCCTGGACGACCGTCTCACGGGAGCGCATACGATTCGATCACAGCAGGCGCGCAAAAAGATGGCGCTCGTCGGCTCAGATGTACCCGCTATCGAGGAGTAGTTCGCCGTTGAGGATGGACGCGCCCGCTGCGCCCCGAAGCGTGTTGTGCGCGAGGCAGTTGAAGTTGATTCCGTTGGTCGTCTCCTTCAGGCCGCCAGTGGCGATTGCCATGCCGTTATCGTGGTTGCGGTCGAGACGTGGCTGTGGACGCTCGGGGTCCTCGAAGACACGGATCAACTGTTCGGGCGAGGAGTGCAGATCGATCGAGGGGTACGCTCGAAGTGCCTCGGCAGCCTCCGCGGGCGTCGCGTCTTCGGCCAGATCGGCCCAGACGTTTTCGAGGTGCCCGTCCAGCGTTGGGATGCGGTTACACGAGGCCGAGACATCCACATCGTGCCACTGGATCTCCGCGCCGTCGAAGTTCCCCAGGAGCTTCTGGGATTCGGTCTCCATCTTCTTCTCTTCGCCGCCGATATGGGGGATTGCGTTGTCGATGATCTCCATCGAAGAGACGCCATCGTAGCCCGCGCCCGAAACGGCCTGCAGCGTCGAGACATCGACGCGCTCGATCCCGAACGCCTCGTCCAGTGCCGCCAGTGGCGGGACCATCGTGATCGTCGAGCAGTTGGGGTTTTTGATGAGAGCGCCGTCCCAGCCGCGTTCGTCGCGCTGGACTTCGATCAGATCGAGGTGGTCGGCGTTGACCTCCGGGATCGTCAGTGGCACGTCTTCGTCAGTCCGGAAGTTCGAAGAGTTCGACGAGAGGACGTAGCCTGCTTCGGCGAACTTCGGCTCGACGGCCTCGCCGACCGACGAGGGCAGCGACGAGAACAGCAGGTCGACGTCGTTCGGGACGTAGGTCGGGTCGGTCGCGCGGACCTCCATCTCGGCGACGTACTCGGGGATCGGCGTGTCGATTCGCCACTTGGCGGCGTCACGATAGTCCTCGCCCGCACTGTCTTCGCTAGCGGTGAGGGCTGCGATTTCGAATTCCGGGTGCGGGTCGAGCAACTGGATCAATCGCTGTCCGACGGCCCCGGTCGCGCCGAGGATACCGACGTTCGTTGTCATGGTACTCAGGTGTAGCGCGATGGGCAGTCAAAACAGTTTGGATACGGCTCGCATACCCGGCTGATACGGACCGCTGTACGTCTGTTCCGGATCGACCGCCCGGAGTCGGGCGGTCGGAGTGGGAAATCGTTACAGCGGTCCGTATGTAACACTGTGGCTACCGAACGGCAATCGATAACAGAAAATCACTTCCCGTCGCTTATTCGCTGGAGCTGCTCGTTTCGCGTTCTGTCTCCGAGTTGGTGTCGCGTTCGGGCACGGCTTCGCCTTCCGCACTCCCTTCGGACTCGCCCTCTTTCATCTCCTGCAGTTCCTGTTCGACCTGTTCACGCCCTTTCTGGAACTCGCCAATCGCCTGGCCGGATGAACGAGCGAGCTTTGGAATCTTGTTCGCACCGAACAGAAGCACTGCCAGCAACAGCAACAACAGCACTTCGGGACCGCCCGGGATGCCTGGGATCTGTAGTACGACCATTGTACCTCAACCTTACCTGCTGTCTATTATAGTCTTTTTGCCTTCTGAGCAGCCCGAGAATCGACCGGTCGGACGCTGTTGTAGTCTTTTCGTACCGATAGCGGGTGGCTGTGCTATGGCTGAATCCGGAGGAGGGGGATCACAAAGGTCTTTGAGCGGACTTCCTAACTCCCGGTCGCTATGGTAGACGAAGGCGACACAGCACCCGACTTTACGGCACCGCTCGCGAATGGCGACGTCGACTCCTTCACGCTCTCGGAGCACCTCGACGAAGCGCCACTCGTACTCGCGTTCTTCCCCGGTGCGTTCACGGGTGTCTGCAGCCACGAGATGAACGAATTCCAGAACAAACTCGAGGAGTTCCAGGCCGCCGGTGCTTCTGTGTACGGGATCAGCGTCGACTCGCCGTTCGCGCTCAACGAGTTCCGTGAGAAGCTCGGCCTGCAGTTCGATCTGATCAGCGACGCCGAGAAAGACATCATCGACGCCTACGACATTCCGATGGACTTTGCGGATCTGGGCGTCTACGACGTCGCGAAACGATCAGTATTCGTCGTCGACGCCGACGGCGAGGTCCGCTACGCGTGGATCAGCGACGATCCCGGCGTCGAGCCGGACTACGACGAAGTCCTGGCAGAAGTCCGAGACCTCGCGTAGGCTGTCGAGGTCTCCGGAGGCCGGTGGAATTATATTTACGACTGTTCTATACGGTGGTAGTGAGTATCAACGTCGATACACGGGTTATCGACCGAGGCAGCGACGAGTACGTCGGCGACGCCTGGGAACTCAAAGAGCGGATCCGCCGCTCGGATGACGTTTTGCGACAGCGGCGCGGTTTCTTCGAGAACGCCTACCGGCGCTCGAAGGTCTACGTCTATCTCAATCGCGCCCGGCGGACGAAACTCATCGGTTTCGCGGCCGTCCGCCGAGACGGGTATATCCTCTTTCTGGCCGTTGACGAAGCGTATCGCGGCGAGGGCTTCGGCAAGCGCCTGATCGCCCGCGTCGCCGAAGACTATCGATCGGTATCGTGTCACGCCCGGACGACCAATCGGGAAGCGATCGAGTTCTACGAGCACGTCGGCTTCGAAATCGAACGTCGGATCGACAATTACTACGAAGACGGCGGCGACGCGTTTTATCTCAAACTCGGGGACGACGAGTCGATCACGCAACGGCTCTCCCGGATGTTGGGTCGGTGACAGCGGTGCGGAGTCGTCGATGGAGGAAAACGCTTTAGCCCCGAGTTCGCAAACAGGAAAGCGATGGAAGAACGGACGCGGGCCTATCTCCGAGGCCGCTTCGGTGACTACTATCGTCGCACGGAGCTGACGCCACCCCCAGCAGCCAACGAGCGCGAGTGGGGGTTCATCCCCTGGACGTCCAGTCCCGGGACGACGATGGTCCGACACCGATCGTTGCTCGACCTCGGTTCGATCGAAGATTTTCTCGCGCGAAAGCGTCCGCGCCACGTCTACTTCTCGGCCGGCCGCTACGACGAACCCAGCGCCTCCTCGATGAGCGAGAAGGGCTGGCGCTCCTCTGATCTCGTCTTCGATCTGGACGCCGACCACCTGCCGTCGGTGACCCTCGGCGAAGACAGCTACGCCGAGATGCTCGCAAAGTGCAAGGACGCACTCCTGCGGCTGCTGGATTTCCTCGAAGATGACTTCGGATTCGAGGATCTGACGGTCGTCTTCTCGGGTGGCCGTGGGTATCACGTCCACGTGCGCGACGAGGGGATTCAGGGGCTCGAACGCGAGGCGCGGCGCGAGGTCGTCGACTACGTCCGCGGGATTGGCCTGGAGTTCGACGCACTCGTCGAGGAGGAGGCCGTCGGCGGAACCGCAGGCCGCAAGAGCCCGGCGCACAAGCGGACGCTCGCGACCGGAGGCGGCTGGAGCGGGCGCGCTCATCGTCACATCCTCTCGGCAGTCGAAGACTTGCTCGAACTCGACGAACCGGACGCGCTCGACCGTCTCCAGTCCTACGAGGGGATCGGCGAGGGGAAGGCACAGGCAGCCCTTCGCGCGATGGAGAACAACACCGAGCAGATCCGGGCCGGGAATATCGACGTTCACCCGGCGTTCGTGCAGGTAGCCCGAATCCTGATCACCGATGCCGTCGCCGAGGACAACGCCCCAATCGACGAGCCAGTCACCACCGACACGAACCGCCTGATCCGCCTCCCCGGAAGCCTCCACGGGGGAAGCGGTCTCGCGGTCCGACGGATCGACAGGACTGATATCGCGGATTTCGATCCGCTGGTCGACGCCGTCCCCGAGACGTTCGTCAGCCACGACATCTCCGTGGAAGTGACAGACGGCGGGACGATCGAGTTGCGTGGCGATAGTTTTACGTTGCAGGAGGGTGTCCATTCCGTTCCAGAGTACCTCGGCGTGTTCTTGATGGCACGTGGACGCGCCGAGAAGGGCCAGGAATAGCATGGACATCGACGAACTACAGACTGTGCAGAGTCGCGAACGGCAAACGGATAGCCTCCAGCAGCTGCGCGACTCGTTTTACTCCGAGGCCAGCGAGTTCATTCAGCAACTCAGAGACGCGCGCGACGACGCGGCCCAGCGTGCCGACGATCCCTGGGACAATCCCGAGGTGAACCGCCTCAGCGACGAGATCAAGACCGCCGAGCAGACAGCCGAAGCCATCTACGATCGGCGGGTCGGCAAGATCGTCAAGAAGGCCTCGCTCGCGGCTGCGGAGATGCCAACCGACGAGGAGGGCCTGACCAGCGAGGAACAGGCGCTGTTCGAGCGGCTGGTCCAGAACATCCAGGACAACCGCGGCCACGTCCTGGACATGATCGCTGGAGACGTCGAACCAGGGACTTCGCCGGTCAGTGCAGACGCGGACCCAACGGCTTCCGAGGCCAACCCACCCACAGAACCGTCGAATCGTCAGCCGCCTGCCGTCGATTCAGAGCCGGAGCCCCCGACCGCGAAACCGACACAAACTGAGGACGAGAGCGTCTCGGCGGCGGACGTGATGAATACCGATGGTGGGACGAAGACGGTCGAGAGCGAGCCGAGTCAGGCGAAACCGCCTGAAACGACACCGGAGGAGAGCGCTTCACCTTCTGATGAGACGGAGTCGACTGTCGAGGAATCAGCTACTGTCTCTCGGCGGACAGTCAGAATTACGAAGGACGTCGGTGAGATTTTTGGCGTCGACCAGCGCGAGTACGACCTCTCGACGGACGATGTGGTGACGTTGCCGGCTGACAACGCTGAACCCCTTCTACAGCGTGACGCCGCTCAACCACTCGACTAGAGGCTTCCGGACGGCGGTGGTCGCGCCCCGAGCGTGAGATCGACCGTCTGGACCCGTCCGTCGCGGACGACGTCGATTTCGATGGTGTCTCCCGGGCTCGTCTCCAGGGCGAGAAAACTCGACAGTTGCTGGTCGGTCGTGATGTTCTGGTCGCCCATCCGTCTGATAACGTCCCCGCCGACGGGAACCGATCTGCCGTTGACGACAGTCTCACGGACCGTACCTTCGAGAATTCCTCTGGCAGGGCCGCCCTCTCTCGTCCCGGACACGTAGACGCCGCTCGCCAGATCGAGATTGTTCGCTTCTGCGATCGCCGGGGTGACCGGCCGGAGGAAGATTCCCATGAACGGATGTTCGTAGTTGCCGGTTTCGATCAGCGAGGGGACGACTCGGTCGACGAGCCCGCCAGAAATCGCGAAGCCGATGTTGTCGCCGCCACCGGAGTTGATGACACCGACGACGCGGCCCTGCAGATCGACCAGCGGGCCGCCACTGTTGCCCGGGTTGACGGGCGCGTCGGTCTGGATCGCATCCGGGATCGTGAAGTTGCTATTAGGCGTCGCGGGTAGCGTTCGATTGAGGCCGCTGACAATCCCCGACGAGACCGACCCCGAGAAGCCGAAGGGGTTGCCGATCGCAAGCACTTCCTCGCCGACGGGCGGGTCCCGGGCTTTCACTGGAAGTGCGTTGGCGTCTCCGGGTGGTTGGTCGATCTGGAGGACGGCCAGATCGCTGTAGATGTCGTCGGCGACGATCGAGACGCGTCGCCAGCCCCCTGTTCGAAAACGGACATTGATTTCGGTCGCGCCGTCGACCACGTGTTCGTTCGTCACGATGTGGCCGTCGGTGTCGTACATCCAGCCGCTTCCCTGGCTGTTGCCCTGTGGGGTGACGACCTGAATCTGGACGACGGAGTTCCGGACAGCTCTGAAGACCTCCGTGAATCGAGAGGGTGACGTCGACTCCGGCTCTTCGAGCGTGGCCTGCCTGATTGTCTTGCCGGACCGCGTCTCGGGAGCGAATGGATTGTCGCTTTCGTCCGTCCCCGGCGCATTCGAACAGCCGGCCAGTGCCACCCCAGCACCGGTTGCCAGCAGCCCGACAAAGCGACGGCGCGATGCCTCCTTTGGCATACCCAGTTCGAAGGGTGTGAGCGGAATAAACCCTCGGTCGAGCGCAAGCGTTTTTTCGCCCCCACGTGGATTCGCCGGTAGGGCGTGTGGCCTAGTGGACAGGGCGAGGGGTTCCTAACCCCTCGATCCCGGGTTCGAATCCCGGCACGCCCGCTCGTGGTTTCTCGCGGCTGCTCGAACCACACCTGCGGCCGTCCCGTAGATCGCAAACGCGAAGCGTTTGCTCACTCCCGGCACGCTCACTGCCCGCCGCTTGCGGTATCGGGAGCTGACAATCACCTAGGTCCCCTCTTTTTCCCCATAACCCGTCAGAAGCTACATATGCCAGAGGACGACGACCGGACAGTGCCGACCGAGCACGGGCTGAGCGCCTCCGAACACATCGATGCGATCCTCGACGCGACGGCGTGTCTCGAAGACCCCGAGCACAAGTACCCGATGCGACGCGAGGAGCTGGCGTCACAATACGCCGACCAGGAGATAGACCTCCCGAACGAGACCGAGTCGCTCGGCAGCGTCTTCGATCGACTCACCGACCGGCGCTACGAGAGTGCGATCGAGGCCCGAGAGGCAGTCCTCAACGAACTCACCGGTGAGGAACACGACTTGCAGGAGTACAACGACGAACGGCCGCTCGAACCGCTTGCCGAGGACACCAGTGTCGTCGGCACACTCGAGGACAGTCGTGAGGAGGAGTGACGATGGCGAACCTCGAACCCCGTGGAAAATTCAGCGACGCCGATGATATCCAGAGCGCGGTCGAGTCAGTGAATCACCATGCACACGAGGTGGGCGGGCCGAAGGATCTCGACATCCTGGTCAAGCGACTCGCTGATTCCGATTGCGTCCTGCTCGGTGAAGCTACTCACGGGACCTCGGAGTTCTATCGCTGGCGCGCTCAGATCACGGCAAAGCTCCTCTGGGATTATGACTTTGACTTCGTCGCCGTCGAGGGTGACTGGCCCAGTTGTTACGCGGTCAATCGCTACGTGAAGGACTATCCTGAGGCTCCGAAAGACGCCCGCGAGTCACTGGACGCCTTTGATCGATGGCCGACGTGGATGTGGGCCAACTGGGAAGTCGAGGGGTTCTTCAGGTGGCTCCGAACCCACAACGACGGTCGCTCGGCTGACGAACAGTTCGGATTCTACGGACTCGACGTCTACAGCCTCTACGAATCGCTCCAGGCAGTCATCGACTACCTCGACGAGGTCGACCCCGACGCAGCCGCACATGCCAGAGAAGCCTACCGGTGTTTCGAGCCCTACGGCGATGACGCCCAGGAGTACGCCCGAGCGCTTCAGATGGTCCCTGAGTCCTGTCAGGACGAAGTACTCGAAGTGCTCGAAGACCTCCGGACCAGGGCATCGACGTACGGGGAGCGGACCGCAGACGATCGATTCGACGCCGAACAGAACGCGCTGGTCGCCAGCAATGCCGAGGCCTACTATCGCTCGTTGGTCGAGGGTGAGGAAGACTCCTGGAACGTCCGTGATCGCCACATGACCCGGACGTTGAATCGGCTGCTCGATCATCACGGGTCAGACGCAAAGGGGATCGTCTGGGCGCACAACACCCACGTCGGCGACGCCCGTGCGACTGACATGCCCCGACACGGGCGGATCAATATCGGGCAACTCGCCCGCGAACAGGAGACGATCGGTGACGTCGCCACCGTTGGCTTTGGCACCCATCGCGGGACGGTCCTCGCTGGCCACTCCTGGGGTGCGAAAATGCGGACGATGGACGTACCCCAGGCACGGGACGACAGTTACGAGGACGTGTTCTACCGGGCTGATCCCGAGAACGCGCTCCTGTTCAGCGACGACCTCCCGTCGGGGGACGCCCTTGAATCCGCCCGGGGCCACCGAGCGATCGGCGTGGTCTATCATCCGACCCACGAGTCGGGCAACTACGTCCCGACTGTGTTGCCCGACCGCTACGACGCCTTTGTTCACATCGACGAAACCAAAGCCTTGCACGCAGTCGAGCAGCACCCCGGCCGCGAACGGGTCCCCGAACTGTACCCGTACGGACTGTGAGCGGCTATTCTCCGCCGACTGTTGGGACCAGCACGATCGGAATCGTCGCGTGCTGGACGACCCGATCTGCGGTGCTCCCGAGGATTTGCTCGGCTAGTCCCGATCGACTGCTACGTCCGAGCACGACCACGTCGACATCTTCCTCGGCAGCGAATTCGAGGATTTCGTCGGCAGGGGTTCCCTTCCTGACCGCTCCTTCCACGGTCGCCTGGTCGGCGTGTTCGAGGGCCTCTTCGGCAGTCCGGTTGAGCGCGGCCTCGACGCCTTCGTAGCTCTCGGCGTCGAACGCCATCAGGTTCTCCGAGCGGTCAGCGACCGAGAGCACGTACACTGTGTCACCGATTCCATCCGCGAGTGAGAGTGCGTGGTCGACCGCTTGTGAGGCCGGTTCGCTACCGTCAGTCGCAACGAGGATCTCTGTGTACTGTGACATAGGCGCGAATTTGGGGAGGGAGTAAAAGAACGTGGACGCTAATCGGAGGTTTGGTCGTGCCATTCAGTCACACAGCCGAAGGCTGTCGACGGGAATGGAAACATACAGGCACGGCGGTGACCTACGACTGGTAATGACGACGGTCGTAGTTCCTGTTCGCTATCCTCTAACCTCCCATTCGAAGGCAACGCTCACAGAGGCGATCCGCGTCGCAGAAGAAGAAGACGCTTCTCTGACTGTGCTGCACGTCAATCTCTACCATAACAACGGACGCGTGAGGCGGACCGACCTCAAGTCGGCCGTCGAACAGGCGTTCGGCCACCTGCCACGGACACGCTATGTCGTTCGCTCGGGCCTCCTCGTCGAGGAGACGATACTCGACGAGGTTATCTCAGAGCAGGCGGACGTCGTGGTGATCGGCCAGAAACAGAAGAGTCGCTGGCGTGAGATGGTCCGCCGACTGCTCGACGATCCGGACCTCGAACATTTCCTCGCGAACGAACTCGACGCTCGAATCGTCGCGGTCAACGGACAGGGGTCGGGAAAGTGACGACACCGAAAGGTACGCCACCGGCCAGCCTGTAGGTGTGGCTATGGCCGACGACTCCGGGCCCGTTTCCGAGAACCGTCGCGAGAAGTTGCTCGAACGGATCTCGAAACGCGGGTCTACCATCGGCGAGCGAATCCCCGAACAGATCACCATCGACGGCGAGGAGATCGCGCTTCGGTCGTTCGTCTGGGAGACGAAAAAACAGGGCGTCGTCCCACCCGAACAGCGCGAGAGTGTCCAGCGCGTCCGGGCGACGCTCAAGGGTGAGCGTGATCGCCTCAAGAACCGACTCGAAAACGACTCACTCTCCACGGCCGAAGCCGAGTCGATCGCCGATACGATCGTCGGCATCGATCGGGCAATCTCGGCGCTAAAGAGTCTGCGAGAACCCGATCTTCAAGAACACTCTCACAGGGAATACGTCGAGAGTAACAGGCGGTGGGTGAGCTTTATCAACCAGCTGCGCTAGACGTCGACCCACTCCGACGGTGAGGAGGTCAGACCGACGACGCGTGCCTGACGCGTTCCGTTCTGCTCGCGAACTTCGATCATGCCGTCGAAGGCCTGTTTGATGACCTGCAACGTCTGTTCGTCGTGTGCGGCAGAGTCGATCGTGAACAGACCAAGATACCCGGCCGCGTCCAGCCGCGAGGAGAGAACGTGGCAGAATTTGAACACTGTCTTGCGGTCGGTGTAGGTCAGCATCGTCGACAGCGAAGAGAGAGCGAGCCGCCCCTGCTGTGCGCCGCTCTCGTGGAGTCCTTCGAGTGCTTTGGTGATCCCGATCCCGATACCGGTCAGATCGCCCGGCGAAGAGACGTTGTGGACGTAGATCCCGTCTCCTGTAGCGTCGTTCGCGCCGTCAGAGACGCAGTCGACCACGCCCAGGCGGACGGCGTCAGTGCCGGTCCGATCCCGGAAGTTCGTGATGACGTTGTCTGCTCGGTCACCGGTTGAGACGATGACCGCCCCCTGTCCTTGCCGCGTGCCGTCGGCCAGAATTTCGTACGCCAGATCGTCTTTCCCCGTCATTGCCGGCCCCGAAATCAGGATATTCGATCCTGGGCGCACCGATTCCAGTGCCTCGATGTCGAGTACGTTTGTGAGATCGTACATTGTCCCAGATTGATCAGTGTTCGTCGCCATTGCCTAGTCCCCGAAGGGTCGCGATGAAGTCTTCGTCGTCTTCGATTCCCCCAAGCGTCTGTGAGAGGTCGTCCTGCAATTCGTTGATCCGATCTGTCAGATCCGCGTACTCCTCGCTCTCGGCGAGTTCGGCGCTGCTCTTTGTCGCCTCCAGTGTCGCCTGTTTTTCGACCAGCGAGTAGTATTCCTGTAGCAGGCCGTCGTACTCAGAGCGTTCGAGGAGATTGCCTACGGTCTCGTGGAGTTGCTCGCTCCGGATCGGCTTGGTGAGATACGAATCGAAGCCCATCTCCAGAATATCGAAGTCGGGTTCGACTGCTGTCACCATCGCGACCCGGCACTCGAAGCCACTGTCACGAATTCGTGAGAGGACCTCGTCCCCCGAGAGGCCCGGCATCATTCGGTCGAGAAGTACCACGTCGACGTTTTCGTCGAGCATGTCGAGAGCTTCGTCACCGTTCTGTGCCATCCTGACTTCGTAATCCTCCCGAAGCCAGAGATTGTACGTCTCGGCGACGTCCGGTTCGTCTTCGACGATAAGTACGACGGGTGCGTCGGGATCTGACATCGGCTCTCTTCGATGTGTTTACCCTCCATGTACATATCACTGTGGGTCGCGTATCGGAATCGATATCGCGACGTAACCGACCGAACGCGGTGTCCCTTCATGGGATGGACGAGAGAATAAAAGCGTACTGTATGGCCGACGTGGAGCGACACGCACAAGCCATCGGTCGCTCTACGAACGAGTATGATAACGAACCTCGCCGCCGGCCAGCAGGTGTTCACGAGTAACGTCTTCCTCGTGACCGGCGAGCGCACGGTGCTCGTCGATGTCGGTAACGAGTTCGACGTCTGTTCGGCTGTCCGTGAGCACGTCGGCGATCTCGACGCCGTCGTCCTGACGCACACCCATCCCGACCATGTCGGAAACCTCGACGCAGTCGTCGAGGAATTCGACATCGACGTCTGGGGATTCGATCCCGAATTCCCGGGTGTCAATCACGGCATCGAGGACGGCGAGACCGTCCAGCTTGGCGACGACGCCTACGCGGCGATTCATACGCCGGGCCACAAGAACGACCATCTCTGTTTTTACGCACGAGGGCCGGCCATTCTGATCGCTGGCGATCTCATCTTCTCCAACGGTGGATTCGGCCGCACTGATCTCGAAGAAGGGGACCGTCAACAACTGATCGAGAGTATCGACCGCGTTCGTGAGACTGTCGACGAACCTCTCAATGCACTCCACTGTGGCCACGGGCCAAGCATCACCAACCAGCCGTTCGATCACGTCGAACTGGCGGCCCAGGCCGCGCGGTTCGGATAGCTACGAGTCGGTAACGGCCAGCAGGGCGTCGTAGGCGTCGGCGTACGCCTCGGCAACTGCCGACGGATCTGCGCGTTGCTCGACGCCGAGTGGTGGCAGTTCCAGCGTTTCGATGGGATCGACGAGGTCGGTGACGTCCGCCACCCGTTCTTCGAGCGTGCCGTGATCTGACGCCGAGGAGCCGCTGGCGACCGCACAGCCGTTGTCGTAGCGCTCGCCGTCGAACAGCCGGACTCGACGTGGCTCGACGACGGCCACAGCGTCGTGGTCGAGTGACTGGAGGGGGCGGGCGACGTCGCTGTAGGACTCGACGACCGACAGCGGCTGGGCTGCGATCTCCTCACTGAGCGACGCCTGACTCGGTTGGTGATACCCTTCCATGGCATCGTTGAACTCGGTCAGCGATTCGACGCTAATGGCGTCTTCGAGCGGGAACGCAGACCGAATCTTTTCGGGGAGTTCGACAGTGCCGTTTCGGACGTACGTGTCGCCGGCGCGGTCGAGGAGGAACTCCCGACCGTCCTGGCCGAGGACACTTCCGACGCCACCGGGTTTGGGCCACCAGAGGCGGTGGATCGCGTTGATATCCCGGGGTGTGACGTCACTCGGCGTCGCGCTGGCGAGTCGTGTCGCGTCCTTGCCGTAGAGCACGCCCGAGTCGGCCGCCGCCAGCACGTCAGAGTGACTGTACCAGTAGTCGTTTCCGGCCCGAGGTTTGTACCCGACTGCGCCGGTTCGATGAACCAGTCCTGTCGAGAACGTGGTTTTGCCGGCGTCAAGCTGTGCAGCGCCGACGACGAGCAAATTCATTCTTCGGCGAGGCCGTAGTAGCCCGGTTCGTCGTCGGCTTCGGGTTCGGCGAAGACGAACTCCTCACTGTATTTGAGCATCCAGGGAATCGCCCAGTCCAGCAGGACGTTCTCGGTTTCGACGTCCAGTTCCTCGGTGGGGTCGACTCCCTGGAGCAGACGGGCGACCTCGTAGATCGTGTAGAGTTTGTCACTGTCGAGAACTTCGTCGGGTTCGTGAAATTCCAGTGGTCGGATGTCCTCGAAGTCATCTCGTGGTCGTGGCATATCTCCGAGTACGCCAGTGCCACGCCTAAATGTCCCGAAACCGTCGTCCCGGCCACAAATCAGTCTCTGATATGGGGCCCGAAGATTCATCACAGAACTCGACAATAAAAGAGAATAATGGCCGTCCGATTCGGGCCCTACGAGGTCCTTCTCGTAGTGGCTGCAATCGCGACCGCGGTGGTCGCTGTTTACGCATGGCGACGGCGAGACAAACCCGGGGCGACGTTCCTCGCGCTCATTCTGGCGAGCAATTCCTGCTGGGCCACCCTATCGCTACTGGGTTCGCTCGCCAGCGGAGACCAACTTGCGCTGCTCTCGGCGAAACTCGTCTACCTGTTCATCCCGGGGGCAGTTACCGGCGTGTTTCTCTTTGCGCTCACGTACACGGGCCGCGAGGACTGGCTCGGGCCGCGGCTGTACGGTGCCCTCGCAGCCGAACCGATACTCCTCAACATCGCCGTCTGGACCAACGACATCCACGGTGCGTTCTGGACCGTCAGTGGGGTGAGCGACTCGTCGCGGATCGGCTGGGACATCACGTTCGAGGTCCTGTTTCAGGCTCATATCGTCTATTCGTATCTGTTGATGGCGGCTGCGACAGTGTGGCTCGTCCAGTTTGCACTCGGTGCGGATCGCCTCTACCAGCGCCAGATACTCGGCCTCCTCGGGAGCCTCGTTCCGCCGTGGGTCGCAAACGTCCTGTTCATCGCCGCTCCGCTTCCCGCCGACCCGACGCCGATCGCACTCGCACTCACTGGTCTTGGTCTCACCTGGTCGATCCTCAGAGCGAGACTGCTCGACATCGCTCCGCTGGCTCGGGCCGCCGTCATCGAGACCATCGCCGACGGTGTAGTCGTCGTCGACGATACCGGACGGATTGTCGACGCCAACACAGCCGCACGCGAGTTGTTCGACTGGTCCGAGCCCGTCGTCGGATCGCAGATCGAAACTGCACTCTCCGAAGCGCCGGACGTAGCCGCTCGAATCCAACCCCTGCTGGCAACGTACGAAGAGATGTCGACCGAGTTTGATCTCGGCGACCGATATTACACCGTCGACGCCGCTCCACTCACGGACGTTCGTGGCGAGTCTATCGGGCACGCACTGCTCGTCCACGATGTCACCGAGCGCAAGGCCCGCGAACTCGAACTCCAGCGCCGGAACGAACAACTCGATCGGTTCGCTGGTGTCGTCTCTCATGACCTCCGGAACCCGCTGCACGTTGCTTCCAGTGCACTCGAACTGGCCAGGGAGACGGGGAAAGACGAACACTTCGCGCGAGTCGAACGCGCACACCGGCGGATGGAACAACTGATCGAGGATCTACTGATGCTTGCCAGAGAGGGCGAACAGATCGCTGATCGCGAAGCAGTGTCACTGGCCGAACTCGCACAGACAGCCTGGGATACCGTCTCGACCGGCGACGCGACCCTCGAAATCGACGGCGATACGACTCTCATGGCCGATCCCAACCGACTCCAGCAACTGCTGGAAAATCTCTATCGCAACAGCGTTGAACATGCCGGGTCCGATGTCTCGGTTCGGGTCGCCGCGACAGCGGATGGCTTTTTGGTCGAAGATGACGGCCCCGGAATCCCTTCAGAGATCCGGAATGCGGTACTCGAACCGACGCACTCGGTCGAGGAGACGAGTGCTGGGATCGGGCTGTTGATCGTCAGTCACGTCGCCGAGGCCCACGGCTGGGAGCTGTCGATCGATGCGAGTCCGACTGGTGGTGCTCGATTCGAATTTGACTCTGACGGCGACACGCAGGCGGCGAAAAAATCAGGCGATGGTTAGCCTTCGACGCGACCGACGACTTTCGAGTACTCTTCGGCGACTTTGTCCCAGTCGACAACCTCGAAGAACGCGTCGATGAAGCTGCCGCGGTCCGGGCCGTAATCGTAGTAGTACGAGTGCTCCCAGACGTCCAGTGCGAGGATTGGGTGGGCTCCCCAAAGCGCGCCCTGGTCGTGCTTGTCGACCTTTACGTTACGGAGCTGTTTTGCAACTGGGTCGTAGACGAGCAGCGCCCAGCCACCGGCTGCGCCAGCAGCGGCCTCGAACTCTCCTTTCCAGCCCTCGTAGCTACCGAAGTCTTCCTCGATTCGGTCGGCGAGCTCACCGGACGGTTCGCCGCCACCGTTGGGGTCCATATTTTCCCAGAACAGCGTGTGGAGATAGTGCCCACAGCCGTTGTGGGTGACGCTGCCGAGCGCACCGGCACTCGAAGAGAAGTCGCCGGATTCGCGGTTCTCCGCGAGTGTCTCCTCAGCAGCATCGAGGCCGTTCACGTAGCCCTGATGGTGGGTATCGTGATGCCACGTCAGCACCTGCTCGGAGATATGCGGCTCCAGCGCGTCGTAGTCGTACGGGAGCGGCGGCAATTCGGGATCGGAATGTTCACTCATAAATATCCCTCCATCTGGCGTGTCGAACGGAGACCTGAAAAAGCTTGAGGAGCCGGATGTTAGACACCCGCATGGCTGGATTGCTGGGTCGCGATTCTCCGGGTTCGATGGGGCCGGTAGAAATTCACTTCTCAAGCCCTCATCCCCGCTCGTCACTCCGACTGGAGAGCGACTCTCCCACTCCGATCAGTCACCGCGTCGCGCCACTGTTCCGCAGGTCGCTTCGCTCCACGCTTCACTTCGAGGGGCGATTCGCTCGCTATCGCTCACGAATCGCCCCTCGCCAGCTCGCGGGTCGTCCCCGCTCGCTCATATCGAGAGCTGACTCGGTCGCTATGCTCCCTCGTCACCCCTCGCCATCTCAAACATCGTAATCGCTTGCTCCCTGCGCTCGCTGTGATCGACGATTGGGTCCGGATACTCCGGTGCCGCGTTGCGCCGCTGTGTGAGCGACGCCTCGTGCCAGGAGTGGATGATCTCCGGGTCGGTATCCCGGAGCTCTGGTACGTAGGTCTTGATGTACTCGGCATCAGGATCGTAGCGCTCGCCCTGGGTCATGGGATTGAAGACTCGAAAGTACGGCTGAGCGTCCGTCCCGGTCGAGGCCGCCCACTGCCAGCCGCCATTGTCGTTGGCAGTGTCGTGGTCGACCAGTTTCTCGCGGAACCAGTCGTACCCCTTCCGCCAGTCGATCAGGAGGTCCTTCGTCAGGAACGAAGCGACGATCATCCGCACCCGGTTGTGCATGAACGCCTCCTCACGGAGTTGGCGCATTCCGGCGTCGACGATGGGATAGCCTGTCTCGCCGTCTTTCCACGCCTGGAGCGCCGTCGGATCTTCGCGCCAGTTGACGGGATTCTCGTATTCCTTGAAGTTCTCGGTGACCACCTGTGGATTCGCTTCGAGGACCTGCGTGTAAAACTCCCGCCAGGCGAGCTGGTCCTGGAACTCGAACACCGACTCGCGGGCCTCCTCGTTCGGGGCGTCGGCATGTGCTCGGTCGGTCGCTGCGTAGACTTCCCGGATTCCGATCGTTCCGAACTTGAGATGGGGTGAGAGCCGTGACGTACACTCCTCAACGGGGTAGTCCCGACGGTCGGCGTAGCGATAGATCTCGTCCTCGCAGAACGATTCGAGGAGGTTTCGAGCTGCCTCGGTACTGGCTGGTGGAACGTCTCCTGCAGGGTCGTCGAAACCGAGCTCTTCGAGGGTCGGTAGTGTCTCGTCGTCGGTTACACCTGCGAGATTCTCGCGAGTCGGCGGTTCTGCCGGGTCGTGTTTCTCGCGGTCGTGCCACTTCTTGCTGAAGTAGGTGAACACCGAGTAGGGATCGCCAGCGTTGGTCGTGATCGACCCCGGTTTGTGGTGGACGGCGTCGTGGACCGCCTCTCGGGCGACGCCGATGCCGTCCAGCACTCTCCTGACCGCTGCGTCCCGCCTGCGTGCCAGCCCGGAGTAATCGCGACACCACGAGACAGCCTCGGCATCGTACTCCTCGGCGACGGCAGGAACGACTTCTCTCGGATCGCCGTGGCGGACCAGCAGGTCGCTCCCGCGTTCGCGATACGATTCTCGAAGTGAGGCGAGGGCGTCGAGCATGAACGCGACTCGTGGGGAGCCAGCGTGCTCGAGAACGTCCTGATCGAAGACGAATAACGGTACGACGGGTTCCGGTGTGTCCGTGACGAGTCCCAGATTGTCCGTGAGTCGCAGATCCCGGCGATGCCAGTGAATGCGCATGTATCTTCCTACAGGCGGCCCCACCCTCAAAGACCCGCCCAACTGATTGGGGCGGACAATGCACCACACAGTGTTTAGATTCCATTACTGCTCCAGGCGATAATTTCGTAAGTTATTTACTCCCACTAATCGCATAGATCCTCTAACGATGATTCACCTAAGTAGTGTTTTATATTTGATAGGTGCCGTCGGTGGAAGTGCAGGAGTCTATGCCACATTGACTCAACTCAATTCGCTGATAAATGGCCCAGTTCTCCTGTTCGTTTCTATTGCCATACTCTGGGTGGGGTTGATGCAGGAGTCTATTGAAGCGGACGTCCAGTAGCCCTGTATGTCCAGTACGCATTTTGTTGCGTTTACCGCATTTATCATATTCAGCATAGTCACATCTTTTGGGGTCGTTCGTTCAGCAAACTTCCTGTACGGCAAAATTGGGACCTGCCACCCTGCAAGTTACCATGTTGCTGGCGAGGAAGAGTTTGAACGATTCGCAATTAAGGTAGGCAAACTGGGCCTATACAATTTCATTGTCGTTCTATCAACGGCCGGTCTAATCGTTCTGTACGTTCTTTCTCCAGTGGGTTCTGGGATCGGCCTGGATGTCAGTGCCTGGTTCGCACTAATTACTGTGTCACTTGTTATGAATTTCAGCCTCCGCGTTGGAGCACTTGCTGACATCAAAACGCAGTATTACGATGAGATTCTTGGTAGGTCACTTAGCTTCGGGTTTGGATTTGTACTAAGTATCTACTTCTTAATGCTCTTCGGAGTCGGTAGTCACGTGCTCAAGAACGGTTTCAGTTTAACGTATTCAGGGACGATTGAGATTCCAAATAATCTCACAGCGTTATTTCTATTACTGATTATCGTTGGACCGTGGATTGTAGCACTATTCAGTGAGTTAGTACTTCATCCTCGTGTTCTTGGAGTTGCTGAAGATTATATGGACAAGATGGAAAGTTCTTGATCGATATATACTCTTGTGCGAATCTTCGCCGATCGGTAAGTAACTCCACATCATCTATATCCTGACTTCCAGCACTCCAGAGGCCGCCCAACTGATTGGGGCGGAAAACGTTTTGGCAGACACCGCCGACCACCAATTCATGACCGACGGCCCAGTGTCGATCGAGCGCTCGGAGACAGTCGTGATCTGTACGTTCGACAATCCCGACGAACGCAACGCGCTCACTGCCGAAGCGGCCACCCAGCTCGTCGACACTCTCGACGGGATCGAAGCGACCGGTGCACGTTGTGTCCTCCTCCGAGGGGACGGCGATACGTTCTGTGCCAGTGGTGACGTCGCCGCACACGTCGACCGTGTTCGGGGATCACTCGACCAGTCGACATGGAGCGATCGACTTGACGCGACAGCCGAGGCCGTCGCCGCCGTCTACGACTGCCCGGTGCCGACCGTAGCCGGGATCGAGGGGCCAGCGTTCAGCGAAGGTGCATGTCTCGCGCTCGCGTGTGATCTCAGGCTCGCGAGTACCGACGCCTCGATCGGGTTCGGCTTCCGACGATTCGGACTCGCTGCCGCCGCGGGTGCGAGCTACCTCTTGCCACCGATCGTCGGCCCCGATGTCGCACTGGAGTTACTCTACACAGGCGAACTGGTCGAGGCCCGCCGCGCCGCGGATCTGGGGCTGTTCACTCGCCTGTTCCCGGCGGCTGCGTTCGCGGACGAACTCGCGTCGTTGCTTGCGACGCTGTCTACCGGCCCGGAAGCGCCGATGCAGGCCACGAAGCGTCTCTGCAGGGCCGATCACGACGGATTGGATGCGGCGATCGAACACGAACACGAAGTGCAGTCACGACTGGCCGAGCAGGAGGACTTCGAAGAAGGTGTCACTGCGTTCGTCGAGCAGCGGGATCCACAGTTCTAGATCTTGGACTCGGCGTCTTCGGCGAGTTCTTTCATGCGCTTGCCGACGCGGCCTGCGTCGGAGAACTCGTCTTCGCTCATCGCGTTCGCCAGCGCGTTCCCGAGGACGAACACGGCGTGTTTGTGCTCGCTCTTGGACTTGTGGACGTCGTCAGGCGTCACGTCGAGTTCGCCGTAGGGGTCGAACAGTGAGCTGTCGATCTCGTCCTGGTCGCGGAAGTACTCCATGATCGTCACCATGTGCTCGTGGAGCTCCAGAAGCTCGTCTTTATGCATCTGTATGTAGTCATAAGTAGAGACGCTGGCTTAAGGATTTCCCGCCACTCTGTACCAGACGCCGCTGACCTCTCCGAAGCGTACTGCTAGCTATCCGGTCAGACAGCGTTTCGCCACACAGTGTGGCGAATTGTTTCGAGATGGCACTCTCAGTAATATCAGAATACGTACTCGTCGTCGTGGCCCATCATCCCGTCTTCGCCGAGTCCGGGCTCTTCCTCTTCTTCGATCGGCCCACTCGTCTTGTACGCCTTCAGCCCTGTCGAGAGTAAGTCTTCAATTGCCTCCTCGCGGTTGAGAAACTCCCCTTTCTCGACCAGTTGGGCGATCTGCATCTCCAGATGCTCCGGAACGGTTATCTCTACTTTCGGCATCGAGTTATTCCCCGCTTCGCCTGAGGGGCATTTAAGCCTGTCGGGGGTATCCTGGCCTCTCGATGGTCTCCGTTGGAACAGACAGATTGTGGAACCTGGTGACCAACTATCGACGATCAGGACGGGCGATACCGGAACGTGATCACAGTCGTCAGTTGATCCTGACCATCAGACGATTCTGTCGTCACTTCCAGTCCGAGGACGTCGTCCTCGTCGACGACGTCGTTCGCGATGGCGCGCAACTCCTCGGCGTTCGCACCCGCTTCTCGAAGTACAACGCGCACCTGTGAGCGGTTGCGAGTTACGTCTGCAACGTCGTAGCCGTTCTCCGCGTAAGCGTCTTCCAGCGTCTTCAGCACATCGTCCATACTCCAGACCACTCCGCCCGCGGTCAAAAAACCATGCTACTATTGCAGTGTCTCTGTCGACTGCTGGGCTGGCCCTGGTCTATGCGACCCCCGATACTTGAGACGCCCACACCTCGCGGCCTCTGTCAGATGGTAGCACACGTCTATTCGGTCAGTTCCCGAAAAGCACTTAGTACACGATCTAATTACATCTCATTACACGATGTCCAAGACAGCCGAGTTCCCCGAGTACCTCGACGTCGATTACACTGACGGCGAGGGTGAAGATCCCGAAGACTACCCGACGATCGAAGACAAGATCGAAAAGGCCATCGAGGTCACGAAGATTGGCCTCGAACAGTACGAGAATCCGGTCGTCATGTGGACTGGCGGCAAGGACTCGACGCTGACGCTGTACTTCGTCAAAGAGGTCGCCGACCGGTTCGACCTCGAAGTCCCGCCGGTCGTGTTCATCGACCACTACCAGCACTTCGACGAACTCATCGACTTCGTCGAATTCTGGGCTGAGGAGTGGGACCTGGACGTCATCTGGGCTCGTAACACCGACGTCGGCAACTACGTCGACGAGAACGGACTGGAGCCGGGCGACGACATCCCTGTCGACGCCCTCAGCGAGCACAACCAGCATCACGTTCGGAACATCCTCGAATACGAGGAAGAGGACTTCCCGTTCCTGCTGGACACCTACGTTGGCAACCACCTTCTCAAGACGGTGGCGCTCAACGACGCCATCGAAGAGTACGACGTCGACGGCATCCTCTCGGGTATCCGCTGGGACGAGCAGGAGTCCCGTGCGGACGAGACGTTCTTCTCGCCGCGTCACGACCCCGACATCTACCCGCCGCACGACCGCATCCAGCCGATCCTCCAGTTCGCCGAAGCTGACGTCTGGGAAGCATTCTGGAACTTCGTCGTGCCCGACACCGTCGAAGGATTCCCCGAAGAGGGCTACGTCCCGCAGGATCAGGACGACCTGCCCGAGGGCGTCGAGAAAGAGGACGTTCCGGTCTCGCCGAAGTACTTCGCCGGGTTCCGCTCGCTCGGCAGTGAAGTTAGTACTGACAAATCCGCCGAAGAGCCTGCCTGGCTGCAGGACATGGCCAATACGACCGAGCGCGCGGGCCGCGCCCAGGACAAAGAGGACCTGATGGAGCGCCTGCGCGATCTCGGCTACATGTAAGACTAAACTTTTTCCGTTCGGGTTCGCCTCCGGCGAACCTCTCACGCAAAAACTTCAGCGATCCAAAAATACCGGACGCTCAGCCTTCGGCTTCACGTCCGGGGAAACCGCTCGCTTCGCTCGCGGTACAATAATTGCTCTACCGTCTCGTCTCTCGCTCTGTTTCGACCACTCGCGCCTGTTCGTCTACGGTTACGCGAAGCGTCTCGTCGTCGCAGGAGATTGGAACCACGACTCTGAGGGGGTCTTCACTCTCCAGGGAGGCGTCGCTATCGTCGATACAGAACTCGAACTCCCAGAATGGGCGGCCGTCGACGTACTCGCCGTGGTCGTGGAGAAACGCGACGACGGCTGGGTCAGTCAACAGCCGGACGCCGATTGTCGTCCCGATCTCGACCTGACAGTTCTGACAGTTGCTCACTGCTGGATACTGCAGGTGCCAGTCCGGGTCGGTCTCAATCGCAGTCTCCATGCGGCCGCTGCAGTGCGGACAGATTCCCTCACGAGCCAGCGTAAAGTCCCGCCAGGTCCCCTTTGCGTAGGCGGCGAAAAATTCGGCAGGATCGCGTTCGAGTCGGCCGCGCGGCGGGAAATAGCCCAGATTGACGTCTACCGGGCAGTCCTGGCAGCCGATGACAACCCGTCCGTCGTCGTAGCTGGCGTGCAGACCAGCGCCACATTCGGGGCACGCAGCGTCGAGATCGATATCGACCGACGGCGGTGACTCGCCGAAGCGTTCGTCGAAGACCACGTCGATCGCTGAGGCACCGGGCGTCCGCAGCCGGTACTCGCCGCCGGCTTTCTCGACGAATCGATCCAGCAGCTTGTCGAGATGGTAGTTGAAGTGTCCGCTGTCGTCGAATCCTGCAGCAGACTGCAACTTCGCGAACGATAGCGGCCCGGATTCCCACAGCGCCAGCAGGATCGCGATACGGTTCTCGTCTGCGAGGGAACCGAACGCCGAGGCCGCGCGTTCGATGTTGGCGTCGGATTCGGGGCGCTGCTCGGTCATTACCCTCCAGTAGCCGTCCGGGAACATATATTTCCACGGGGAACGACAGGACAAACCTTCACAATCGCTCCTGGCTGTTGCTGGTACTCGTTTCAGTCACTGCTCCAGACTTCCCAGGAACGGACTCGTAGCGGATTTGCAGCCCAGCTGGCAGAAGGGACCTTCAGCAGAGATTTTTCCCTCTCCATCTCCGACGGTATCCCAATGCACCATCCCGGTCCACCTCGCTTTACCACTGTGGGTACTCCCCTCGAACTCGCGCCACGCGATCCAGACACAACTCTCGAAACAGCTATCTCCTGGTCCGTAACCGATTCGCCGTCCGGAAGCGCCGTCTCTCTGGGTGACGCGGCAGTCGAGGAGCTACTCCCGGACGAACCCGGAATGTACACTCTGGAGATGACCGCGCCGGACGGTCCTCACGAGCTGACCGTTCGTGCCTATCCCGACGTCACACGTGAGGTGACGTTCAGTGCCGAGGCCCACGAACTCCCGCAGGCGGACGAGGTATTCGTCTCCGCGCCGTTCAACGAACATTTGCTGGGTCGTGACCGACCGTACTACGAGGACGGTACGTTCTCCTTCGAGACGGAACTGGAACCCGGCGTCCACTCCGTGATGTTCGTCCCCGACGGCGACTACCGGTCGTCAGCCCGGGACACGGTCGAGGTCGAGGGGCCGGAACGACCCCGCGTGACGCTCGAAGCGACCGTCTCCGACGACGTCGTCCGGTTCGAAGCCGACCCCCGGACCGGGCCGAACACTGACGAGGACCTCGACGTCGAGTTCTTCGTCGACGACAGGGATACGCTCGATGGGGGGCTGGAAGTTTCAGGTTCGACTGCCACGTGCCCGCTGGACGCGATCGACGGTTCGGTTCGTGTCCATGCGGTCGCCGTCGGCGCACGGCACTCGATCGCCGACGCTGTCGAAGTCTCACTGGACGGTGACGTGGACCGCCTCTACGAGTCGCCCGACTGGACCGCAGACGCGACGATGTACGAGATCTTTACCCGATCGTTCACGGGTCAGGCCGACGCCAGTTTCCAGGCGCTGGAACAGCGTGTTCCCTATCTCGACTGGCTCGGCGTCGACACGCTGTGGATGACGCCGATCCTCGAATCATACGCCCCTCAGCGCGACGACGACGGCTACGAACGCGGGGGCCCACACGGCTATCACACGCTCGATTACTTCCGGACTGCGAGCGACCTCGGGACCCGCGAGGAGTTCGAATCCTTCGTCGAGACGTGCCACAACCACGGCGTGCGAGTGATCTTCGACCTCGTCATCAACCACACGTCGATCCACCACCCGCACTTCCAGCTGGCCAGTGCAGGCCTCCCAGACTACCAGGATCGGTATGTCTTCGAAGATGACGGTCCCCAGCACTACTTCGCCTGGCGGTCGATCCCGAACCTGGATTACACTTCCTTGGCCGTCCGCGAGCACCTCCTCTCGGTCGTCGACGAATGGGCCGACATCGTCGACGGCTTTCGGTGTGACGTGGCCTGGGGCGTCCCCCACGGCTTCTGGCAAGAGGTCTATGACCGCGTGAAATCGCGGGACGCCGACTTCCTCATGCTCGACGAGACGATCCCTCGTGATCCACTGGCTGGCGAAGGCGGCTTCGATCTCCACTACGACACGACCTTCTATGGGCGGCTTCGAGAGATCGGCCGCGGCGACGCACCCGCCAGCGAGTTGCTCGACGCGGTCGACGCCGCGGACCGGGAAGGATTCTCTCCGCGGTCGAGCCACCTCCGATACATCGAAAACCACGACGAGGATCGCTATCTCGACGAATTCGACCGCGCACGCCAGCGTGCAGCCGCTGCGGCGACGCTCACCCTGCCCGGCATGCCCATGCTCTACTACGGACAGGAGACTGGCATGACCCACTTCCGCAAGCCGATGGACTGGGGCGGCGACCCCGAACTGACCCGCTACCACCGTCGGCTGGTCCACCTTCGCAACGAGCGCCCCGTCCTCCGACGCGGGGACCTCGCTGATGTCTCGTGGTCCGGAACTGACCAGACCGTGGCGTTCGCTCGCGAGTACGAGGGCCAGCGCGTCGTCGTCGTTTTGCACTTCGGCTCGGGAGAAACCGACGTCACGCTCGCCGAATCAGTCGAGACTGTCGATCGCCTCAGCGACGAGGACATCGCGGTCGGGACTGACGAGGATGACACTGTCGTGTCGGTCGACAGTGTCGTCGTGCTGGACGCCTGATCAATAATCCTCGGTAGCGACCCTCTCCAGTACCGTGCCGATTCCGAGTTCCTCGCGTTCGAGACGCCGAAGCGACGCCTGCAGGTCGTCGTCCAGCCCGGGACTGAGAATCAGGGCTGCGACCCCGAGCGATGTCGTCGACAACAGCCACCGAGCGAACGTGTCGACCAGCGGCCAGCCCACGTCGGTCCTGACGCAGGCCACCCGCCAGGCCTGCTCTCGCCCCTCGGTCATCGAGAGCAGCGTGAGCACTTCGTCGAACTGCCCGAAGATCTCGTCGACGTTCTCCACACCAGAGGCGTACATCCGGGCCAGCATTTCCTGCTGGCAGTCGACCAGCCCCGCGAGAATGTCGTTGATCTCGCGGTGATCACGGTACTTCGATTCTCTCCCGGGATCGATCCCGATGTCGTCGAGCGCGAGCGCCAGGTCGTAGTTGATGTGGGCGTTGACCCCGAGAAACGCGTCCTGCATCACGAGCGTCTCGCCGCCGATTGCCTGCCCGAAGGCGACCCTCCAGGAGTCGGGCACTGCCTCGGTCTCCCCTCGCTCGAAGTGCAGGAACGCTCGCCGGTAGTGGTCCGCGAACGAGCGCACGTACGAGCGCATCCACTCGTCGTGCTCGAATCGGCCGTTGTCGATCCCATCTCGTACTTCTCGGGTCATTTTGACGTAGATCGACAGGAATACTGATCGGCGGTCGTCACGGTCGCGAAGCCGCTGTTCGAGCCGTGAGAGGCGTCTCTCGGTGTCGGCGAGCGACTCGAACGGTCGCCGGAGGCCCTCAGTGAGTGCCGAATCCGGCGTCGTCGGGGGGTCAGTCGGCTCGAAGTTTCCCCGGACCGCCCGCCAGAGCGCGCGGCGATTCTGTTTGTCGAGCAGGCTGCGGGTACTGGTCATTGGGCGGAGTTTTCGGGCGAGTCCAAAATAACTTCGCAGGTGGGGACGACCGGCAGCGCGATTAGTAGCTCCGCTCTTTTGGTTCGTAGGTTTTCTCGTCGCCTTCGAGGACGACCGGCTTGTAGTACAGTTCGGGATCGCCGCCGTTCCAGGCGAGCATCGTGTGCTTGATCCACTCGTCGTCCTTGCGCTCCTGATGTTCCTTGCGCCAGTGAGCCCCGCGGAACTCCTCGCGAGCGAGCGCACCGATGGTGATCGCCTCGGCAACGTCGATGACGTTGCGTGTTTCCATCGTGTGGATCAGATCGGTGTTGAAGGTCCGGGAGGGGTCGGCGACGGCGACGTTCTGGTAGTCCTCTCGGGCGCGCTTGAGGTCTTCGAGAGCATCTTTGAGCGCTCCCTCCTCGCGAAAGACGTTGACGTTCTCGGTCATCGTCTCCTGAACCTCTGCGCGGACCTCCGCGTGGTTGATCCCGTCGGCTTCCAGCAGGCGCTCGACACGATTGCGTTCGCGCTGGACCGCGTTTTCGAGGACTGAATCGGGATCGGCCACGGCCCCTCCATCCGCGGCGACGTCGCTGTCGCCGCTCAGCGCGCCTGGGTCCACGGGCGAATCGAGTTCGCCCCCTTCGCTCCGCGCAGACGGGCCGGTGTCGATCCGGGCTTCGGCCATGTCGCCACCGGCTGCGTGTTTGCCAGCGCGTGCACCGAACACCAGCAGTTCTGGGAGTGCGTTCCCGCCGAGACGGTTCGACCCGTGCAGCGAGACACAGGCCGCCTCACCCGCGGCGTACAGACCATCGATACAGGTCTGGCCGTTCTCGTTGCACTCGATGCCACCCATATGGTAGTGCTGACCCGGCTTGACCGGCATCGGTTCGTCGAGGCCGTCGACACCCTCGAAGTCCTCCGCGAGGTGGAGAATGTTCTCCAGACGGTCGATGATCCGCTCTTCCCCGAGGTGGCGCATGTCCAGATGGACGTACTCGTCTTCGATCCCCCGACCCTCGTTGACCTCGGTGAGTTCGGCCCGGGAGACCACGTCACGTGAGGCGAGTTCGCCGTCGTTGTTGGCGTACCCGTACTCGAACATGAGCCGCTCCTCGTTGTCGTTGTAGAGGATTCCTCCCTCGCCACGGACACCCTCGGAGATGAGCACACCCGTCGAGGGCAGCGTCGTCGGATGAAACTGCACCATCTCCATGTCCTCCAGTGGGACGCCAGCGCGGTAGGCCATCGCGGGGCCGTCGCCCGTGTTCGCGATGGCGTTCGTCGTGTGGTCGTAGACCTGGCCCGTCCCGCCGGTCGCGAGGATGACGCCGTTGCGTGCCTGGAATCCATCGACCTCGCCGGATTTGATGTCGTAGGCGACGACGCCGTGGCACTCCCGGTCCTCGGGATCGTCGTGGTCCGTGACCGCGAGATTCATCACGTGCCACTCGTCGTAGACGTCGATGCCCCGCTTGACGACCTGCTCGTACATCGTATGCAGCAGATGGTGACCTGTCTCTGCGCCGGCATACGTTGTTCGTGGAAACGAGAGGCCGCCGAAGGGGCGCTGGGAGACGCGGCCGTCGTCCTCGCGGGAGAACGGCATTCCCCAGTGTTCGAGCTGGACGACTTCCCTGGGCGCGTCCTTGGCGAAGGTGTCGATCGCTGGGGCGTCGCCCAGATAGTCAGACCCCTTCATCGTGTCGTAGGCGTGCAGTTCCCAGTCGTCTCCCTCCCGGAGGGCAGCGTTGATTCCGCCCTCGGCTGCACCCGTGTGACTGCGGACCGGGTGGAGTTTCGTGACGAGCGCGACGTCCGCGCCCTCCTCGTGCGCTGCGATGGCCGCTCTGAGGCCAGCGCCGCCCGCGCCGACCACGATTACGTCGTATTCGTACATGTGTAGATCACCAGAATTTGAGGTTGCTCTTGACGGCTTCGCGCTTGAGTTCCTGAATGTGCTCGGTCAGCGGGATGTCTTTCGGGCAGACCTCCGTACAGGAGAACTGGGTCTGACACCGCCAGACACCATGTTCCTGCTCGACGATCCGCATCCGCTCTTCTTTGCGATCCTCACCCTCGCGTTCGTCCATCGCGAACCGATAGGCCTTGTTGATCGCTGCGGGGCCGAGGTACTCGTTGTCTCCGGCGGCGATGTTACACGAGGACATACAGGCCCCACACCAGATACACCGGGTGGACATCTTGACCTTCTCCCGATTGTCTCGGCTCTGGCGCTGTTCTTCGAGTTCGTCGTCGGGAAGGTCGTCGGGGTCGAAGAACGGTTCGACCGCCTCCATCTGGTCGTAGAAGTGCTCCATGTCGACCACGAGATCCTTGACGACCTCCTGGTGGGGGAGCGGCTCGATCCGGACGGGGTCGTCCAGATCCGCGAGCTGGGTCTTACACCCGAGGCGCTGGCGACCGTTGACGAACAGCGCGTCCGACCCGCAAATGGCTTGCTGGCAGGAGTGGCGAAAGGTGAGCGAGGAGTCGTAGTGATCCCGGGCGTAGATGAGCGCGTCGAGCACCGTCATCCCCTTGTGGTAGGGAACGACGAACGAGTCGAAGCGCGGCTCTTCTTTGCCCTCGACCTCGGGGTCGTAGCGGAAGACTTTGAGTTCGTACGTCTCTTCGTCTTCCAGGGATTCGGCCTGTGCCTTCTCGGCGGCCTCCCGCTCGCTCTTGCGACTCGCCTTCGCGTCCATCCGGCGCTGCTGGTGGCTGCTGGTCTCCGGCAGCGTCTCGGCGCTCGATTCCTCTTCGATTTCGGTTTCAGTTTCCGTACTCATGTTAGATCACCGCGATTCCGGCCATCGCAAGCGCGACGCGGATCCCCTGTGCAATCAGGAGAATACTCGCAAGCGCCAGCACACCGCCGACAACTCTCTTCTGTGTCCCCTGGAGCCCCTGGTTTATCAGCGCGTTGTAGACGCCGTTGACGCCGTGGAACGTCGCTGCGATCAGGAACAACACCATCATCGCGAAGTAGCTGACTTCGCTCATCCGGGCCTGCGTGCCGGCAAACTCGATCTCCGCGGCGTGGTTGACGAAGTGCAGCAGGAAAAAGTGGAACGCGAGCGTCCCGATCAGGAAGACAGCAGTCAGTCGCTGCAGCAGCCATCGCCGTCCACCGCGGTCGAAAGACGTGTAGTGTTCAGCCATTCTAGAAGGCCCCCGTGACGAAAGTCGGCACGCTGGCAACCGTGATCGCCCCAGTCAACACCAGCGACGCGTAGAAACTCCTGTCCTGTGACTTCAGTCCGACTCCGAGGTCCACGAACAGGAGTCGGATCCCGTTCAAGATGTGAAAGACTGCGACTGCCAGCAGCCCGACTTCGAGGATGCGAACGATCAAGAGTTGTTCGAGCCCGTTCGGCCCTGTGAGTGTCGCGTTATAGACGGCCGCCCCGTCGATCGCAGTACTCAACACGGCGATGTGGGTGAACAGATACCCGACCAGCACCCAGCCGGTGAACTTGTGGAAGATCCAGGCCCACATCCCGGCCGAGAACTCCGTCCACCGTCCGAAGTCCTCGACGTTCCCGCGGTTGTATGTGTCAGACATACTCGGGGCCAAGGGTGGCTGTGGTTTATCTGTTTTGGAGCACGTGACGTGGCCACCGCTGGGCTACGATTACCCCTGTGAAGAAATCTTCGTCTGGCGTATCGACGTATCACGAACCGCTGTACAGTCGTCTCGATTGGACCTGTGGAAACTGACAATATCGAAACTCGGTGGCATAGCTGCACGTGTGGCTGAACAAACCTTCACACTCCTGTTCGGGAAAACGGCCGTCTCGGGGTGGATACGCGCCTGTATCAACAAGTATAATAATAGCCGGTAGTTACCGTGATAGAAGCCCTCATGGACGCAGATACGCAGTACGAGGACGACCTCGATCGAGAGTGGTGGAAGGAGGCTGTCGTCTATCAGATCTATCCGCGGAGTTTCAACGATTCGAACGGCGACGGCGTCGGAGACATTCGTGGGGTCATCGAGAAGGTTCCGTATCTCGACGACCTCGGTGTCGACGTCGTCTGGCTCTGTCCGGTGTACGACTCACCGAACGCCGACAACGGCTACGACATCCGGGATTACCACGCCATCATGGACGAGATGGGGACGATGGACGACTGGGAGGAACTCCTCGCGGAAGTCCACGACCGGGACATGCGCCTCATCATGGACATGGTCCTGAACCACACCTCAGACGAGCACGAGTGGTTCCTCAAGTCCAGAGACCCCGAGAGCGAGTACAGTGACTACTACTACTGGATGGACGGACACGACGACAACGAGCACCCACCGAACAACTGGACCTCCATCTTCGGCGGGAAAGCCTGGAAGTTCGACGAGGAACGTGACCAGTATTACCTCCACGTCTTCGACGAGAAACAGCCCGATCTCAACTGGCGCAACGAGGACGTCCGCGAGGATGTCTACGAGATGCTACACTGGTGGCTCCAGAAAGGCATCGACGGCTTCCGGCTGGACGTCATCAACCTCATCTCCAAGACCGAGGGACTGCCGGACGGCGAGCCCAATCCCGGCTGGACTGGCTGGGAGCACGTCATCAACGGCCCGCGCGTTCACGAATACATCCGCGAGATGTACGACGACGTATTCTCCGAATACGACATCATGACCGTCGGCGAGATGCCGGGCTGTGGCGTCACCGACGCCCAGCAGTACTGCGGTGAGGACGGTGACGGGATCAACATGATTGTCCACTTCGAACACGCCGACATCCCCTACAAGCCAGGTGGAAAGTGGGATCTCGAAGATATCGACGTTGAGCTCGACGATCTGGACGATATTGACGACCCCAATCAGGAGTTCAACGACTGGAATCTCGGCGAACTGCGGGACGTTTTGACGCGGTGGCAGATCGGTCTGGACGGCGACGGCTGGAACGCCAACTACCTCGGGAATCACGACCATCCGCGCACCGTTTCGCGGTTCGGCGACGCCGGAGCCTACCGCAAGAAGTCCGCGAAGATGCTCGCAACGCTGCAGTTCACTCTGCAGGGGACGCCCTTCATCTATCAGGGCGAGGAGATCGGGATGACGAACGTCGAGTGGAACTCATTCGACGAACTCCAAGATGTCGAAGCGATCCAGCAGACCGAAGAGCTGATGGAGCGCCACGATGCCGACTTCGAGGATGTCCGCCACGTCGTCAAACACCGGAGTCGGGACAACGCCCGGACGCCAGTCCAGTGGTCGGCCGACGACAACGCCGGGTTCACGACCGGCGAGCCCTGGATCAAAGTCAATCCCAACTACGAGCAGATCAACGTCGAAGACGACCGGGCCGACGACGACTCGATCTGGAACTACTACCAGGAGCTTATCGAACTCCGGTCTGACAATGATGTCCTCGTCTACGGTGACTATCATCTGCTGTACGAGGATCATCCGGAAATCTTCGCCTATCTCCGGACCATCGACGAGCACGGCGTCCTCGTGGTCCTCAACTGCTTCGCCCACGAGACGACGTTCTCGCTACCCCATCACCTCGACGCGCCCGATCCGGAACTGCTCGTCAGCAACTACGACGACGCTGGCGACGACCCCGAGGAGTTCGACCTGCGGCCCTACGAGGCGCGGGTCTACCGAATCTCGTAGCTACCGGTAGTTCGACCCCGAGGGGAAGATATACCACGCCAGTGCTGCGCCGACGAGCGTTGCCCCGACTACTGCCCCACCGATAACCGGGAGCGATGCGTCGCCCTGAAGCGCGACAAGACCGCCCGAGACGCCCACGAGCAGGGCAATTCCGAGCTTCAGTCGGACCATCCCAGACTGGCGTTCCTCCGGAGACATCGGTTCGACCATCAGTCGAGTGCCTCCGCTGTGCTCACGTGCAGTGTGACGAACTGCCAGTCTTCGTCGGCCCGGAGCGCCCCGCTCCATCGCGTCTCGAACTCGTGGGTTCGCCCTGTGTCAGTGTCGGTCCAGGCGAGGCGGATGTCGTCGTGATACCACGCGAAGTCCTGTCGTTCCGTGACGTGTCTCTCACGACTCTCGACGGTCCAGTCGGTCGTCGTCGCGGTCTGGTCGGCCAGTCCGTCGACGATGGCGTCGTATCCCGCCAGTTTCTCGGAGATTCCGAACTTTACGACGCCGGGTTCGTCAGCGAAGAACGGTCCGAGTGGGCCGCCGTTGCGGAGCATCTGGTAGTAGGCCTCGACAGTGTCCTCGGCAGTAGAGGCCTGATCCTCGGGCATATAATCGGAGCAGGCCGCGCGGGGCATAATACTGCCGGCTGTAACATTTCGAAATGATTCGCCACCACATGGTGGCGAATATCTTTACGAACTTACAGCCGACAGTATAAGCCAGACGGTTGCGGTCAGATCGCCCGGGAGAACTGCCGTTTCGCGGTGGTGGTCGAAGCAGTAGCGGTTTGCAGTCAGGAAACCAGTTGTGGCGGCCAGCGGACAGGGGCCAGCCGAAGCGGCCGGCGGTCAGGCAGTCAGCGGTATGCGGTTAGGAAGCCAGCGGCCAGCGTTTATGCTGGCCGCCGGGGAGGGGTGGTGGAATCGTCGGGCGCAAACCGCGCCCGACTACGAAAAGCGCTGGCGTTGCCTTTCGCGAGCGGACGGCGACCGCCGGCCGTCTCGATGCGGGCCTTAGCGAGAGCTTCGCTCTCGCGGCGGACATGAAAAGGGCGAACAGCCGACGCCAGTCGGCTGTGAGGGCTTTCGGGGCGTTCAGTGGTTCAATGAAAGGTACGCGAGACGTCTTCCTCGTTGCTCTCTTCTTGCTGGATCTTCTCCCAGGCGTCGTAGAAGTCCTGTTCGACGACTTCGGTGCGGTCGTCACGGATGGCGAACATCCCGGCCTCGGTGCAGATCGCTTTGATGTCGGCACCCGACGCGTCCGTCGTCTGTTCGGCCAGCGACGCGAAGTCGACCGTTTCGGCGAGGTTCATGCTGCGGGTGTGGATCTGGAAGATCTGCTCGCGGCCTTCCTGGTTGGGCTTGGGAACTTCGATGAGACGGTCGAAGCGGCCGGGTCGGAGGATCGCGCGGTCGAGCATGTCGAAACGGTTTGTCGCGGCGATGAGTCGAATTTCACCCCGATCCTCGAAGCCGTCCATCTCGCTGAGCAGTTGCATCATCGTCCGCTGGACCTCGGCGTCGCCGGAGGTCTTCGATTCGGTCCGTTTCGCGGCAATCGCGTCGATCTCGTCGATGAAGATGACGGCAGGTTCGTGCTGGCGGGCCAGTTCGAACAGGTCCCGGACCAGTTTCGCGCCCTCGCCGATGAACTTGTGGACGAGTTCGGAGCCGGCCATCTTGATGAAGGTGGCGTCGGTCTGGTTGGCGACGGCCTTTGCCATCATGGTCTTGCCCGTGCCGGGCGGACCGTGGAGCAAGACACCGCTTGGGGGGTCGATCCCGACGTCGACGAACATCTCGGGATTTTTCAGGGGCATCTCGACAGTTTCGCGGACCTCTTCGATCTGTTCGTGGATGCCGCCAATATCCTCGTAGCCGACATCGGGTGACTGGTCGACCTGCATAACGCGAGCCCGGACGTCGGTTTCGTTGTCGAGCGATTTGACGATAGACAGAGAATTGTTGACCGCAACGCGGGCGTCTGGCTCGAGGTCTTCTCGCATCTCGTCGGTGACCTCGGTCAGTGCCTCCTGGTTGTTGCCGTGCTGTTTGATGATCACGCCCTCCTCGGTTATCTCCTGTACAGTGGCGATGAACAGCGGTGACTGTTTGAGCTTCTTGTTCTCGTGGGTGAGTCGTTCGAGTTTCTGCTGGTACTTGTTGTTCTCGGCGTTTGCATCGAGGAGTTTGTCTCGCATCTCCTCGTTCTGAGTCTCCAGAACCTCCAGACGCTCCTGCAGGGCTTCGATCTTCTCCTGCTGAGAAGCGTCCTCGTCGTAGGGAAGATCGACGTTGTCCACGGTATCCGTCATTACCGCCTCAGTAGTGGATGTGCTCATAAGAGGTTTCGGGTGGGGTCAGGTGCTGCCTACCCCTTCTGATATGCCCAAAAGTAATATTCAGAAGTCGATAATATTATTACCCTGTATCCGATTGGTAGAGGTACGATGAGCGCAACCGAGACGGCATCCACGGAGGTACCGAACGAGAGCGGCTGGGACGCGGTGGCGGAGTTGCCGCCAAGTGCCAAGCTCGTTGCGAAAGTACTGGAGTACAACGAGCGACTCACCCAGAGTCAGCTGGCCGAGGAGACGCTACTGCCACCCCGGACGGTCCGCTACGCGCTGAATCGTCTGGAAGAGGCCGGCGTCGTCGACTCCCGATTTTCCTTCACGGACGCCCGAAAGCGCGTCTACGCACTTTCGATCGAGTAACTTGGAATTGCTGAACGCTGATACGGTCGGCTGTACCGATTTACCGGGACGATCGAATGGTCTGTGCGATCGATTCGGAACAGACGTACAACCGACCGTATGACTCCTGTTTCACTTTCACCCTCCTCTCGGAATCCCTTTAGGACGTGGTTCCCTACGGATGGGCAATGACGCGAATTATCCACACCGGGGATACGCATCTGGGCTATCAGCAATATCACGAGCCCGCCCGGCGCGCGGATTTTCTCGACGCGTTTCGGCAGGTGATCGACGATGCCGTCGCCGAGGACGTCGACGCGGTCGTCCACGCCGGCGACCTCTTTCACGACCGGAAACCGGGCCTTCAGGACATCATGGGGACGCTGGACGTATTGCGGACGCTCGACGATGCCGACATCCCATTCCTGGCTATCGTCGGTAACCACGAAACCAAGCGTGACGCGCAGTGGCTGGATCTGTTCGAATCGCTCGGGTTGGCAACGCGACTCGGTCCAGAGCCAGTGCTGGTCGGGAACACGGCCTTCTACGGACTGGATTTCGTGCCGCGATCCCAGCGCGAGCACATCGAGTACGACTTCGAGTCCCACGACGCGGAGCACGCCGCGCTGGTCGCTCACGGCCTGTTTCAGCCGTTCGACCACGGTGACTGGGACGCCGAGGTCGTCCTGTCGGCGGCGTCGGTCGACTTCGACGCCATGTTGCTCGGCGACGATCACGAGCCAAAGCGGACGCAGGTCGAGGGGGCATGGGTCACCTACTGCGGTTCGACCGAGCGTGCGAGTGCGTCCGAGCGCGATGACCGGGGGTACAACCTCGTCACGTTCGACGGCGCAGTCGACATCCGCCGCCGTGGGCTCCCCACCCGCGAGTTCGTCTTCGTGGACGTCGAACTCGGCGACGGTGAAGGCTACCAGCGCGTTCGTGAGCGGATCGAACAACACGACCTCGACGGCGCAGTCGTCATCGTCGCTATCGATGGCGAGGGCGAACCGATCACGCCCGCGGAACTGGAGACAGTCGCGCTCGACGGTGGGGCGCTCGTCGCACGGGTCAACGACCGCCGGGAGATCGAGACGACGCAGGATGTCTCGGTCAGTTTCGCCGATCCCGACGACGCCGTCCGCGAGCGAATTCGGGAGTTGGGATTGAGTCCCGCGGCCCGTGACCTCGACGAGACGATCAGAGCGAGTAAAGTCGCGGATTCGAAGGTCGCAGACACGGTCGAGCAGCGCGTCGCGGACATCGTCGACGAGGCAGGTGAGGGGGCCTTCGAGAACGTGTCCGGGAGCTCCGGCGGGGACGCCGCTGCTGCGGATGGCGGCGGTGACGGACAGGCAACGATGGAGGAGTATCTGTGATGGGGGGAGTCCGATGAGATTCACGCGCGTCCGCCTCAAGAATTTCAAGTGCTACGGCGACGCCGACTTGCGGCTCAATCCCGGCGTGACGGTGATTCACGGCGTCAACGGCAGTGGCAAGTCCTCACTGCTGGAGGCGTGTTTCTTCGCGCTCTACGGGGCCCGAGCACTCGATGCGACCCTGGCGGATATCGTCACGACAGGGGCCGACGAGACGATCGTCGAGTTGTGGTTCACGCACGCGGGCGGGGAGTATCACCTCAAGCGCCGGATCCGTGCGACAGGCGAACGCCCGACCACCGCCGAGTGCGTTCTGGAAGCCCCAGGGGCGACCTACGAGGGAGCTCAGGACGTCCGAGCGCACGTGACCGAACTGCTGCGAATGGACGACGACGCGTTCGTCAACTGCGCGTACGTCCGTCAGGGCGAGGTCAACAAGCTCATCAACGCCACGCCTGGCGAGCGCCAAGACATGCTCGACGACCTCCTCCAGCTGGGAAAACTCGAAGAATACCGCCAGCGCGCGAGCAAAGCCCGCGTGGGTGTCGGCCGCGTCCGCGACGACAAACAGGGAGCCCTCTCGCAGGTCGAAGACCAGATCGAGACCAAAGAGGAACAGAATCTGCACGCGACACTGAACGACCTCCAGACGGAACTCACGGAAACCGAAAGCGAGATCGAGCGATTTGAGGAGCAGCGCGAGACGGCAAGACAGAGCCTCGAAGATGCGCGAAACGTACTCGAAGAGTACGAGGAGAAACGCGCGGAGCTGGCCGAGGTCGAGTCCGAAATCGACGACCTTCAGAAGACGATCACCGAAACCGAGCGCGAGCGCGAGACGCTCCAGGAGCAGATCAGCGATTCTCGCACGGAAATCGAGGAAAACGAGGAGAGCGTCCAGTCGGCACTGTCTGATTCCGAGCTGGACGAAGATGCTGATCAGGAAGCTGTCCAAAAGCGTATCGAGACGCTCGAAGAGCGGGACGCCGACCTCCGAGACGACCTGGAGGAACACAAGATCGAAGCGAACGAGCACGAGAGCACGGCCGAGAATCACCGTGAACGCGCGACCACTCTCGAAGAGCAGGCCACCGAAAAGCGCGAGCGTGCCCGAGAGCTCGAATCGGAAATCGAAGATGCCGAAGCGAAACTCGGCGAACGGCGGGAGAAGCTCGACCAGCTCTCCGAAAAGATCGAATCACACCGCTCGCGATTCGAAGATTCACCGATCGACATCGGCGACGCAGCGGACCACCGAGACACGATCGACGACGAACTATCCTCGATCAACGAGGAGCTGGTCGAACTGTCGACAACTATCGAGAACCACGAGAAGTCGATCGAGGAGGCTGAAGCGCTTCTGGAGGCCGGGAAGTGTCCAGAATGTGGGCAGGACGTCGATGGATCGCCACACGTCGAGTCGATAGACGAAGAGCGCGAGGAACTCGCGTCGATGCGAGCCGACCACGAGGAGCTGGTCGAGAACCGAGAGACGCTCGAAGAGCGCCTGGAAACGGCCGAGACACTCGTCGAGGCCGAGACCGAGGTCGAACGATTACGCGACCAGCGTGAGACCGTGTCCCAGTTGATCGACGAACAGGCAGCAGATGTCGAGGGAAAACGCGAGCGTCTCGGGGAGGCACGCGAGACGGCCGACGAGCTTGAATCCCAGGCTGAGGCGGCCCGTGAAGACGCCGAGGCGGCCAGCGAGATGGCCCAGTCCGCCCGTGAAAACCTCGGTGACGTGAATCGGAAACGCGGGGAGCTCAAAGAACAGCGCCAGCGACTCGAACGGGCGCTGGAGGCGCTGGAGGCGATTGCGGACGCCGAGAGTAAGATCGAACGACTTCGCGAGCGTCGGGCAGACCTCGCCGGGACCAACGAGGAGCGTCGCCAGCGGCTGGCCGACAGGCGCGAGCGACAGTCCGACCTCGCCGACGCCGTCGACGAGAACCAGATCGAGAGCGCCCGCGAGGAGAAAGAGCGTGCCGAGAACTACATCGAGAAGGTCGACGGACGGCTTGAGGACATTCGAGAGCGCCGGGACGCCCTCCAGAGCCGGATCGGCGGCGTGAAAAACGAGATCGAGGAACTCGAATCGCTCCGCGAGCAGCGCGAGGAACTCCAGTCGACAGTCGAGCGACTCGATTCGCTGTACGACGAAACTGAGGAGCTCGAACGGATGTACGGGACGCTCCGGGCGGAGTTACGCCAGCGCAACGTCGAGACGCTCGAACGGATGCTCAACGACACCTTCGAGTTGATCTATCAGAACGCTTCGTATGCCCGGATCGAACTCGACGGCGACTACGAGCTGACGATCTACCAGAAAAACGGCGACGCGCTTGATCCCGAACAGCTCTCGGGCGGCGAGCGAGCGCTGTTCAATCTCTCACTCAGATGTGCGATCTATCGCCTGCTGGCTGAGGGGATCGACGGGGCCGCGCCGATGCCGCCGCTGGTGCTGGACGAGCCGACCGTCTTCCTCGATTCGGGACACGTCTCGCAACTGGTCGCGCTGGTTGACCGGATGCGTGAGCTCGGGGTCGAACAGATCGTCGTCGTCAGTCACGACGAGGAACTGATCGGTGCTGCCGACGACCTCGTCCACGTCGAGAAGGACCCGACGACCAACCGCTCGCGGGTCGATCGGATGGACGCCGCTGCACTGGTCGGCTCACCCTGATAGTGATTGCTGTAGGTCTGTTCCGGATCGATCGCACGACGCCGTGCGGTCGTACCGGTAAATCGCTACAGCAATCACTATGATTGCTCCCGAGTCCCGAGCGCCTCCCTCGCAGTGTCCGTCACACGGTATCCACGTTCCCCGTAGACCGTCGTCGGTTCGATACAGCCCGCGGCTCGCAGTTCGGTCGTGACGCCATTGAAGGCACTCTCACAGATATCGAACTGGTCGAGCAGTGCGCGGACAGAGAGCGGGCCCGTGGCTTCGAGTTCGAACAACAGCCCGATCGCCCGAACAGAGCCGATCTCCCGGAGTGTCTCGCGGTCATCGCCCTGAATTCCCAGCGCGTCGAGGGCAGCGGCGGGCTCCACAGTCGACAACTCCGCACACGGAATGGTCGTTTGCTCCCCGCTCGGGATTTCTCGGACACGACACGTTGGCTGACCCTCTTCGAGTAGCACGTAGTGGCACCCATCGCTGTCCCGAACGATGTGCATGTCGTCTCGAAGTCGATCCGTGAGCAAAGCCGTTGTGCTCTACGATCGTTTGAAGCGTCGGTATCGAACGTAGCCGTAGCCACCCAAAACGAGTCCAGCGAGGGAGAGCTGCCCGCCCAGTGTCCAGTTTTGCTGGAAGATGATGAACATGAGCCCCAGGCTGAACGCCATCAGCGCGACGTTGAAGACGACGACGAGCCACCAGAACAGCCCGCTAACTTCCGGATCGGCCTCCGAAGCCTTCTCGCTCAGGTCCGGAATAGACGGCGACTCGGGGCCCAGCGACTCCGGATCGAACTCCTCGGGCTCGAGATCCTCCGGTTCGGGGTCGTCGGGCTCGTGCGGCGACTTTCCACCGGACTCATCCAGCATACGCCGTCGTAAGCGAAGCGATCCGAAAAGCGTTCCGTGGTCGATCAGACTGCGTCGGCGATCTCTACAGCGGTGTCTGCCTGAATCCACGCGAGAGGATTCTCTGCGTCGTACATGACGAGATCGTTATCCTCCTCGTAGCACTCTACTGTCTCCGCGCCGGGCATCGTTTCTGGAGTTTCCACACGATCCGACGTTTCTGCTGCATTGACGCGGTTCGACATGACTTCAATACGCTGGTATGCCACCGCATACCAAAAGCTTTCCCCATGCGTCAGACATTGCCCGGCTGGACTGCTCACGCCAGGCGCGCTCTGCGAGCCGGCCGGCAACGCTACTACCGTTGCCCGACCGCGGATGTTTTTACCCACCCTGCCGAAGCAGAGTCAACATGAGTGAGGACGCCCAGGCCACGCTATCGGGATTCGATGACGGTGGGGGCGATCGCCCCGACGCCGAGGCCGAAGCGATTGCCGGCAGTGATCACGCCGCAGCAGATGTCGTTGACGCCGACGAGTTCCGGTATCCGGATGCCGACGGCAAAATCGAGATCTCGGTGACGCAGGTCGACTATGCGGTCGAAGGCTACGGTGACGAGGAGTTCCCGGTTGTCCACGTCTTCGGACGAACGCCCGAGAAAGAACTGGTCCACGTCGAAGTCTACGAATTTCGCCCTTACTTCTACGCGCCGACTGCGAATCTCGATTTCGACGACCTCAAATCACGGGATCGGATCACGGGCTGGGAAGCTGGCTACGAGTCGATCCGTGGCGAAGACCTGACCAGGATATTCGGCCAGACGCCACGTGATGTCGGGCAAATTCGTGACGAGTTCGATCACTACGAGGCCGACATTCTCTTCCCCAATCGCCTGCTGATCGACAAGGACATCACCAGCGGGATCCGGATCCCGGAACGCTGCGTCGAGGACACTGACGAAAGACTGATCCGGATCTCTCATGACGAAATTGAGGCGGTTGACGTCGAAGCCGATCCCAGAGTGTCGACGTTCGACATCGAGGTCGACGATCGCTCTGGCTTTCCTGAAGACGGCGAAGAGAAGATCATCTGTCTCGCGAGTCACGACTCCTACCGCGACGAGTACGTCCTCTGGCTGGTCGACGCTGACGAAGGTGGTTCAGTCCCGGATTCGCTGGACGGGTACGACCCGCTGGAAGCTGACTTCGAGGCAGATATCCGGGTCTTCGAGGAAGAACCGGCGATGCTGGACGCGTTCGTCACCTATCTCGAAGCAACCGATCCGGACATCATAACCGGGTGGAATTTCGCGGACTTCGACGCACCCTACCTCATCGACCGCCTGGAAGTACTGGATCCGACCACGGACTACGACCTTGACTACAATCGTCTCTCCCGCATCGGCGAAGTCTGGCAGAGCGACTGGCAAGGCCCTGATATCAAGGGCCGGGTCGTCTTCGACCTCCTCCGGGCGTACAAGCGCACGCAGTTCACCGAACTGGAATCCTACCGGCTCGAAGCCGTCGGAGAGACTGAACTCGGAGCGGGCAAGGAGACTTACACCGGCGATATCGGCGATCTCTGGGAAAACGATCCAGAACGACTGCTGGAGTATAACCTCCGGGACGTCGAGCTGTGTGTCGAACTCGACCGCAAGCAGGACATCATCGCGTTCTTCGAGGAAATTGCCTCGTTCGTCGGCTGCAAACTCGAAGACGCGCCGACGCCTGGCGACGCAGTCGACATGTACGTCCTCCACAAGGCCCACGGTCGGTTTGCCCTCCCCTCGAAGGGGACCGTCGAATCCGGAGAGGAGTTCGAGGGTGGGGCAGTCTTCGATCCCATCACCGGCGTCGAAGAGATGGTGAGCGTGCTGGACCTGAAGTCACTATACCCAATGTGCATGGTCACGATCAACGCCTCCCCGGAGACGAAAGTCGACCCCGACTCGTTCGACGGCGATACGTTCGTGGCACCAAACGGCCAGCACTTCCGGACCGAACCGGACGGAATCATCCGCGAGATGGTCACTGAACTTCTGTCAGAGCGCGAAGAAAAGAAGAAACTCCGAAACCAGCACGAACCTGATACACCCGAGTACGACCAGTACGACCGACAGCAAGCAAGCGTCAAAGTAGTTATGAATAGTCTCTACGGTGTATCGGGATGGGATCGATTCCGACTCTATGACAAGGACAACGCCGCGGCCGTCACGGCGACAGGGAGGGCCGTCATCGACCACACCGAAGACGCTGTCGAGGATCTCGGCTATCAGGTGGCGTACGGAGACACTGACAGTGTTATGATAAGTCTGAAAGACGAGGCAGGCTCGGTGCAAGACGCAATCGACCAGTCTTTCGACATCGAGGAGGCGATCAACGCCTCCTACGACGAGTTCGCGAAGTCGAAACTCGACGCCGACGAGCACCGCTTTCAGATCGAGTTCGAGAAACTCTATCGGCGGTTCTTCCAGGCGGGCAAGAAGAAACGCTACGCTGGTCACATCGTCTGGAAAGAGGGCAAAGAGGTCGACGACGTGGACATCACGGGGTTCGAATACCAGCGCTCCGATATCGCGGGCATCACCAAGGAGGTTCAGCTGAAGGTACTGGAGATGATCGTCAAGGAGGGCGACATCGACGGCGTTGCCGAGTATCTCAACGGCGTCATCGAGGACTTCCTGACGGGGAACATGGATCTGGAGAAGGTCGCTATTCCGGGAGGAATCGGAAAACGTCTGGACAACTACGACACCGACACGGCGCAGGTCCGGGGTGCGAAGTATGCCAACCTCCTGCTCGGGACGAACTTCCAGCGTGGGAGCAAGCCCAGGCGCCTCTATCTGAAGAAAGTCCATCCGGAGTTCTTCCGCCGAGTCGAACGCGAGATGGACCTCGATCCCGCCGAGGACGTGCTCTACGGAGAGTTCAAGCGCGATCCAGACGTGATCTGTTTCGAATACGACGAGCAGATTCCCGAGGAATTCGAAGTCGACTGGGAGAAGATGCTCGACAAGACGCTGAAAGGGCCGATCGCCCGTGTCATCGAGGCGCTGGGTATCTCCTGGGACGAAGTCAAAAGCGGCCAGGAACAGACCGGTCTCGGCCAGTTCATGTAACCGGATCGGCTCTTTCGATCACATTTCGATCTCGAATCGCGCCCCACCGTCGGTAGCGTCCACGATCCGGATCGACCACCCGTGTGCCTCGATGACGTCTCGGACAATCGAGAGGCCGAATCCGGTCCCATCATCGTTCGTCGAGTAGCCGTGTTCGAAGACCGCCTCACGCTGGTCCGGCGGGACCCCTTGTCCGTCGTCTTCGACGTAGATCCCCGTGACCGGGTTGCCGTCGAGAGGGCCGATCGTGACGCTGACTGGCGGATCATTGTGCTCGAATGCGTTTCGAATCAGATTTTCGAGGACCTGCTGGAGCCTCGTCCCATCGGCTTCGACAGTTGGTAGCGATTGCTCGACGCGGACCTGTCCCTGGTCTGTCGGGACCTGCTGGCGCGCCGCTATCGCCAGTTCTTCGAGGTCGACGCTGTCGGTAGAATCGACGCCTTCGCTCGCACGAGCGAGGGCTAGCAAATCCTCGATAATGTCCTCCATTCGACCGACTGACCGCCTGGCACGATCGATTTCGTCGAAGTCCTCATTCGTCTGTGCGAGTTCGAGCGACGCGCTGACTATTTGCAACGGATTGCGAAGATCGTGGCTCACGACTGAGGCGAACTGGTCCAGACGTTCGTTTTGCTGTTCGAGGCGCTCGCTTCGGCGCTTGAGACGCCTGCGCTTTTCGACTAATTCGGTCACGTCTGTGAAGATGAGCGCGCGGCCGAGCGTCGAACCCAGCGAGTCGGAGATCTGCGAAATCTCGAGGTCGAAGTGTCGTCGTTTGCCCTCGATATCGACGGTGACCGGTTTGTCGACGTGACTGACGTCTTCGAGTAGCCTTTCGTATGAGATGCTCTCTGGCAGGAGCGAACGAACGTGGATCCCCTTCAGATCGGTTCGCTGGAGCACTTCCCTGGCGTGATCGTTCGCGTCCACGACGCGGTCGTGCTGATCCAGCACGAGCACGCCGCTATCGATATTGTCGAGCACGATGTCACGGGCGATTGGTGTGATATCTAGCAGCTGATACCGGTACAGGGCAGTCGCATATGCCAGCCCCATGACGAAGACGCCGAACGGGGTGATGTCGAACGGGACGATCCCGAGCAGGTACACGGCGGTACTCCCGATGGCGACGAGTGACCCCGCAAGTACGACGCCGATCTGTGAGCGATAGGTTCGTGAGTGACTCGACTGGAGAAACTCGCGCAAGATGAAGTATAGTGACGCCAGGATGAGCGTGTAACTCCAGACCGCCCATGGGTACCAGAGCAGACCGCGAGACTCGTCTAGCACTGGTGGTGCCGTGCCAGTGGTGATCGACTCACTTGCCCGCCAGAGCCCGTGGACGTGGTTGGTAAACACTACGACGAGCGCGGCCAGTGAGACGGCTATCAGGCCCAGGATGTACCGCCGCTTTAGCCATCGCTCTCTGTTGGTCAGTGTCAGCGCAAACGTGATCCAGGTCGGGAGTGTCGAGACGATGCCGACGTACGAGATCTGGTTCCAGAAAATCACGTGAGCACGTGACGGTGCCGCGATCCGCATGGCGTCCCCGGCACACCACACGCTCACTGCGATCATGAAGCCCGCCAGCGGCAGCGCCGCCCGTTTGGTCCGGTTCGCGTACGCGACGGCAGCGATTCCGACAGAGAACACCGCCGTGAGCAAAAAGAAGAGAGTGTACGGATTCAATAGCCGATACGGCATCGACTACACATTATTATCCGGACAGATTAAATGTAGGGGCGGACTAATCCATTTCGAGCCCGGTCGGGCGTACGCTTCGAGTGATAGCTCAGTCACGGTTAGCTAGATGGAGTTGCCCACGGACAGAGTTCCCATTATAAGCCACATATACATCGACGATATTGCCGTATATCGGACTGTGGCGGCTCGTATCGCACTACTATCCGCTGATTGGCCGCCAGAGCTGGGTATCGAATTAGAGAACATATTTTGCTCTTTCGAGAAATACAGTAACAGAGAATGCGAAAAGGTTATGCGTACGACGACCCGACTTTCGGTTGACCTAGATACATGGCAGTACTCGAAATTTCCAATCTCCAGGCAGAGGTAGCTGAAGACGGCGGCGAGACGATTCTCGAAGGTGTCGACCTCGAGGTCGAGTCCGGCGAGATTCATGCCCTGATGGGGCCGAACGGCAGCGGAAAGTCCACGACAGCGAAAGTCATCGCTGGCCACCCCGCCTACGAAGTTACGGGTGGAGAAGTCCTCATCCACCTCGAAGAGGGCGACTTCGGTGCGGACTTCGAGATTCCGGAAGACAAGCGGACGTGGGACCTCCTCGATCTCGAACCGAACGAGCGCGCCGCGCTCGGCGTCTTCCTCGGCTTCCAGTACCCCGCCGAGATCGAAGGCGTCACGATGGTGAACTTCCTCCGCACAGCGCTCAACGCCAAGCTCGAAGAGCGTGAGGAGCTGTTCGAGGACGAAGACGAAGCGGAAGAAGCCGAAGGCGGCGACACCAACGAGGACGCCGCGGGCTACGACACCTCGCCGATGGAAGGCCCCGCTGACGAGGGCGAGGTCAGCGTCTCGGAGTTCCAGCAGCTTCTTCAGGAGAAGATGGAGCAACTGGATATGGACGAATCGTTCGCGAGTCGCTATCTCAACGCCGGCTTCTCCGGTGGGGAGAAAAAGCAGAACGAGGTCCTTCAGGCCGCAATTTTGGAGCCGTCGATCGCCGTGCTGGACGAGATCGACTCCGGGCTGGACATCGACCGCCTGCAGGACGTCTCGAAGGGGATCAACGCACTGCGCGACGAGCAGGGCACAGGAATCCTCCAGATCACTCACTACCAGCGAATTCTCGACTACGTCGAGCCCGATCACGTCCACGTCATGCTCGACGGCGAGATCGCTATGAGCGGTGGCGCGGAACTGGCCGAGAAACTCGAAGACAACGGCTACGACTGGGTCCGCGAGGAAGTCTACGGTACGGCGTAACCACGAACGACTAGGACAACCGGCTTACCGCTAGGCTCCAAACATACACACAACACATGAGTTCAGAAGACCTCGAAAACACTGACACCGAAGCCCGCTTCGAGTTCAAGAAGGAGGAGAAGTCCGCCTTCCAGACCGAAAAAGGCCTCACCGAAGAGACCGTCCGCCTCATCTCCGAGGACAAGGACGAACCAGAGTGGATGCTCGAACGGCGTCTCCGTGCCCTCAATCAGTGGCAGGAGATGCCGATGCCGACCGACTGGCCCGGCCAGCCCGACCTTTCGGAAGTCGACATCGACGAGATCGTCCCGTACATCCGACCCGACATCGAGACTCGTGGCGGCGCGGAATCCTGGGAAGATCTCCCCGAGGAGATTCAGGACACCTTCGACAAACTGGGCATCCCGGAAGCCGAGAAGAACGCCCTCTCGGGCGTCGGCGCTCAGTACGAGTCCGAGATTGTCTACCAGAACATGCAGGAGCGCTGGGAGGAGAAAGGCGTCATCTTCTGTGACATGGACAAGGCCGTTCAGGAGCACGAAGAACTCGTCAAAGAGCACTTCATGACGAAGTGTGTCCCTCCGAGCGACAACAAGTTCGCCGCACTCCACGGTGCGATCTGGTCCGGCGGTTCGTTCGTCTACATCCCGGAAGACACGACCGTGAACATGCCCGTGCAGGCGTACTTCCGGATGAACTCCGAGGGGATGGGTCAGTTCGAGCACACGCTCATCATCGCCGAGGAAAACTCCGAAGTCCACTACATCGAGGGCTGTTCCGCGCCGAAGTATTCGGCGTTCAACCTCCACAGCGGTGGGGTCGAAGTCTTCGTCGGCGAGAACGCCCACGTCCAGTACTCCACGGTGCAGAACTGGTCGAAGAACACCTACAACCTCAACACCAAACGCGCCATCGTCGAAGCGGACGGGACGATGGAGTGGGTCTCCGGATCGATGGGATCGAAGGCCACGATGCTGTACCCGGCTACGATCCTCAAGGGTCCCGGTGCGACGGACAATCACATCACCATCGCCTTCGCGGGCGAGGGCCAGAACATCGACACCGGCGCGAAGGTCTACCACAACGCGCCCGACACCAAATCGACTATCGAGTCCAAGTCGATCAGCAAGGACGGCGGCCGCACGAACTACCGCGGCCTGGTCCACATCTCCGACGGCGCGGAGGATTCGAAGACCAACGTCGAGTGTGACGCGCTCATGTTCGACAACGAGTCGACCTCCGACACCATGCCGTACATGGAGATCCAGGAGAGCAAGGTCGACGTTGCCCACGAGGCCACCGTCGGCAAGATCGGCGACGAGGACGTCTTCTACCTCCAGTCGCGGGGACTGGACGACGACGACGCAAAGCAGATGATCGTCGCTGGGTTCATCGAGCCGATCACCGAGGAACTGCCCATCGAATATGCGGTCGAACTGAACCGACTCATCGAACTGGAGATGGAGGGTTCGCTCGGATAATCATGAGTACGCAGGTACACGCCAATCTCACAGCAGAACAGGTAGAGACGATTAGCGAGGATCTCGACGAGCCCGAGTGGCTGCTCCAGACCCGTCTGGACGCCCTCGATGCGCTCGAAGAGCTGGACATGCCGAAGGTCATCCGGACGCCCGGTCGTGACTGGACGAATCTTGATGCGCTCGAATACGAGCGTATCGTCGACCCGCTCGACCGGTCACAGGAGAAAGACCGCGTCGAGGCCGAGGGTGTCGACGTGCTGGAGTGGTCCGAGGCGCTCGCCGAGCATGGCGATCTCATCGAAGAGAAGTTCGGCAGCGTCGTCGACCCGCAGCGAGATTACCTCACCGCGCTCTCGACGGCCCTGTTCAGCGCCGGTACAGTCATCTACGTTCCCGAGGGCGTCGACGCCGAGGACGTGAAGATCCGGACGCGGATGAACAGCCAGTCGCTGTTCAACTACACGCTCGTGATCGCCGAGGAGTCCTCGTCGGTCACGATCCTCGAACGGCAGTCCACCGGCGACGACGTCGACGGTAAGCGCTACTACTCCGGTATTGTCGAAGTCGACGCCGGCGAGAACGCCCACGTCCAGTACGGCGCACTCCAGAATCTGAGCGAGGAGACGTACAACTTCTCGGTCAAGCGCGGCCACGCCGACACCTACGCCACCGTGGACTGGATCGAGGGCAACATCGGCTCTCGCCTGACGAAGACCAGCGTCGAGACCCGACTGCTGGGTGACTCCTCGGAATCGCAGATCGTCGGTGCGTTCTTCGGACACAACGACCAGCACTTCGACCTCAACAGTCGAGTCTGGCACGAGGCCGAACACACCGTCGCCGACCTCGTGACCCGGGGCGTCCTCGACGACGAGTCGCGCTCGGTCTACGAGGGTGTCCAGGACGTCGGTACCGAGGCGTGGGACACGTCTTCCTACCAGCGTGAGAACACCCTGATGCTGAGCGACGAGTCCGAGGCCGACGCCTCACCGAAGCTCATCATCAACAACCACGACACCGAGGCCAGCCACTCCGCAACGGTCGGCCAGGTCGACCAGCAGGACCTGTTCTACATGACCTCCCGCGGTGTCGACGAGGAACGCGCGAAGAACATGCTCGTCGAGGGCTTCTTCGTCCCCGTTCTCGAAGAGGTCGCCGTCGACGAACTCCGTGAGGATCTCGACGATCTGATCGTCCAGCGACTCGGCGAGTAACTCTTCGAACGACTCGAAGTGTCTCTCGCCGGGCCTCGACGGTGTTCGCTGCTCGGTCACCGAGAAACGCCGGCCTCCTGTGGAGATCTACCGGCTATTTTTCCGCCACTAGTGAAAACGTTCCCACATGGACCCGCGTCGAAAGAGAAACAGTCGATGTCAAAGACATCACGCCGTCAAAGATGGGCAAACGATCGCGACCCTCTACCCCGACTTCTAGGGTTGGACCGCTGTTTTTTCCCAGTACGCGAGCAGACAGGGACGGGCTTAAGTCACCGCCTGCCCCACGTGCGAGTATGACTGGGTATCGCTATCGAGGGAGGTGTCGGCTGTGAGTGTGGGGAAACCCGTTTCTTCCGACCACGAGCTGGCACGTCTCCTGCAGATCGGCGTCGTCCTCGAAGAGGTCGTCGAAGCCAGGGCGGCCCGTCACGCCGAAGAACTGGTCGGCGAAGGGAGTACTGCTGTCCGGCAGTTTCTCAAGGAAGCGTCGGCAGAGTCAGCCGACCATCGACGCCAAATCGAAGGATTGATCGACGACCTCGACGCTGAGACGGTTCCGTTCGAGGAGATCAAGACGCTCGTCGAGGCGCGCTACGAGAGCGACACCGACTTCGACGACGTGTTGTACGACCAACTCTGTAACGAGGAGACAGCCTACAAGTTCTACGACGACCTGATCGAGGCGATCAAGAGTAGTAACGCCAGTTTCTCGATCAGCCGGGAACGGCTGTTGCGGGTCCTCGGAGAGATTCGAGAGGAGGAGGCCGACGGCGTCCAAGACGTTACCGAACTGATGGAGGAGGAAGCGACGTGAGCCGAACACAGTTTCGAACGGAGGGCTGGATATGAATACCGCAGACCAATATCTCAAAGCGATCTATCTGGTGCAACAACTCGAAGACGGCCCGGCATCGACTGGGAAAATCGCCGACAGACTGGATGTCAGTCCTGCCAGCGCCAACGAGATGGTCGGGAAACTCGAATCCAGGGGTCTCCTCGAGCACGAGAAGTACAAGGGTGTCGACCTCACCGAGGAGGGAATCCGCCAGGCAAGGGACGCCCTCAAAAACTACTGTATCATCGAACGGTTCCTCCTGCAGGTGTTGGAAGTCGAGAATTTCCGTGGGGAGGCCCGTACGCTCGAAAGCGTTATTGACGAAACAGTCGCAGAGCGACTGGATACGATCATCGATCGCCACTCTGACTGCCCGGATTGCTTCGACGCCGAGGGCGACGTCTGTGAGCGTCTGGAAACTGAAGTTGGAGCGATGGACTGATCGCTCGATTCTCACTTCGGCGGTCTTGAGCGCCCCTTCTCACGCTCGGGAGTGTATCATCGACCCGAGTGAGACAGCCTCCTCTCTGAGATTCTGCCGACTCAGTCTGCGTTGTGTGAACAACGGTATCATGCCCCGGTTTTCAGCACGAACCCGGAACTACTAAAGCCACCAATCGAGTAGAACAGCCTGCAGTCCCTGGGTGTCGAGCGGTCGGTAGGGTAGATTTCCAGAGGGCGCGCGAGAGTGCCGAGAAGTCCCGTGGTGTAGCGGCCAATCATATGGGCCTTTGGAGCCCATGACGGCGGTTCGAATCCGCCCGGGACTATTCTGCGAGGAACGGACGTGACGAGCGACTAGCAGAGATGGATTCGAAGCAGGGAGTGAACCGAAGGGAAACGACCGGGGTTCGACATCCGCCCGGGACTATTTTCTCGCGAACCTCTATGGCTTCCAATCGGGAAACAGTGGAACTTGGGGGTCACGATTACGAGTCCTCATCGAGACTATCAACCAGAGATTCCAGCGTCTTGACGTGGTTTTCGAACAGTTCGCGGCCGTGCTCGGTCAGTTCGTAGGTCGTCTGTGGGCGGCGGTCGACGAACTGCTTTTGCATCGTCACGGCGTTGGCGTCCTCCATCTTGCGGAGATGACTCGCGAGGTTGCCTTCGGTGACGTCGAGGTCGTCTTTGAGCGTCGGGAAACTCGTCTTACCGTGCTGGTAGAGGTATGCGAATATTTGCAATCGCGTCGGCTGGTGGACGAGTTTGTCGAGATCCATGATCAGGTCCGGGTGAGGATGGCATACGTCACGATAGCGTAGAGGAAGTAAAGCGTCCCGAAGACGGCGTATCCCCAGGTCCAGAGAACGTCGACGTAGGGCATGGCTGCTCCAAGACCGATCAACATGATCCCACCGAGGTAGAAGGCGTAGCGGTCACGCGTGCGGATGTAGTACGCTCGGAGCGTGTTGCCAGTGACGAGGTATGCGAGCCCGACGAACACGAGGATAATCGAGAGGGTGAACACCGCCTCTGCCTCGTAGCCGAGCCCATCGACGAATCGTGACGTGATCAGGCCAATCGGGAGCGACGTGAGATAGCTGGCGACGAAGACGAACCAGATACTCGGCTTGCCCGCTGGCGTCCCCAGCGAGGATCCATCGTCGAGTAACCAGAAGCCGAGGAATCCCCCACCGAACAGCAGCCCGATCCAGATGATGCCGTGCCAGTAACCCGGCAGCTCCTGGAGGTGAATGTACTGAGAGGCCGCCGCGGCCACGAGAACGAGCACGCCGAACAACAGCCATTGCCCGGCAGCTCCCTCGTAGCGCTCGTAGAGACCCATCGCGTCTTTGATTTGCTCGAGCTGGGCTTCCAGCTCCGCTGGATCGACGTCGACATCTTCGCTCATGGTTCACCCATCGTCTGTGTTGGCTCACCCTTCGGAGGGTCGCCTGACGTTCCTTGCGGTTCGACGACGTGCACGTAGAAATTGAACAAATCTGTGTAGGTCGGATCATCGCGCTCGATTCGGACGCCCTCTACGTCGGTATCGACGGCGGCTTCGAGGTCCTCGATGCCGACATCTTCCTTGAGGAACCCGCGCGCTGTCGCACCTGTCCGAAACAGCCGTCCGTCGCGGACATATGTCTCGACAGCTCGCATAGCCGCGGAGCCGGAGATGCGGATCACTGGCGGGACAGCGTCCATCAGCTCTGCAGGAGTCCCCACTGCTGTGACGGTCCCGTCCCGCATGAACGCCAGCCGATCTGCGAGTTCGGCGTCCAGCGGTCGGTGACTCGTAATCACAAACGTTGCGCCCTCGTCGTACCGGTCGAGGATGATGTCGTGAAACCGCTGGATCATCGAGAGGTCGACGCCGGCGGTCGGTTCGTCCAGCAAGTATAGCGGTGCATCGACGCTCATCGTCAGCGCGAGTTCGAGTTTGCGGGTCATGCCGGCGGAGTAGTTCTCGACGGCTTTTTCGAGAGCATCCGAGAGATCGAGTCGGTCGAGATACACTTCCCAGCGGTCGGTGAAATGGGGGTGCATCCGTCGGTAGAAATCGACGTTTTCCCGGCCGGTGAGTGTCTCGATCGCCATCGTATCCTGCAGGAGAAAGCTCACACTTCGACCGCCGTCTGCTGTGACGTCCCGGCCGAACACCTCGACGTCGCCGCTGGTCGGCTGACTGCTGCCCGCGAGACATTCGAGCAGGACGGTCTTGCCCACGCCGTTCGGGCCAAGGAGGACGAGGATTTCGTTGTCCGCAACCGAGAGGTTGATCCTGTCGAGGACACCCTCAGCACCGAAGGATTTCTCGATTCTCGTCGCACGGATAGCCGGTGTATCCGCGCCAGTCATGGCACCACTCCTTTCTTGTAAATGCGAGTGCGGACAACGGCGATTCCGACTGCGAGCGAAAGCGCCGTGTAGAGAATGATCGTTCCGACCGACCAGCCGGTACTGGCGAGGGTGGGTGGTGCGAGCGTGCTTGCCGGAACATCCACGAACTGGTAGACCAGAACACGAGAGGGGAGTGTATTCGGGAGGTAGTTCAACAGGATATCGGGGCCAGTGTAGCTCCCGGGATCGGTCCCGTTGTAGCCGGTGAGCATGTAGGCGAGTAGCGCGACGGCGACGGTAATGAGCGCGGCGTAGCGTTCGTCGGTGAGCACGCTCGCGACGAGCATCGCCAGCACCATCCAGACGACAGCGAAGCCGACAAATGCCAGCATCGCGATCGGAATCGACACGAACGACCGGAGCGTGTAGGACGCACCCGTCCCCAGACTCACCACGACGACCGCGAGAAACGAGACAGCTGCGAGGAGTATTCCGGCCAGCATCCGCCCGGCCATATCTGCGGTCGGTGCGATCGGCAGCGCTCGGAATTGTTTGTACCGGTCGGCTTCGAGGTCGGCAGCGAGTTGCTGGCCGAAGCTACTGAGACAGACGATAATCGCTCCGAAGGTCCCATAGCTGATCGCCGTCGCCGCGAAGATGTATGGTCGCTCGTCCGCCGGAATCTCTTCGACAGGGACGAACACCGTGATCGTCAGCAGGTAGAACCCGACTGGAAACGCAATCGACCAGAACAGGACAGTCTTGTTCCGGAACAACTCTCTCGCGTACCGCTCGAAGAACGACCTCGCCTGGGCGACCCAGCGTCCAGTAGCCACCGTCCCCGCCGTTCCCTCAGATCGACGAACCGCAGTGTCGGTTGCCATTGTACACCTTGGAAATATATTTCCCAAACAATAGAGTTTGCGGTTCAAAGTAACCCAAATATTTATATACTCGAAATATGGCCACATCTCTCCTTTGTTCGAAGAGTTCGTCTCAAGGAGGGGGCCGCGTCGGAAATCGTCACTCGAACAGTGGGTATTCGTTGATATCGACGAAGTCGCTGCCGCCGCAGGCGGCACATTCGTCAGGCGCTTCGTAGTGGTGATTTCCGGCTTGGCCGTGTGCGACACCGGCGTGGACGATCTGACAGCCTTCACAGACGTATTCTCGTGGTCGTTCTGGTTGGTGGGACATGCACGTGTCAGACAGACTGCTGGACCCTAAAAAGGGCGTCCTACGTATGAAGGCAAATGTTATCGGGCATTTTCGATCGCGTCGAGGGCGTCGGGATTCTCGATACTGCTCATGTCTCCGGGATCCTCTCCCGTATGGACGGCCTGAATTGCGCGCCTGATGATCTTCCCCGACTGAGTCTTGGGGAACTGGTCGACGAACCGGATCTCACGTGGCCGGAATGGCTTGCCGAGTTCCTCGCCGACGGTTTCCCGTAATCGCGCACGTAGCTCGTCGTTCGCATCGAGTCCCGATTCGAGGACGACGTAGGCGACGACCGCCGTTCCCGTCGTCTCGTCTGGAACGCCGATCGCCGCGGCCTGATTGACTGACTCGTGATCGATCAACGCGCCCTCGACTTCCGCAGGGCCGACCTTTCGGCCGGCGACGTTGAGCACGTCGTCGGCCCGGCCGTGGAGGAACCAGAAGCCGTCCTCGTCCTTCTGGGCCCAGTCACCGTGATTCCACAGATCTTCCCATCGCGACCAGTACTCGTCGAGGTAGCGCTCGTCACCGCTCCAGAGGCTCTTCGTTGTGCTCGGACAGGAATCACGAGCGACGAGATAGCCGCGCTCGCCAGTATCCGCGATCGACTCGCCGTCCTCGTTGACGATGTCGATATCCATTCCCAGGCCAGGGCCACCGAGCGTGCACGGTTTGAGCGACTGGATCGGCATCGGCATCAGGAAACAGCCACAGATCTCGGTACCCCCGGAGATGTTGATGATCGGGGCGTCACCGCCGCCCACGTGGTCGAGGAACCACGCCCACGACTCGGGGTCCCACGGCTCGCCAGTCGATCCCAGAAGTCGTAGCGAGGAGAGGTCGTGCCCTTCCAGCCATCGATCGCCGTGCTTTCGCAGGGCGCGGATCGCCGTCGGTGAGACGCCAAAGACAGTCAGTTTGTGGCGGTCGATCATCTCCCAGTAGCGGTCGGGTTCGGGATAGTCGGGTGCGCCCTCGTACATGAAGATCGTACCGCCGAAGGTGTGGTTGCCGATCAGCATCCAGGGCCCCATCATCCAGCCGATGTCGCTGACCCAGAAAAAGCGGTCGGCGGGCCTGTGATCGAAGCCAAAATAGATCTCCTTGGCACACTGGACCTGGACGCCGGCCTGTGTGTGGACGATTCCTTTGGGTTTGCCCGTCGTTCCCGACGAATACAGCAGCATCGACTCCTGATCGCTCGGCAGTGACCTGGTCTCGTATTGGTCGGACTCGGTAGCGACAGCGTCGCTCCACCACTCGTCGCGGCTGATCGTCCACGGGATCGAGTGGTCGATGCTGTCACGGGTTCCGAGGCGGTCGTAGACGACCGTGTGATCGACGTAGCCGGCCTGCTCGATCGCCTCGTCTGCCGTCTCTTTGAGATAGATCGAGTCACCCCTGCGGTAGAAGCCGTCACCAGTAAACAGCACCGAGCACTCGCTGTCTTCGATCCGGGTGGCCACCGCATCGACGCCGAACCCGGAGAAGATCGGGACGGCGATCGCGCCCACCTTGAAACACCCATACAGAATCGAGACGACTTCGGGGACCATTGGCATGTACAATCCGACAGTGTCGCCCGTTTCGATCCCGCGTGCTTCGAGTGCGTTGGCGACGCGATTGGCCTGTCGGTGGAGGTCGTGGAACGTCTGTTCGCGAACCTCGCCGTCTTCGCCCTCCCAGATCGTCGCGATGTGATTGCGCGTCCCGCTATCGACGGCAGCATGCCGGTCGAGGGCGTTGTGGGCGATGTTGAGTTCCCCACCGGGATACCAGTCGGTGAACTGGGGGCCATCTTTGCTCACGGTTTCACCGTTCGCTTTGTCCGGGACGCGTCGCGCCCCGCTGTCGTCGCGTACCGCGTCGTACGCTTCGAAAAAGTCGATCCCCAGATAGTCGACAATCTCGTCCCAGAACCACTCGATCCCGGATTCTTCGACCCCTTCGACCTCGCCAGTGGTCCGTGCGATCAGTTCCTCGTAGTCGTCGATCCCACAGGCCTGCATGAACTGCCAGACGTTCGTGGACTCGACGAACTCCTGGCTGGGCTCGTAGGCGATCTCGTCGATGTCTTCGAGAGACTGCATAGAATAATCATGCACGACCAGTGGCTTAGCAGTTTGGCGCTCTCTAGGCCATTCCTACTGGGCCCACGCGACCATCTCGGCGTAGGTCTCGTCGGTCGACAACGCCCTCGAATCCCCCACGAGCACCAGCGACTTCTTCGCTCGGGTCAGCGCGACGTTGATCCGCCGGTAGTCCTCGAAGATCGGACCCGCCAGATCGCCAGTCACGACGAACGAGACGATGATGACCTCTTTGGACGAGCCCTGAAAGCGATCAACGGTGTCGACTGTTACCGAATCGTCGAGTCGCTGGCCGATCTCGGCCACCTGGGCGCGGTACGGTGCGATCACACCGATGTCCTCGCGAGCAACACCCGCGTCGACGAACTGGTCGACGATCTCGGCGACGGCGTCGGCTTCTTCGGGGTTGGTGTTCCCACGCGCCGTTCCGCCAGGATCGACGAACGAGACGCGCTCGCGGAGGTGTTCGGGAAGTGCCGATAGGGTCACGCCGTCGAGATCGTCGATCCGCTGGGCGGCCACCTCGCCCGTGGCGGGCCGCAACTGTCCGTCGTAGAACGCCTTCGAGGGGAACGCCTGAATCTGCTGGGCCATCCGATACTGTCGATCGAGCATGACGCCGGCGTCCGGATGGGCTTCGATGAGCCGTTCGAACAGCGACTCCTGAAGTTCATTTTCGGCCCGGACGACCGGCGGCAACTGCTGATGATCGCCGATCAGAACGAACCGCTCTGCGAGATTGGTGGCCGCCAGTGTCCCCGGTTCGGTCAACTGCCCGGCCTCGTCGACCACGGCGACGTCGAACTCCTGTTCCCTGACGATTCGCGAGCCACACGAGGCCGTCGTGGCGGCAACGACTGACGCATCCTGCAGTTTCGAGGCCAGTTCGTCGGGATCACCCGACTTCGAGAGCCGGAAGCGTTGCATATCGTCGCGGACACCGCTTTCGGTCCCGACGCGAACGATGTCGACGGCTTCGCCGTCTCCGTCCCGTCGGCCCTTCGGCCCGACGCTATCCTCGAACCCTTGCTCGACGAGCGCCTCCATCGCGTTGTCGACAGCGCGGTTCGTGAATGCCGACAGGAGGACGCGCTCGCCCCGCTCTACCAAGGCCCGAATAATCGTCGCCAGCGTGTAGGTCTTACCTGTCCCGGGCGGGCCGTGGATGAGTGCGAAATCTTCGGCACCGACCGCTAACTCCACGGCCTCGTTCTGGGCCGCGTTGTTGTCGATAAATGTTTCGTCGACTCCCGAAAACTCGGGCTCACGTCGACCAAACAGGACATCCTTCTTCGGCTGTGGCTGCTTGAGGACGGCGTCGTGAAGGGCCGTCAACATGCGGTCGGTCGAGAGTTCGGAGGGATAGATGTCCAGTCGCCGGAGTTCGACCGGCTCGTCGGCGGTGACGATCACCTTCTCGGCTGTCAAACGCTCGACTCTGGCCAACTCCGCGTCGCCGCGAATCGGATGGCCGTCGCTGGCCAACACGATGTCGCCCTCGCGGATCTTCGAGGTGGCCCCTGTGCCACGTGCCGTCAGTTCCCACCGGCCGCCGTCGATCTCCCGCTGGCCCGTCGGTTCGAGTTCGACGAGCGCCCGATCGTCGTCGGCACGTTCGTCCGCGCCTTGCTCCCACAGTTTGGCGTACTCGCGGTGAACCTCCCGGCGTTCTTCTTCGATCGCCCGGTAGAACCGATCGAAGTAATTGCGTTCTTCCTCGGGGATTGGACTTCCTACCTGACCAGCCTTGGATTCCTGGTCGAGGCGGCCCGAGACGGCCATGCAGGTGTCCTGCTCGAAACAGTATTCGCATTTGGCGTCGGCCTCGTAGCCAGTCGGCACGTTGGAGTCGTACTCCATCGCGGCGATCGCGTTGCGCTGGCGGAGCACGTACTGTAACAGACCCGACCCGATGGAAAACTCCTTGGCCGGGGAGAGGTCGCCGTTCTCCTCGTTACGCTCGACGGCAGCGTTTTTCGTATAGAGCAGCGTTCCGGTATCTGGTGCGGCCGCGAGTGCGGACTGCTCGCCGCCGTCGCTCGCCATCATGTCGGCTGCGGAGGTTTCTCTGGCTGCACGCTCGCCCAAAATGAGTGCATACGAGGCGGCCTGAATCTTGTCGTGGAATCTGGGTTCCCGACGTGTGTTCTTCCCAGTCTTGAGTTCGACCGGCATCCCCCGTCGGATGGCGTCGGCCCGGCCCTTGATCCCGTAGCGCTCGCTGACCAGCGTCATCTCTGAGCGCCACTCGCTCTCCGCGGGACGGAAGTCCCGCTCTGAGCTGTCAGCGGCTGTCGCCGCTCCGTCCGTTTCTGTCAGTGTCCCTTGCGCAAGCCAGCCTTCGATCGCGCTGGCGTGATCGCGGACTTCCTGCGTGACTTCTTCCACGCTCCGCCCGAGCAGGCCGAGTTCGAGCCCTGCAGCTTCGACCTGGTCTTCGACTGCGGCATCGAGATCGCGCCCTCGAAGCAAGTCGGCGAACACTTCGTGGACGATGGTCCCCTTTACTACTGGGTACACGAGGGGCAGGCCATCGATCTTGTTCAGATAGTACATCCGGGGACACTGGACCCACGAGCGGATGTCGGTCACGTCGACGACGAAATCGGGCTCGACGACGACCATCGTGTCGCTGCCGGTCGTATACTGGGTCTCGCCCTGATAGGTCCGCTCCTCGGCGTCGAATAGGGCCAGTTCCATTCCAACTTCGAGTTGGGCGGCGTTCTCGGCCCAGTCGCCCCACAGCGTCACCGTCGTCGGCTCGCCGCGGCCGCGGTCAGGCCGGATGGTGACCTCGGAGAGTTCGCGCTCGCCGTACTGCGTGCTGACGGTCTTGGGCTCCTCGATGTCGACGACGACGCCGCGGACGTTCACGAGACCAGTCACGAGCGCGGGGTGAAAAACGCTGTCGGTGCCCTACGTTTCGATCGGGACGCTCGCGTTCTCGACCGAACTGCCGGCCATCGCCACGATCGTCCGGCCGTTCGGGCAGAATCCGGCCAGATCAGGATCGTCCCCATACCACTGAACGGAGACGCGGTCCCTGGCGTCGAACGAGAAGCCAGCGTCGGTTTCCGAAAGGCTGACTGTCCGGTTGCCGGCCGTCCAGCGCGCACTCGCTGCCGCCCGCGAGTCGGCGTCTCTGACCACGAGGACGACGCGGTCGGTCGCCGCTCCGTGGAGCGAATCCCCGCCGACGTGAACGGCCAGGACAGACGAGTCCGTCGCTGCAATCTCGATCTGGCTCCCTGGCGCGGTGAGGTCACTGCCGCCGTGACAGGGCCCGCCGGGCACGACGAACAGCGCGCCGTACCCCACGAGTGCGAGTCCGATCAGCGCCAGGACTGGCCCGAAGACCACGATCGCCCACCGCCGTCCCTCGACTGGAGCCATCAGTGGATCACGACCACTGATCGAGTCCGGTCTGGACCTGGGCGTCCTCGATTCGCTGGAATCCTCGTTCGACCTCCTCAGGATCGACCTCCCACGTCTCCGTGACGTACCGTCGAGCGGCCTCGATGTCGGGCGAGATGTCGGTATCGAGATCCGGCGTCTCCGTGACTGGCGGATCCCGGAACAGATCTCTGATCCGGTCGGCGTTCGGCACCTGGAGATCTTCGGCTTCGATGACGCCCCAGAGGTCGCCGTGTTCGGTGATCGCCTTCACCGAGGTCTTCGGACCGTATCCGGAGACGCCCTCGTTGAAGTCCGTTCCACAGAGGATCGCGACGTCGATCAACTGCTCCCAGGTGAGGTCGTGTCGTTCGAGGGTGGCGTCGAGGTCCATCAGTTCGGGAGCGCCCTTGCTCGTCAGCTGGCGAAGCGTGAATGGCGCGCCAAAGAGCAGGGAATCGTAGTCTTCGGTCCCGGCGTAGTCGACGTCACCGCGTCTGGCCATCACGGCTGCCTGGGCCTCACCCTCAGCGGGCGCGTCGACGACCGGCACGTCCAGAAGGTCGAGCAACTCACGGGTGGTCTCGATGATCGTCTCAGTCAGCCGCTGGGTCCGCGATTCCAGCCGTGCGACGGCGACTTTGTCACCTTCTTCGCGCGCCTCGGCGAGCCGTTCTTCGGCCGCCTCACGCTTCTCCCGTCGTTCCGCCACCTCGTCGTCCTTGAGGTCGGTGACGGCCCCGTCGAAGACGAACACGGGGGTCAGATCGTGCTCGAAAAACTTGGGCAACCCCTGAACGACGCCGACCAGGTTGGCGACTTCTTCACCCTCAGTAGTGGTGTAGATATCGTCATTCGTCCACTTGACCGTCGTCGTCAGATAGCGATACAGCCAGTTGTGGGCGTCGACGGCGACGACCGACCCCTCAAGATCTGCGAAGGGAATGTCGTCGATCACCGCCAGGTCCCGGAGTGCCGCGTTTCCCATCGAGTGGTCGTAGGAGCGAGGAGGGTTTGAATCGTTCGGGCCGGGGATCCTCTCCCGTCCGTGATGGGATTAATTTACAAGCACCGGCGTCTAATCGACGGCCGATAACACATGTCCGAGCACGATAGAACCACAGAGGCCGCCGATCGAGCCGGAGACCGAATCGCTACCGACGGCGGTACTGCGGACATCGAGCAGCCGACCGTCCAGAACCCCGAAGCGACGCTCGTCTCGCTCGGGGCACTCGAAGAGGCTCCATCCGGCGATCTCCGCCTGACCGAGGAGTTCGAGTCCGCCTGGGACGACGCGATCACAGATGTCAAAACCGACGGAGACGCCAACCAGGCAGAACTGGTGTCGGTGATGGGGATCGACTCCGACGGTGATGTCGAACTGGAGCCGGTCGACGATGCCTTCCGGATCATGATCGACGGGAATCTCGTCGGTGCGCTCGAATCCGAGGCCGCATTCTACGCCGATCTGGCCGGCGCACGCCTGCTCTCGGAACGCCACGACGAGTGGAACGAGCTTCCCGTGGCGGACCGCAGTCGCCTCCTCAAGGGACTTCGGCTGTTCCTCGAAACGTGTCCCGAATGTGGCAACGACGTTGTCTTCGACACCAGGGAGGTCGAGTCCTGCTGTGGGAGCCACCAGGTCGCGGCCGTCGACTGCGACGAGTGTGGCTCGCGGCTGTTCGAATCCGCTCCGATCGATCAGGACCTGTAAGGTTCGACGATCGGCGGTGCGCCGTCACGGCTCTCGATGAACGCCAGTTCGCTCTCTTCCAGCGCTCGCTCACGAAAGCTCTCCAGGCCCTCCCGATACTGCCGTTCGCGCACGTCTGTCGGCCAGGCCAGGACGCGCTCGGCGACGCCGGTTCGCTCGCCGGTGTAGCCGAATCCAGCTTTCAGGGCCGCCTCGTAGGCGAAGGGGTTGTTCACGGCGATCACCGCTCGGTCGAAACCCTGTTCGACTGCTCGTTCCCGGACTGTCCGCAGCAGTCGAGCCCCGATTCCGTCTCCCTGCCGGTCGCGACGAACCGTTACGTACCGGATCCGGAGCGTCGAGTCGTCGGTTCGATCGGGGTCGAACGCGGCTGCGCCCACGATTCCGTCGTCGCGGACGACTGCTTTGCCCGTGTTCGACATGACGAACTTCCCGGCGTAGCTGAACTGCTCGTAATCGAGTCTGAGCGTCGGTCCGTCCTCGGACCACCCCAGCAGTTCGAACTCCATATTCGAGCACGTGGCGGCAGTGTCATCACAGTGGCGCTCTGTACTGTTGCTATGGTCGGTGGTGGTGACGTCCGGATGTTCGATCGGTTCGCACGAATCTACGATCTGGTCATGCCTGGTGCCGACGCGACCAAACTCGGCCGAGCACTCGACCGGGGTGACCGGCCCGTCGACCGTCTCCTTGACCTCGGCGGCGGGACGGGACGTGCCGCCCGGGCACTCGATGTCGAGCAACGGATCGTCCTCGACGCAGCCGGTGAGATGCTCGTCCGGGCTCGCGACCACGGCTTGTCTGCTGTCCAGGGTGATGGCACTCGCTTGCCACTGGTCGCGGAGTCGGTCGATGGGGTCACCATCGTCGACGCGCTCCATCATATCCACGGCTGGGACAGCCTCTTCGAGGAAGTGTTTCGCGTGCTCCGCCCCGGCGGCGTGCTGGTGATCAGCGACTTCGATTCGACGACAGTGCTCGGTCGAACCCTCGTCGCCGGCGAGCACCTGTTCGGCTTCGAGTCGCAGTTTGCCACAGTCGAGGAACTCTGTGAGTACCTCGAACGGGCCGGGTTCGAGACGTTCGTCGTGGACGATGGGTTCGCCTATACGGTGTCGGGCGTCGTCCCGAAACGGGAAAACAAAAGCCACTCGACCCAGAGAGAGTGAGTATGGTGCAGGTGGTTTCACTGGTCGACGGTCGGTTCGATCCGTCGCCGTTGACGGCGCTGGTCGCCGCCGGCGACATCGTCCTGATCGGATTGTTCGTCACGCTGGGCGAGATTCAGCACGGCATGCCTCCGTGGGAGTATCCGCTCTGGGCGCTGGAGACGTTCGCGCCGTTCCTGATCGGCTGGGTCGTTGTCTCGTTTGTCGGCGGACTCTACACGCGAGACGCCTGGCAGTTCCCACTTCGGGCGATCTCCTGGACGACGCCGGCGTGGATCACTGCCGTCCTGATCGCGATGGCTATTCGGGCGACACCGCAGGTCCATGGCGGTGTCCAGCTGACGTTCGTCGCGGTTTCGATCGTCGTCGGGCTGGCACTACTGCTTCCCTGGCGGAGTGCAATCGCGTATTACGACAGTCGCTGATAAGTTTCGACACTGTCCATTAAAAATAACTTGAAAAGCCATGAAGAAGGTGTGTTCACACCACTGGCAGGAGCCCCGTGGAGGAACGCCACCTGTCGGCGTTCTCGTGACCCGTCCTACCGATAGTCGTCGATCGTGACTGCCACGGTCGACTGGATCCAGGCCTGGTGGTTCTCCCGATCGTAGATTACGAACTCGTCGTCACCGATTGTGAGTTCGGCGTACCGTTGCGCCTGGTTGTCATCAGTGGCCTGCTCGTTCGTGTTGTCCGTGGCATTCGTGCTCATGGTTCGACGTGGACGGGCGAACCCGTCTCACTGTTCCTCCATGTGAGAATGTGGGACACACCTGTATAAGTGCTACCACCCGATTATCATTCGATAAAACGGAGAGTGTCCGACGACATCATTTCTCGTTACCGCCAGTATTGGGCCTGAATACACCTGCTGGAGTATATTTCCAATAAATAAATTTTTATATTTATTCAGATTGGGTTTATAATCCGAGTGCAGTTCACTCGCCCCCGATCGCTGTTATCAGGTGAGATAATGGCGTAGAAGGAGTGTCTATGTCTGGCCACCAGACAGAAGCCCCTGTCGGACGAACGACGGGTATGGTCGAGGTTCCATATTATCGAAGTGAGGAAGTCCGAGAACTCGCTGCGCCCAGGGCGTACGTCGACGCAGTCCGTGAGGGGTACCGAGAGCGTGGGCACGGTGCACCCGCCGAGCCGCGGACGGTCCTGACGAACGACGATCCACCGGGCATGTTGACGGGATACATGGCGATCCTCCCGGAACAGGGAGTGATGGGCGGATACACCTACGCGGCTGGATTCGGAGGGCAGGACGCACATTTCGTCCTCCCGCTTTTCGACGCCGAGAGCGGCGAGCCACTGGCGGTCTTCGACGGCGCGAGCCTCAATCCTCACAAGACTGGCGCGGCAGGGGCTGTCGGTATCGACGCACTCGCGCGGGAAGATGTCAGCACTGTCGGGCTGTTCGGCAGCGGGAGTCAGGCTCGCGGCCAGCTACGGGCCGTCTCGGCGGTCAGAGATGTCGACCGTGTCAACGTCTACTCGCCGACGAGCGACAATCGCGAGCGCTTCGCTGCCGAGATGAACGACGAACTTCACGCGACCGTCGCGGCTGTCGCCACTCCAGCGGCGGCTGTCGAAGGATCGGACGTCGTGATCACGGCAACGAACGCGAGCGAACCAGTCTTCGACGGCGACTTGCTCGAACCGGGAACGCACGTCACCGCGATGGGTCAGTACCACCCCAAAAAGCGTGAAGTCGACGCCACGACAGTGAAGCGTGCCACGTATGTTCCCGACCTCAAGGCACGCATCCACCAGGACGCCGGTGCGTTCATGCTGGCTCGTGAGGAGGGTGTAATCGACGACGACCACGTTCACGCGGAGCTCGGCGAGGTCGTCGCCGGCTCGGCTGCTGGACGGCGCAGTGACGACGAGATCACGCTCTTCGATAGCGGCGGCACGGCGATCGAGACCGTCGCCGCGGCGCACATGCTCTACGAGAAGGCACGCGAGAAAGACCTGGGCCGCTCGATCTCGTTTGCGCCCGCCAGCGAAGCGATGGAGTAAGGGGGAGATTAGAGGCCAAGCGCCTGCACCAGCGTGAGTCCGCTGGCGAGCGCGCCGACGAGGTACCCGCCGATCGCGCCGCCGTTGAGCAACGGCAAGCCAGCGTGTGCTCGACCTTTCAGGACCATTCGGAGGAGCATGGCCAGTCCGAGGAACGTGCCGACCATCGCCGTCGCAGCCGTCAGCGGGAGTGCAATCCCCGGCACGGCGAACGTCGGGACTGTCTCGGGCGCGAAGAAGGCTGCGCTCGCGACGAGGACCGTCGGAATCACTGCATCACCGAGACCGATGAACAGCGCCTCTCGATCGAGTGGATCGGGTTCGTCGTCTGCCTCCTCGCCGTCTGGCTTCTGGTCGTCTGGCCTCTCGCCGTCTGACTCTTCATCGTCCGTGGCAACCGATTCTTCGGCGTTGGATTCGTCTTCGGCGACACTGGCGGGCGTCCCGGCGTCGAGAAACGAGTACGAAAGGCTGAGGGGGACGACCAGGACGACCGGCACGCGGAGATCCATCACGCCTTCAGCGAGGGTAAGCATGTGTTCGGTCCCGTAGACGCTGATCGCGTCGTACACTGCGAGTGCCGAGAGGAGGACAAGCGCCGGCAAGATACCGAACGAGATGCCGAACAGACCGGCCGCACCGGCCCCCATTACGATCCCGGCGGCATCGATGACGTACCACTCCGGATGGACGACCAGTCCGATCACGATCGCTGCCGCCGCTGCCCACGCGAGACTGCTCGCGCCCGCGACGGGGAGTATTGACGAGGGGACGATTGCCGAGAGCACGATGAATCCGATATACCCACCGGTGAGCACGATGAACCCGCGGATGACGACGTCCAGATCGTACTTGAACGCCAGCAGCATGAACCCGGTCATCACCAGCAGGGCAGCGATGTAGGCGACACTGTTGCCGGCGTTCTGGGGGTTCTCCGTCGCTTGCAGCCCTGCGTCCTTGAACGGCTCGACCAACGCGAGTGCACCGAGCTGGACGAGCAGAAAGATCAGCCCGATCGAGACCGCTGCGATCCCAGCACGCGTCCGTTGTTCCATGGCCCAGTGTCCGATTGGGAGCCGAATAAACGTGTTCAGTCCGGGCGATAGTAGAGGACTGTCCCAACCAATGCGGCCGGCGTGACGCTGCCAGCCGGTGAGACTGCCAGATACGGTCGCTCGGTCGGGCCAAAGACATCCACGACGCGCCCGACAGTGGAGAGGCTATCGTCGATGAGAGGCGCGCCGATCCCCGGATGGTCCGAGCCAGGACATCGGACGACTGCAACCCCCTGGGCCACGTTTTTGACCTCGCCAGCGCGCTGCATTACTCGCGGATGATCCCGAGGTAGGCCGCGACGGCCCCCAGAAGGTCGCTCTTGGTCGCGTCGTCGGCGTTCTTGACGATGACTCGCCCTCGCTGTTCGTACTCACGTGGATACGTTTTCTCACGTTCGATCTTGGCATCGTACCCCACTTGCTGGACGGCCTTGGCGATCTCGTCGACCGTCGGCTCGGGGACGGCCAGATCCTTCGAGACCCGTCGCCCCTCCGCGCGAGTGAGACTTGCGTCGAGGGCTGCGGGCCAGATGACGTTCTCGACCATGTGTCGGGGTGTGCGGCCCGGACGTAAACGCCTTACTGGTCGTCCGGACACTCTTCAGCGTCGCCGCGAGACCAATCCTGCCGATGCCAGCGCGATCAGTGCGCCGACGACACCGAATCCGGGGCCGAAGCCGCTGCCCGTGTCCTCGGAGTCAGTCGTCTCCTGTGTGTCAGTGCCCGCCGTCGTGCGGTTGGACTCGTCGGGATTGAATGCATCCGAGAGTTTCTGGAGTGGACGGGTGATTCGAGGCCCGGGTTGACTCATGTAGTTCCCGTTGACCGTGACGATCTGATCCTCCTGGACTGCAGTCGTGCTGTTGATGGCTTCGCCCCAGCGGATATTCTGAGGATTCGTGGTCACGATCCAGTCGGGGTTCTCCGCGACGATCACTTCCTGGCTGATCTGGCCGTAGGCCGCGATGTCTGCCGCGCTGGCGATGTTCTCGCCGCCGGCCGTCGAGAGTACGTCACCGATGAACGTCTCCGAGCCGGCCGTGTACCCGCCGCCCATCGCGTAGTAGACTGTCGGCTCGCCGCCGCCCCTGGCCTCCGCACGGACTTGCTCGATCGTCTCGTTCATGGCTGTGTTGACCTGTGCGGCCCCGTCACAGTTTCCGAGGACGCGGCCTGTCAGTCGCGTCTTTGCGATCACGTCTTCCATCGAGGACGCCGTCTCGAACTTGACCACCGTCAGGTCGGCGTCTCTCATACTCTGGACGCTCTGGTTCGTGTTGATATTCCCTGCGAGCACGATGTCGGGCTCCTGTCCGACGACCTTCTCGATGTCCGGTTTGAGTTCGCTGTTGAGGACGTTCGTCTTGTTCTCGGTTCCGTTGAGATATGCCGTCGTGTACCCAGTTGGCATCCCGACGACCCGATCCTGTGCACCGATCGCCCACGCCGTCTGGGCCGCACTCGGTGCGACCGCGACGATCCGTTCGGGCCTGTCCTCGATTGTCACCGTCTCGCCCGTCGCGTCTGTCACCTCGATCGGGTATGAACAATCAGCTGGCTGTGCACTCTGTACGTCCGACGGCTGCGCGGGCTGGCCGTCTGCTAACTGTGTGGGCTGGTCGGCCGCCGTCACACCTGCAACGACGCCGCCACCTGCCAGCATCATCAGTACCACTGCCACCACTGCGAATCCTGAACGTCTCATCGTGGCTCTCCCTTGCGAGGTATCCAATAAATATTTACCTAAAGCAAATGGATTTGTGTTAGATGCGGACGCGCTATCGGACTGCCGCCTGGTCAGCCGGGTTAGCGGTCGCGCTGGCGATTGTGATCCTCCTCAGTGCCAGCATCGGCCCTGTCCCCATCGACCCGTCGGTCGTTGCGATGGCGACGCTCAACGCGATCGGAATCCCGAGTTCGGTGTCGGCTTCTGTCCACACCACAACACTCGTCGGGGCCACCATTCCGGTGCCCGATCTGGCGGTTGGCTACACCTACCTGTTCTCGTTTGCCATTCCCGACACCAGTGAACTGATTGTCAGGGAGCTCCGTCTCCCGCGGATCGTGCTCGGCGCTGTCGTCGGGTTCGCTCTCGGGACGGCGGGCGCGGTCATGCAGGGATTCTTTCGGAATCCGATGGCCGATCCGTCGATCATCGGTGTCTCGACCGGTGCTGCTGTCGGTGCGGTCGCGACGATTGCGTTCCCACTTTCGATCCCGTTTGGCCTCCAGACCGCTGCGTTCGTCGGTGCGGTCGTGACGGCGTTCGTCGTCTACCTGATCGCAACCGAGAACGGCCACACGCCCGTCGCGACGCTGTTGCTCGCGGGTGTCGCGGTCCAGACGTTTCTCGGCTCGATCGTCTCCTTTTTGTTGTTGCAGAGCGGCGAGAGCCTCGAACAGGCCGTCTACTGGCTGATGGGGGACCTCTCCGCCAGCGGCTGGAGTGAAGTCGAGGTGACGCTGCCTGTGGTCGCCGTGCTGTTCGTCGTGCTCGTGCCGTTCGCGCGGGACCTCAACGTCCTCATGCTGGGCGAAGAAGACGCCCAGACCCTCGGCATTCCGGTCGAGTGGACCAAGCGACTCCTGCTTGCAGTTTCGAGCGTATTGACCGCCGCCGCAGTGGCCGTCGCCGGCGTCATCGGTTTCGTCGGCTTGATCGTCCCGCACGTCATGCGGTTGCTCGTGGGCCCCGACCACCGAATCCTGCTGCCGACCAGCGCGCTCGCCGGAGCCACGTTTCTGGTCGCCACGGACACCCTCGCTCGCGCCGGCCCGCAGGAACTCCCCGTCGGTATCGTCACGGCCGCTCTGGGTGCGCCTTTCTTCCTCTTCTTGCTTGTCCGCCGGGAGGTGCACGAGCTATGACCGATCTGCTCTCGGTCGAAGACGTGACTGTGGGATTCGGTGAGGCGGACATCCTCGACGACGTATCGTTCGCAGTCGACACCGGGGAGTTCGTCGGGCTGGTCGGCCCCAACGGCGCTGGCAAGACGACGCTGCTGCGAGCGATCAACGGTGTTCTGGGCCTCGACAGCGGATCGGTCCACGTGCAGGGCGACGCCATCGAGAAGTGTTCGACCCACGAGTGGAGCCAGCGCGTGGCGACAGTGCCACAGGACACGAGCGTCTCCTTCGCCTTTCGTGTCGAGGATGTTATCGAGATGGGCCGAACACCGCATCGGCGACGGTCACAGTTCGGGAGTACCGAAACCGATCGCCGCCAGATCGCTGACGCCCTCGAACGGACCGATACCCAACAGTTCCGCGACCGGCCGATCGACGAGCTCTCCGGGGGCGAACGCCAGCGCGTCTTCGTCGCTCGCGCGCTCGCACAGGACACGCCGCTTCTCTTGCTCGACGAGCCGACGGCCAGTCTCGACGTCAACCATCAGATCGAGATTCTCGGTCTCGTCCGTGACCTCGTTGGCGAAGGCCGCGGCGCGCTGGCTGCGATCCACGATCTCGATCTCGCTGCCCGGTTCTGTGATCGGCTGGCCCTCCTGCACGATGGCGCGATCCAGGCGTTCGGCCCGCCCGAAGACGTCCTCGACCCGGCCGTCCTCGACGAGGCCTTCGCCACGCGAACCGCCGTCTCGACCAATCCCGTGACCGGGTCGCCGTCAGTGACGGCTCGACCCACACGGGGTGACGGGGACAGGCGAGTCCACGTCCTCGGCGGCGGCCGGCTCGGCGCGCGCACCATCGCAACGCTCGACGCCGCCGGCCACACCGTCAGCGCCGGCGTCTTCCGCGAGGGCGACGTGGCGGCCGAGACTGCGGCGACACTTGGCATTGCTTCCGTGACGACGCCGCCGACTGGCGAGGTTGGACCGGGTGCGATCACGGCGGCCCACGACCTCGCCGACGAGGCCGACGTGGTGGTGCTCGCCGACGTGACGATCGGTTCGCGCCAGTGGGTTCTGGACATCGCTGAATCCGTCCCGGCGATTGTCCTCCTCGAAGACAGATCGATCGAGGATCGTGTGCTCGCTGGTGAGCGTGCTCGGACACGGTACGAGACGCTTCGCGAACGCAGCCATCTCACCGATATCGAATCGTTACCACTCGCCGTGGCCGAAGCAAAGCGAACACTCGAACGGCTCGCCGACGACTAATCGCCTCTACGGCGGCCAAACAGCACCAGGCCGACCATCGAGCAAACGATGTCGCCGTCGACGAGCGTCTCGATTCGGACGTCGACCTTGCCGTGGGCGTCGTCCCAGGGTTCTTTTCCGACGACTTCGGTCCGCGCTGTGAGCGTATCTCCCGGCTCGACCGGCGCGAGCCACCGGAGTTCGTCGACCCCGAGTGCGCCGCGGGTGTCGGCCTCCTGCAACAGGCCGATCACGAGCATGCGCATCGTCATCGAAGCCGTATGCCAGCCGCTAGCGACGAGGCCACCGAACGGCGATTGCTCGGCGGCTTCGGGGTCGACGTGGAACGGCTGGGGATCGTACTGCTCGGCGAAGCCGATAATCTCCTCGCGAGTCACGGTGTAGGAGCCGAACGTTTCGGTGTCGCCGACACTGAGGTCCTCGAAAGTAGTGGGCATACGACCGCTACGTTCGCCGATTCAAAAAAGAGAGGCGGTTACCCGGACGCGTTCTGCTGAGACTGGATCCAGGTGTCGAACTCCTCGGGTGGGAGGACTCGGACGGTTTTGGTCATCTGGGAGTGACCCGATCCACAGTATTCGGCGCAGTAGAGCTGGTAGGTTCCAGTGTTCAGCGGCGTCGTCAGGAGGTAGTTCGACCCGCCCGGCATGGCGTCAGTCTTCAGCGCCAGTTCCGGGACGTGGAAGGCGTGGATCACGCTGCGCGATGAGACGTTGAACTTGACGCTCCGGTCGGCAGGGATCACGAGCTCGTCGTAGGAGGTGACGTTGTACTCGGGATAGTGGAACTCCCAGTTGAACTGGAAAGCGTTGACCTGAACGCGCTCGTCCGAGGGCGTGTCGGCGGTGACGCCGGATCCGGCGTTCGTGTCAGCCATCACGCCGTAGGAACCGATTCCGACGAACAACAGGATGATGGCTGTTGCGACGGTCCAGGTGATCTCGAGACGACGGTTCTCCACGGTCGGCTTCGCTGCCTCGACGTTGCTCTCCCGAAACCGCCACACGGTGTAGACGAGGATCGCTTCGACCAGGATGGTGATGGGAATGGCAACTGCCAACTGTTCGAATGTCAACCCCCAGATAAGCTTCTCTGTCGACGAATCCGCCGTCGATTGTGCGAGCGCGGGCTGGGACGCCAGGGTGGCAAGCACACCCGTCAACAGCGCCACCAGTCCGGCGCGATTGCGGCTCATGTTGGTTGGCCCTTAGGATGAGCCGTATAAATAAGCTGTTGTCTGGCGGCTTCGAGTGCCATCGTCTACCCGTGATAACAGGGGTGTCTATAGTACTATCGCGGCCGGTCGGGCTCGGAAACGCGACGCATAAGTATCGCCGGCCGAAGTATCCCATATCCCGTGCGCGAAACAGTCCCCGATTCCCGGCTGACGAAATTGCTCACAGTGGCAGTCGTCGGCGTGTACGTGCTCATCGTCGCGGGCGCGACGGCGGCCATCGCTGACGCCGCTCGCGCCTGCTCGTCCTGGCCGATCTGCCACCGGACGCCGACGCTCTCGGAGCCGGCGCTGCTGGTCGCCTGGGGCCATCGACTGACCGCACTTGCCGTCGGGCTGCTGGTCGTCGTGACGGCCGTCGTCGGCTGGCGCGTCGCCACCCGGCCACGAGTCAAATACGCACTCCTGGCAGCGCTCGCGCTCTTTCCGATCCAGATCGGGATCGGCGCGCTCGTCGCGACAAACGGCGCAGCAGGAAATCTTCCGGTCGCCCACCTCAGCGTCGCCATGACCATCTTCGGAACGCTCGTCGCGGCGCTCGCCTGGCATCTCGAAACAGGTGCCGAAGACGACGACCCCGTGACGACCGAGCCCGAACTCGCCCCCGAGCCGGTAGATGGCGACGTGACGATCACGCGGCCGAGCGGACTCGTCGACACTGCCCGGGCGTACGTTCGTCTCACCAAACCGCGGCTGATGTGGTTGCTCTGTCTCGTCGCCTCGGCGGGCATGGCGCTCTCGGCCAGCGGCTCGATCGGCATTCCCACCATCCTCGCCACCCTGGGCGGCGGCGTACTCGCTATCGGAGCGAGCGGGACGTTCAACCACGTCCTCGAACGCGACGTCGACCGACGGATGAACCGTACTGCAGACCGCCCCGTCACCACCAGGCAGGTACCGGTGACGAACGCACTCGTCTTCGGGTTCGTCCTCGCTGGGGCCTCCATCGGGGTATTCCTGACGATCAACGTTCTGGCAGCGGTGCTCGGGCTCACAGCGATTGCCTTCTACAGCGTGATCTACACCCTGCTGTTGAAGCCCAACACCGTCCAGAACACTGTTATCGGTGGGGCTGCTGGTGCACTCCCGGCACTGATCGGCTCGGCCGCAGTAACGGGGAAGATCGGTGTTCCAGGGCTCGCTCTCGCTGGAGTGGTCTTTCTCTGGACGCCCGCGCACTTTTACAATCTTGCGCTGGCGTACAAGGATGACTACGCACGCGGCGGCTTCCCGATGATGCCAGTGGTCCGCGGTGAGGCCACGACGCGCAGGCACATCCTCTGGTATCTCGCGGCCACGCTGCTGGCCGCGACGGTCCTGACCGCCGTCGCCGACCTCGGCGCACTGTTCGCGTTTACCACCGTGGCTCTCGGCGCGGTCTTCCTGTGGATGGTCGTCCGGCTCCACTACGAGCGGACTGAATCAGCGGCGTTCCGGGCGTTTCACGCCTCGAACGGCTATCTGGGGGCGATCCTCGTCGCCATAATCGTCGACGCACTGGCGATCTGAGATGGGTTCCACCACTGTTTCCTGGCGTGAGCAATTCCGTCCGAGTAGGGCGACGGTGCTGGCGGCGTTCGTTGTTGTCAATTTCGAACTCGTAATCCTGTGGACGTGGCTGTTGACGACCTCCTTTCAGTTCGACTCGCTGCTCGGCATGCGACAGATCGTCTATCCGCTCGTCTGGATCAACGTCGGCCTGTGGGCGCTGTGGCGGACGACACCCGCCCCGACGACACGGCGGCGACGCGTTCTCGCGGGGGCACTCGCCGTCGGATACTTCGTCGTGTTGGCGTATGCCGGCGGACTGATCGGCCCGGCGACCAGATCAACGGCCGATCCGACGCTTTCGTTCGGGCCGCCGCCGGGATTCAGTCCTGCGCTCCTGTACGACGGGAGTCTGCTCAAGCTGACTGTCCTTCCCTACAAGTTCGTCGGCTATCTCGCGCTTGCGTATCTCGTCTACGCGACTATCATTGACGCCGCTGGATCGGCTATCTCGGGTGTGCTGGGACTGCTGTCGTGTGTCTCCTGCTCCTGGCCAGTCGCAGCGTCACTGTTGTCGAGCGTTTTGGGTAGCGGAACGGCTGTCGGGTCAGCGGCGCTCGGTTACTCCTACGACCTCGGCGTCGTCGTGTTCCTCCTCACGATCGGGCTATTGTCCTGGCGGCCGACGATCAGGTAAAATCGAACCGGCTTTCCCGCCCCGTGTCCGAGACGGGAATATGACTGCCGCCATCGTCGCCGAGGACGTCGCCCGGACGTACGGCGACACCGTCGCACTCGACGGCGTCTCTCTCACAGTCGCGGAGGGCGAGGTACTTGCGCTGGTGGGCCCGAACGGCGCAGGCAAGACGACGCTCGTGCGCGCGCTGACCGGCACAACTGACGCCCAGGGCCGTGTCGAACTGTTCGGCAAGTCTCCAGAATCGGTCGCGCGCTCGCGGATCGGCCTCCTTCCGCAATCGTTCGACCCACCCGACCGGCTGACTGCTCGCGAACTACTCGACTACTACGGTGGGCTCTACGACGAGTCTCGTGACACACAGGCCGTCCTCGCGGACGTGGGCCTGCAAGATAGCGCCAGTACCGCCTACGAGGATCTTTCGGGTGGGCAGCAGCGCCGCGTCTGTGTGGGATCGGCGCTCGTCAACGACCCCGACCTCCTGGTGCTCGACGAGCCGACGACCGGAATCGATCCGGCGGGCCGCCGGGCAGTCTGGCAACTCCTGGATGGGCTTGCCGACAGTGGAACCACAGTCCTGTTGACGACGCACTACATGGCCGAAGCCGAACGGCTGGCTGACCGCGTAGGGTTGCTCGACGGTGGGAAACTGACAGCGCTCGACTCGCCAGGGGCACTCGTCGCTGCCCACGGTGGCGAGACCCGACTTACGATCGATGTCGAGGATTCGGTTCCGGACGATCTGGATATCGGGTTCGAGACCCGTCGCCGGGACGGCCAACTCGTCGTGAGAGACGTCGGTCCGACCGAGATCGGAGTCGTCGTCGACCGGCTCACAGACGCAGGGGTCGACGTCGGGTCGCTATCCTGGCGCGAACCCGACCTCGAAGACGTCTACCTCGATCTGACTGGCAGAACTGTCGGATACAGTGGTGAGGCCGTCGACCCGGCCGAACTGGATGCCACCGGACCAGTCGCGGCCGATGGAGGTGGCCGATGAGCCGCGTGGGCCGGATTCGCGCGTCGGTGCGAGCCGCTGCGCTGTCCTTCCTGCGGCGGCGGACAGCCGTCTTCTTCACTTTCCTCTTTCCCCTCCTGATCGTCCTCATCTTCGGGGCGCTGGTCCAGACCCAGCCGACCGGCGGCGGACTGTTCACTGAGCCGGCGGGCTACTACGTGCCGGGCTATCTCGCCGTCGTCGTTCTGTTCACGCCGCTCTCACGTGTGGGCAGTGAAGTCGCTCGCCATCGTGAGGGCAACCGCTTCGAGAAACTCGCGACGACACCGCTGCGGCGCTGGGAGTGGTTGCTGGCCCAGACGATTGTCAATATCCTTGTTATCGGGCTGGCTGCGCTGCTGTTGCTCGGCCTCCTCGTCGTCGTCACGGGTCCCGAGATCTACTTCTCGCCATTGTTGGTCCCGTTCGTGGCATTTGCTGTCGCGCTGTTCTGTGGGGTCGGCGCACTTCTGGGATCGATCGCGGATTCCCAGGACGGTGTCATCGCCGCGAGCAACGCACTCGCGCTCCCGCTGTTGTTTCTCTCGGAGACGTTCGTCCCACCGTCGATGTTGCCGGAGTGGTTCCGGCCGCTTCTGGACCTCTCGCCGCTGACGTACTTCTCGCGCGGTGTGCGGGCGGCGACGTTCGATCACCCGTCGCTGGTCGACGGCGTGGTTCTGGACTCGTTCGGCGGCCACGATCCGCTGGTTAATCTGGGCATCTTGTGTGCGCTGGCGGCTCTCGCGATGGGTCTGGGGGCATTCGCCCTCCCGCGAACGGATTGATCGATCACCCCCGGAAGGGGGACTGTCCCAGACCTTGTTGTTTTGCCGGTCAGTCCCCAAAGAGGGATAATGGCTGCTCCCTCGGACAGCGTGGATACCACGCCACTCGAAGAGGACCTGGAGTGGTGCCACCAGGTCGTACAGGACGTTTCACGAACGTTTACTATCACAATCGACGTACTCGCGGAGCCGATATCGACTTCGATCTGCATCGGCTATCTCCTCTGTCGAATCCCCGATACCGTCGAGGACGCGGGTCATATCCCCTCTGAAGAAAAGGCGCAGTTGCTCAGAACGTACGATTCGGTCCTCGACCCGGAGTCAGAAACCGAGGTGGACGCGTTCACAACCGACGTTTCGGAGTGGATACCCGGCGACCCGAACGCTGACTGGTCGCTGGTCGCCGAAACCGAACGCGTCGTCCGGGCGTTCGATGCCCAGTCCGAACAGGTCCGTGAGGCGATCCGGCCACCTGCCCGGGAACTCGTCTCCGGCATGGCAACGTTCGTCGAGCGCTACGCGGCCGAGGGTGGTTTGCGAGTCCAGGCTCGCTCGGAGCTCCACGAGTACTGTCACTACGCGGCCGGCACCGTCGGCGAACTCGTCACGAACCTCGTCACGGACAGCGACACGCCCGCCGAGGTGCGCGACCCGCTGGCCGCGAATGCTGAAGCGTTCGGTCTGGCGCTCCAGCTGGTCAACATCTGCAAGGATGTCGGTGCGGACTTCCACGAGGAGAACAACGTATATCTCCCGGCCGACGAACTCACCGCGGAAGGTGTCTCGCAGGACGACCTCGGTGATCCAGCCAACGCGGACGGCGTCGCCGCAGTCGTGCGCAGGACTGTCGACGACGCACGGGACTCTCTCGACGAGGCACAGGTCTGGCTGGAACACGTCCCGGAGCGCCGTGGCAACCGTATGGCAGCGTGGGCGATACCCTACCTGCTGGCGGTCGCCACGCTCAGGGAAGTCGAATCCCGGCCCCTCGATGTCCTCCACCCTGATGGCGTAAAGATCACCCGCGAGGAAGTTGGTACGATCATCGGACGTTGTGTCGACGACATCGACGGCGAGGAACTGGCGGATATGCGTGAGCGGATCGCCGCTGGGCAACTCTCTTAGCTGGAGTCGAACGCTCCTACCAGAGACGCTTCTCCACGACGACGTACATCATGTCGACGTCCCGGCGGATAGAGTGGATGCGTAGTTCACACCGCTGACATCGGAGACGCTTGCAACCACCGCCGAGGACTTACCACTCGAACACCAACAGGAGACAATGACAGAGACAGCGACGTTCGGCGGTGGGTGCTTCTGGTGTATCGAGGCGGCAATGAAAGAACTCCGCGGCGTCAAGGGAGTCACGTCGGGCTACGCCGGCGGGAGCACCTCCAGTCCCACCTACAGAGAAGTCTGTTCGGGGACCACGGGCCACGCTGAAGTCGTCCAGATCGAGTACGACCCCGAGGAGATCAGCTACCTCGAACTGCTGGAGGTCTTCTTCAAGGTCCACGACCCGACGACCAGAGACAGGCAGGGCCCGGACGTGGGCAGCCAGTATCGCTCGATTGTCCTCTATCACGACGACGAACAGCGCGAACAGGTCGAGGGCTTCATCGAGCGCCTGAACGAGGAAGTCTACGACGATCAGATCGTCACAGCGGTCGAACCCCTGCGACGCTTCTACGAGGCCGAGTCGAAACATCAGGATTACTACGAGAAGAACCCCGCTGACGGCTACTGCCAGGTGCAGGTCAAGCCGAAGGTCAAGAAGGTGCGAAAGGAGTTCGCGGCGCTGCTGGCGGAATAGTTCATCGACACGAGCCTTCGCGAATTGACTGCCCCCAGGCCAACATTTAGGTACTTGCCGGAAGTGTCTACACGTACCATGCCGATCGATCCGGAGTTCGAGGAAAACCGCGAGGTCGTCGAAGAACACGACGGACACAACGTCTGGGGCCCGGTCGAGGAACCCGAGACACTGGGTATTCACGGGACCCACGTCGCCGTAGACTTCGACATCTGTCTGGCCGACGGTGCGTGTCTGGAGGACTGCCCCGTCGACGTCTTCGAGTGGGTCGACACGCCCGGCCATCCCGAGAGCGAGATCAAGGCTGACCCGGCCCACGAGAGCCAGTGTATCGACTGCATGCTCTGTGTCGACGTCTGTCCAGTCGACGCTATCGACGTCGACCCCGGCCGTGCCGGCCGCACCTGAATACGAGTCCAGCCTTTCCATTTCTGGGATCACTACTACTGGTGAGAAAGTCCGAGACGGAGTGGCGATTGCGACGCTTCCTTGGTGAAAGATTATTAGGCTCGCACCCCGAGACACGGGCACGAGGTAGACATTCATATGCGCACAGTGGTCCTGACGAAAGGCGTCCCCGACTTCCGTGAAGGAGTGGTCAGTTTCGACGAGGACGGCCACCTCGAACGCGGGGAGACACCCACGGTGATGAACCCGAACGACAAACACGCCCTGCGCGCGGCGCTTCAGACCAAGGTCCGCCACGGCGGCGACGTGAGTCTGATGAGTATGGGCCCACCGGGCTACGAGGAGATCCTGCAGGAAGGCATGTCGGACGTCTACGCGGACGATCTCTATTTGCTCAGCGACCGCGAGATGGCCGCCGCCGACACCTGGGCGACGGCGATGACGCTCGCTACCGGGATCGAGAAACTCGACGACCAGCCGGAACTGATCATCGCGGGCTTCAAGACCGCCGACGGGGAGACTGGCCACACCGGCCCACAGACCATGTGGTGTATGGACCGGCCGCTGATCACCCACGTCATCTCGCTGGATATCGACGAAGAAGAAGAGACAGTCCGGGCAAAACGACTCGTCGAGGGCGACGTCGAGGAGATAGAAACCGTCGAGGCACCGTTGCCAGCGTTCATCGTCACCGATCCGGAGTTCGAACCCTCCTACCGGAAGGCGTCCTCGCGACTGAAACACAAGGATTTGCGCGAGGAGACCCAGGAACGCGCCGAGAACTACGAGGACGTGCTCACGACGTGGGATCACGAGGATCTCAATCTCGACCCGGACTACATCGGACTGGACGGCTCGCCTACCATCGTCTCGTCAGTCGATCCGATCCCGAAGGCCCCCTCCGAGCGGGAGGCACAGTTGATCGACAGCGAGGACGAGGAAGGACTGAACGACGTGCTGGAGGAACTCACACCCTTCGCCGAGGGCGGATCCCAGGAGACGGCAGGTGACTGATCATGCCTGAAATAGACCCAACAGAGTACGAAATCGCCGAACTCGGGCCGAAGATCAAGGACGTCGACGATGCCGACGAACTGCGGGAGATGCTCGAACTCGAAGAGAGTGGCGAGGATCGGACTCCCGTCAAAACACTCATTCAGAGTCGGATCGACAAGCTGGAGGAAGAAGACGAGGAGATCGATCCCGAATCGGTCGACCTCTCGGAACTCACTGTTGCGGACATCGCGAACCTCGTCCGCAAGGTCGACGACGTTGCTGTTCTGGAGGACATGCTCGAACGGGAGAAGGCAGGCGATGAGCGCAAGACCGCCATCTCCCAGATCGAGAGCCGGATCGAGTCCGTCTCGGGGACCGACGAGGAAGACAGCGAAGAAGCGATCTTCCAGCCACCCGAGGAGAAGTACCCCGAACTCGACCACCCGACCTCGGACAAGCGCTGGGTGAAAGCCCTCGAAGACGGGAGCTACGGCGACATGTGGGTCTACTGTGAGACCCAGCACGGGGAGCTGATCGACGTCAGCAAGCAGATGCTGGGCAAGGCCCGCGAGCTGATGGACGGTTACAACGACGACTACGACGAGGACGAGCGGGTCGTTGCAGTCCTGATCGGCGACGAAGTTGCTGATCTCACGGAGGAGGTCATCGCCTACGGCGCGGACGTCGTGGTCTACCAGGAAGCCCCCGAACTCGAACGCTTCCGGCACAAGCCATTCACCGAGATCTTCGTGGATATGTGCCGGTCGGCCGACAACCCCCACGCCCGCGAGGACCGATCAGAAGACGACTGGCGGGACTATCAGGAACCTCGCTACACGATCTATCCAGCGACGAACAACGGTCGGGATCTCTCGGCGCTGGTCCAGGGTGAACTGGACTCCGGGCTGGCGTCGGACTGCTCGGATCTGTACATCGAGAACGCGATGATCTCGAACCCCGCGAAAACGGGAAAGCCGGGCGAGAAAAAGGAGTTCGAGCGCATTCTCCACATGCCTCGCCCGGACTTCTCCGGGTTCGAGTACTCGACCATTCTGTGTATCGACAAACCAAACCGGGAGTTTCATCCGCAGGGTGGCTCCGTGATTCCGGGCGCGTTCGAGATGCCCGACCCCGACTACGAGCGGGAGGGTGACGTCATCGAGCACGAGATGCCACTCGAAGACGAGTGGTTCCGTGTCGAAGTGACTGACCACGACATCCTCGACTCCGGCGTCGACCTGACGGGCTACGAGGTAATCGTCGCGATGGGGCGCGGAATCAGCGCCGATCCGACCGAGGGGATCGAACTCGGGCTGGATCTGGTCGACGCCTTCGAGGAGGCCGAATTCGGGCTCTCACGCGGCGTCATCACCTCCAGTTACGACTTCGACGGGCACGTCGCTCAGTACATCAGTGAGGAACGCCAGATCGGCGAGTCCGGCCAGGAGGTCGAGCCGGACATCTACATCGCCGCCGGTATTTCGGGCGCGGTCCAGCACAAGGTCGGCATGGACGAATCGGACACGATCATCTCGATCAACACCGATCCGGAGGCGGACATCCGGAACTTCTCGGATTACTTCATCCAGGGTGACCTCTTCGAGGTCTTGCCCAGACTGACCGAGGCGATCGAATCGGGCGATCTGAACGTCGGCGCGGTCGCGGAGGCAAGCGATGACTGACCACGAGCATTACGAAGCAGTCGTCGTCGGGTGTGGACCCGGCGGCGCAGCGGCGGCAGCAGCACTGGCACAGAACGGTGTCGAGACACTCGTCCTCGAACGCGGTGTCGACGCCGGCTCGAAGAACGTCTCCGGGGGGCTGCTGTACGCCGAGGAGTCGGCACCCTACACGCTGGACACGCTCTTCCCCGGTCTGCGCGAGGAAGCGACCGAACGCCCAGTGACTGACAACTACATCCACAACATCGCTGGAGACAGGGTCAAGACCATGGACCTGACGGGGATCCACGAACACGACACGGCGTGGTCGGACGCGGTCCTCCGGCGAAAGATGGATTCGTGGCTGGCAGCGCGTGTCCACGAGATGACCCGCGAGACCGGTGGCGGACTCCTGACCGACGTTCGGGTCAATGGTCTCCTGCGCGAAGCCGGGGAAATCGTCGGCGTCACCTGTGACGAGATCGAGCCGATCGAGGCAGATCTCGTCGTGGCAGCCGACGGCGTCAATTCCGAGCTCGCTCGTGACGCCGGGTTGATGGACTGGGACGAACCGGAAGAGTGGTTCCAGGGCGTGAAAGCGGTCGTCGACATGCCGGAGGGCGCTGTCGAGGAGCGCTTCGACATCGACGAGGACGAAGGGCAGGCCCACCTGTTCAGCGGCGACCTCTTCGAGGGCGCTCGTGGCGGTGGCTTCCTCTACACCAACGAGGACACCCTCTCGATCGGGACGGTCTTCCACCTCGACTCGATCGCCGAGGGGAAATACGAGCCACACGAGCTGCTGGACAATCTCCTGACTCATCCACTGCTGGCGCAGTGGCTCGACGAGGACTACGACGAGATCGAATACAGCGCGAAGCTGGTCCCTGACTCGAAAAAGGTCGCTCACCCTTCGCCCCATCAGGGACGACTCTGTCTGGTCGGCGACGCGGCAGGCCAGATGCAGGCCCAGGGACCGATCATCAAGGGGATGAACCACGCCGTGAGCGCTGGCGGACTGGTCGCCGAAGCGTTCGTCGAGGCCCAGTCCCGGGGCGAGGAGATGGCAGTCGGCGAACTCTACGAGCAGAAGCTGCGGAGCGAGGGCGTGATGGACAAACTCCGTCCGACCAGCTACAAGGTCTCCAGCACGCTCGCCGAGAACGGACCGATGACATCCATCGCGGAAACGCTGGTCAAATCACCGATCGGCAAGGGCGCGATGAAACTCCTTGGCGATCGCATGGAGTCGCTGTACAACTCACCGCGGATGATGGCGCTCATTCCGGACACGAAGACGCCCTACGTAACCGTGCCGACGACCATCGCGAAGGTACTGGGCGAGCCAGTCGTCGACGAGAACACCGTCGAGCCGCCCGAACTGGACGATCGGATCGGCGACCTCACCTACAACATCGACGAGGGCAACCCCCACATCGAAGTGCTGGACAACTCCTACGAGGCCTCCGGGACGGCCGTGACGGCCTGTCCGGTGAGTGCGAGGGACTTCGGTGGCGGCTGCTATCGCGAGGAGACCGTCCCGAAAGACGGCGGCGAGGAGACGGTCGTCAGTCTCGACACCCAGCCCTGCGTCGAGTGTGGCACCTGCGCTGTGGTGGCCGATACAGACTGGACGCACCCACGCGGTGGCAAAGGCGTCGAATACAAACAGGGATAGCTCGACGAGCCCCCTGCCATGACCATCGCCAACAGAATCGACACGCTGGCCGAGCAGGCTGCTCGTGACAGGGAGCGATTCGAGCAGCCAGCCGAACCGCCGGACGAAGATCGAGCGATGGGGTACCTCCGGGACGGTGTCGGCCCGGCAGTGATGGTCTACGTCGACGCTCGCAACGGCGAGTGGCACCGCTTCGAGCCCGAGGAGTTCGACCGACTCGAAGGGGCGATGAACACCTGGCTCGAACTCTACGCGGCCTGTTACGGCGTCGACATCGAGGCCGAGTTCACGATCCGGAAGGCCGCAGAGGCCCTGATCGAGACGCACAACGTTCACGATGTCGCACAGGTGCTGACGCACGTGCCCGCGAAAGACGCGCGGTGAGCGGGCCGCTCAGCGGTGAGCAAATTCTTCATGGCGGCGCTTTCGGTGGGGGACAGCTCCGAACCGGAACTGTAGATACCGTTGACATCACCGGTGAGGCGGTTGAAGAACCGTTAAGTATCGGGGTGTGATAGCTACTCGCATGGAACTCACCGACGACTTTGAGTTCGGCCACAGGGACCGTGAGGATATCTACCGATACGTCGAGCGGGCAGGGACAGCCGATCCGGAGGACCTCAGGCAATCGTTGCACATGGACCCGCGGGCGTTCGGCCACCACGTAGCCATCCTCAAGCGCGACGGCGTCCTTGAAGAGAACGATCACGGGGATCTGCGCGTCGCATACGAGGCGGACGTCGAAGAGGAGTTCAGCGAAGACGACGTCGAGTTCACGATTCGCCAGGCCCGCCAGGAAGACCTTACAGGATTGGTCGGCGCGATCAGACAGGCCGTCGAGTCCAAGACGTACGTCGACGCCGAGACCGTCGCCGACGTGTTAGACAACGAGGGCGTTCTCTTGCGACACAACGAGGTCGAATCGCGGATGTTCTTCGTCGCCACCGTTAGCGACGAGGTGGTCGGATGGGTGCACATCAAACATCCCGAGACCGACAAGCTCAGTCACACGGCCGAGTTGACCGTCGGCGTCCTCGACGAGTATCGCGGTCACGGTATCGGGAGCCATTTGCTCGAACGCGGTACCGAATGGGGTGCGAGTCAGGGGTACGAGAAGATCTACCAGAGTGTGCCCGCGACAAACGAGGACGCTATCGCGTTCCTCGAAGCACACGACTGGGAAGTCGAAGCCGTCCGCGAGGACCACTACAAGATCGCCGAGGAGTACGTCGACGAAGTGATGCTAGCCCGCAAGCTCTAGATCCATCTCGTGTTCGATCCCGGCCGCACTCGACGTCTCGAATCCCACTGATCGATAGAGATTCATGGCGACGTGATTCGAGCGCTCGACGGACAGCCAGACGCGCTCGACACCCTGGCTCTGGCCCTCACCGAGCAACCCGCGGATGAGTCGTGACCCGATCCCAGCTAGCTGGTAGTCCTGGTGGACGAAAATCGTCAGCTCGGACGTTCCGTCACCACAATCGAGCAAGCAAGCGTGGCCGACGGCAATGCGTCCGCCCTCGTCTCTGTCCTCGTGGAACGCGATGACATTCACACCCTCCTTGAGGATATCTAGCCACTCGTCGATCCGTCGCTCACCCACGGGCGGGAGGCCCTGCGCGCGGCTCTCGGGGGAGAAATCCGCGTACATCTCTGCGAGCGCGTCCCGGTCGAAACCCGCCCGAATCGCGATCTCGCGATCGTCGTGATCGGTGAACGTCAGCGGCGGCCGATCGAAACTCGGTGCATGCGTCGCCTCCTCGGAATCGTTCTCGCTCATCGAAGCGAGATCACCGTGGCCACTTCGGCGAGCGACGCGTCCATGCACGTCTGTTGCAGTGCCGGAAGTAAATATCTCGCCGTGATTTTCACTGCGTGAGGATAGGGCTCATCGTAATTCCTGTCACGATTTCCCAGTGCGACCGCACGCCGGAAGACGAGTCTTCCGATCCCTGCTCCGCATCACTCAGCAGGACGGTCACTCGATGTCTCGTCGTCGGAAGTACAGCGCACTGGCCACAACCAGCACGGCCGTACCGACCACCAGGATCGCGCTCCCGAGCAGGTCGTAGCGACTCTCGACGAGTACGTCCGTCGGGTTGAAGTACCGCATCGGTGCGACCGAGCCCAGCCAGTCGTAGCCGGCGACGACCGTCAGTGATTCGAACAGGAAGAGCCCGAACAGCAACACCAGCGAGCCGCGCTGGGCAATCGACGCCCGATCGACCAGCACCGACAGCACGACTCCGATCCCCGCACAGGCCAGCAAGTACGGGATCGACAGTGCGTGTACCATCAGGAGGTTGACCGGATCGATCGGATAGCCGACGGCAGCCGTCCCCACGTAGACGACCATCGGGACGACGATGTTCACTACGACGATCGGGACGAGTACTGCGAGAAACTTCTCCCCGAGGAGCCGCGCGCGCGAGATCGGTAGCGACAGCAGGATGTCCATCCGTTCGCGATCGACATCTTCGGCGATCAGCGACGCCGCGCTGTAAGCGACGTACAGTCCCAGCAGGAGTGTCCAGCCGATCGAATACAGCTCAGCAGCCAGAAAACCCTCGATCGTGTTCATCGTCGCGATGTTGAACAGCTCCGTGAAGATCTCGGGCATCTGTTCGATGAATTCATCGAGATCGACGTCCGTCGCGATCGATGGGAACGTCCCAATGTACATCCCCGCAAGCAGTGACAACCCAATACTGAGATACACCGCCCCCCGAAGACGACGGCGTGCCTCGTATCGGGCGAGTTCAAACATCCTGGCCACCCCCGTTCGCCACAGCAGACCCGGACTCAGTCCCGTAAAAGCGCATGAAGATCTCTTCAAGCGGGGCCTCCTCGATGTCGAGGTCGAGCAACTCGTGTCTCGAAAGCGACGCCAGGAGGTCGTTGACGTCGCCGGTGTACGTGAATCTGATCTCGGTCACAGTCACTGAATCGGCGCGGTTCTCCTCGCCGTCACCTGCACCCTCGCTCCCTTCTTCGTCGACGACAACCCGTTCGAGATCGTGGACTGTGTCGTCGTCGAATGTATCGGCATCGACCTGGCCCTGGATCCGGGCGTGGACGAACTTCCCGCTCCGATCGAGCAGTGACTCGATCCGCTCTGTCGTGACGAGCGTGCCGTTCCGGAGGATCGCGACCCTGTCACAGACCCGCCGGACCTCGCTGAGGACGTGCGATGAGAAGAAGACCGTCGTCCCACGATCACGCTCCTCACGGACGAACCCGTTGAACCGCTGTTGCATCAGCGGATCGAGCCCGCTCGTCGGCTCGTCCATCACGACAAGGTCCGGATCGTGCATGAACGCCTGGATGATCCCAAGTTTCTGTTTGTTCCCCGAGGAATACTCTCTGATCCGGCGATCCAGCGGTGGATCGAACAATTCGAGCAACTCCGCGCGACGCGACTCGCCTTTGATCGATCCGTGGAGGTCGAGAATCCCGCGTCCGGTCGCACTCTCCTCGAAGGCTGGATTCGCGGGGAGATACCCGATCGAACGCCTGGCCTCGATCATCGCCGGTTCGTCGGTACAGTCGGCCCCGAGGACGGTCCCCGATCCGTCCGTGGGCTGCAAAAACCCAAGCAACGTCCGGATGGTCGTCGTCTTGCCCGCGCCGTTGGGGCCCAGAAAGCCGAACACTTCCCCAGCGTCGACGGTGAAGCTGATGCCATCGACTGCGCGCACGTCGCCGTAGTGTTTCGAGAGGTTCCTGACTTCGATGACGCCCATTGCTGGGGAGACTCCCGGGGAGAAAATACGTGTTTCGCTGCCTAGGGTCGTCGCGTCCCGACGGCGTCGCGGTAGAGAACGCCCCGTTCTGCGTCCAGCGTCACGACGATCCCGTCTTCGGCATCCGCCGGGAGCGTCGCGTTGGAGATCATCGGCAGGTCGAATTCGCGCGCGAGAACGGCCGCGTGGCTCTTGGTCCCACTGTGGCCGTCGACGATCCCGCGGATCCCGTCTGCGTCACCGACGAGTTCACCGTCATAGTCGGCCGGAACGGCGACGATCGATCCCTCTGGGGCAGCCGAGAGGTCACCGTCTTCGAGCCGGTGTAGCTCGCCAGTGATCAGCCCGTCGACGATTGTCGTCCCCGTGACTATGGTTTCGGCGGCGACGTGGACCTTGAGCATGTTCGAGGTTCCGATCCCGTCAAGTTCGGTCATCATCCCGGAGACGACCACAAGCGTGTCGCCGTTGCGGGCGATATTCGTATCCAGTGCCGACTGGACGGAATTCTGGATGATCGCGTCCGCACCACCGGTCGTGTATGGAGCCGAAGTCGGGTGGATGCCCCACGACAGCGCAAGCTGTCGTCGAACCCGGTCGTTCGGTGTCGAGGCGATGATCGGGATTCCGGGGCGGAACTTCGCCGCCTTCAGCGCGGAATACCCGGACTCGCTGGCGGCGACGATGGCCGTCGCGCCGATGTCGTCGGCGAGGAATCGCGCGGCGTGGGCTAGCGCGTCGGCCTGTGTATCGTCAGCCTCCGGGATACGCTGCTCGCGGAGTTCCTCGTACTCGGCGCTGTTCTCGACTTCTTCGACGATCCGAGCCATCGTCGAGACGACCCGGGGCGGGTGATCCCCGATCGCTGTCTCGGCCGAGAGCATGACCGCGTCGGTCCCGTCGAGGACAGCGTTGGCGACGTCCGAGGATTCCGCACGAGTCGGCCGCCGGGCCTCGACCATCGAATCGAGCATCTCGGTGGCCGTGATGACCGGCACACCTGCCTGATTGCACTTGCGGATGATCCGCTTCTGGATGATCGGCACCTGCTCCAGCGGCAGTTCGACACCGAGGTCACCGCGGGCGACCATGATCCCGTACGCGGCGTCCATGATGTCTTCGAGGTTCTCTACAGCCCCAGCGCGCTCGATCTTTGCGATGATCGGGATGTCCGCACCCAGTTCGGTGAGTGCGTCGTCGATCTCTCGGATGTCCGAACCATCCCGGACGAACGACGCTGCGACGAAGTCGACGTCTTTCTCTGCTGCGACCTCGATCTCACGCTGATCTCGCGCCGGAATCACTGGCAGATCCAGCTCGACGCCAGGGACGTTGACACCCTTCCGGGAGGACAGCGTCCCGCCGTTCTCGACGCGGGCGAAGACGTCGCTCCCGTCGACTTCCTCGACGGTCGTCTCGATTCGGCCGTCGTCCAGCAGCACCTTGTCGCCGGGTTCGACCGCCGAGATGTCAAGTGACAGGCCGACGGCTTCCGGAGTCGCGTTGTCACCCTTGTAATAGCGGATCCTTGATTCTGCCTCTAGTTCGATCGGTTCGTCGATGTCAGCGGTCCGGACCTCGGGGCCGGGGAGGTCGTGCAGCACTGCCACGGGACGATCGTGTGACTCGTCGACCGCTCTGACCCGGTCGATCACGTCTCGTCGGTGTTCGGGCGTCCCGTGACTTGCGTTGAGTCGCGCGACGGACATGCCCGCCTCGGCAAGTGCGCTAATGTCCTCGCGGGAATCGGACGCTGGACCCAGTGTGCAGACGATCTTGGCGTTTCGCATGTTATCGCCCTCCCGCGGACGAGGGGGAGCGTTTGCTGGCGGCGTCTATCATGTTTCGACCTGTGCTCGCATGGGATATGAAGCTTGCCAGAACGCTCCGGATCTGTGGTGAGACACCTATTCACATGTTCCGGCAATATTTTCACCGAACAGGCGCTCACCAGATCCGAGCCACGGGTCGCCTCATCGCGAGATGTCGGTTGTTGACCCAGCGAGGACTTCCCGAACCTCTTCAGGAGTGACGGTCGCGACGTCGCCCGGTATCGACCGCTTCAGTGCGGCCGTCGCCGCACCCCAGGAGAGTGCAGTGTCGACGTCACCTGTCTGGAGCAGTGACGCGAGGAACCCACCGACGAAGGCGTCACCAGTTCCGATCGGGCGCCGATTCGACGCCGGATAGACTGACTGTTCGAAGCGCTCGCCCTCGTGGAGGGCCAGCGCTCCCTCGGCCCCCATCGTCACGACGACAGTCTCGATTCCGTAGGTTTCGGCGAGGTCCCGAGCCATCTCCGGGGCCGGGGCGTCGATCCCGAGCACCGACTCGGTGTCGCGCCGGGGTGCAAACAGGAGGTCGACATCCCCGAGCAAGGGTTTGAGCGTCTCGCGTGCGTCCGCGTGCGACCAGAGCTTCGACCGATAGTTCAGATCGAAGCTAACAGTCGTAGCCGCTTCTCCAGCGATCGACAGCAGCCTCGCGGTCGTCGCCGCCGCCGCGTCCGAGAGTGCTGGCGTGATCCCGGAGATGTGGAAGACGTCTGCCGCTGTAATCGTCCCGGTGTCGAGGTCCTCGGGCTGGACGGTCGTCACTGCCGAGCCAGCCCGGTCGTAGACGACGTCGGTCCCTCTCGGTGGGTCGCCCGATTCGAGGTAGTACGTCCCAACGCGGCCCTCGTCGGTCCAGCAGATCACTGGCTCGACACCGTCACGCCGGAGTTCGCCAGCGATACGTCGACCGAGAGACGTGTCGGGGAGTTTCGACAGCCAGATCGTCTCCTGTCCCAATCGACTCGCGACGGCCGCGACGTTACTCTCTGCGCCACCGACGGTGACGTCGAACTGTGGCGCTGTCTCCAGACGACCGTCGCCCGGTGGGGAGAGCCGGAGCATCGTCTCGCCGAACGTGACCAGATCGACCATGTCTGCCGATCACACACTGTGAGTATATAAACGACGACCTTCCGAACGGCTGCCGATTGCCAGAAGCGATACTCTGCCGCAAACTTTTATAAGCCAACCGAATAAATCGAGGGGCAATGGTGCGTTCGTGGAGGAACTTCTTTCGGGCTTCGTTCGGGGCAGGAAGAAACCCCTTTCGGGCCCGATCGGCTCCCCGGACTCACAACACTTATGTAACGATACGTAACACAACTGCATGTAAAACCGTGACAATGTTCGGGCGAAACGTGAGCGAAAATATCGGGCGCGGGCGCACAGACGGGAAGCGAGACAGACGGATAACACATATATGAGCACTGACGAATCGAGTGACACAGGAGACGAATCGAGAGGCGGCGGGCCGATGGGCGTTGTTCGGAAGATCACGCCCGGCTTCATCCGGCGCAGTTTCGCGATCAAGTTCGGGATTGCGCTGCTGGTACTGGGCCTGGCAGTCGGGGCCGTCGGCTTCGTCGGGTCAGAGCTGGTCAAAGACGAGTTCCGGGACGAAGTCAACGAACAGTACGGGAGCATAGCCGAGCAGAACGCGCAGTCGGTAAGTACCTGGCTACGCACCAACAGCAGGGAAGCCGCACAGGTTTCTCGGCTTCCGGTTATGCAAATAGGTGACGCAGGACAGATCCAGTCGTGGTTGATGGATGAACGCTCTGAGAGCGCCTCGTGGGGTGGAACTGGTCCAGTGATCCACTACGTCAACCTCGAAAATGACACAGTCATGGGGAGTACAGACCCGACCGCGTTCAGAGGCAGTTCCATCAGTGAATTGAACCAGAGTCTCAGGACCGTCCTCGAAAATATCGAAGCCGGCCAGGACGTCCAGCGGTCGAATCCGTACGTCTCGGAGGGGATCTCCTCGCGGGAAACCGTCCGGGTCGCGTTCGTCAAAGCCTACTCGAATGACAACGGGGACGCGCGTGCGATAATTTACTCTGTCGCCCCTCACAGTGAGGCTGGAACACTCCTGAGTGGGCCAAGCGGAGGCGGCGTCACGATGATCGTTGACGGACAGGATCGCATACTCATGGAGAGTACTGGCCAGACCCAGGAGATCCAGTTGATAAACTATTCAGAGAGTGTCTGGAATCAGCCGACGACGGATGCTCGTACGCTGAACGCCGGGAACAGTACTGTTCTCCTCTCTTCGGGCAACGCAAAGGGTGTCCTGACAGGAGAGATGAACAATCGTGTCTCGAACTACGATCTCCGGGGCAAGCAGTATCTGGTTGCAGTCTCCCCAGTACCAGGATTCGGTGGTTCGGGTATCGCTCAGACGGATATCGACTGGGTTGCGCTGGTCCATCAAAACCAGGATGCTGCCTACGGCGAAGTCGAGTCTGTCGCCAACCAGCAGTTGATCGCGACGTTCGTCGGGATCCTGTTCATCGGTGTATTCGGGATCATTCTCGGACGGAACACCGCCAGAGCGATCGACAATCTGAAAGAAAAGGCCGAGGAGATGGAGGAAGGCAACCTCGATGTCGATCTGTATTCGCCGCGTGACGACCAGATCGGGCGGCTCTATCAGGGCTTTGCCAACATGCGCGACGCGCTGAAACAGCAGATCGAAGAGGCCGAGCAGGCTCGCAAGGAAGCCGAGGTCTCGCGTGCTGAAGCGATGGAGATGTCTAACTATCTCCAGGAGAAGGCTGACGAGTACGCGGAGATCATGCAGCAGTGTGCTTCCGGTGATCTCACCCAGCGGATGGATCCCGATGGCGAGAACGAGGCGATGGACCGCATCGCCAACGAGTTCAACGAGATGATCGACGAACTCGAAAAGACCACCGGCCAGCTCAAGAGCTTCGCCGACGAGGTCGAGACGGCCGGTGAAGTCGTCCAGACCTCCAGTGAGAGTGTTCGGGACGCTTCCGAGCAGGTGGCTGACTCCATCCAGAAGATCTCCGACGACGCCTACGACCAGAAAGAGCGTCTTCAGGAGGTTTCGGGAACGATGGACGATATCGCGGCCGATCTGGAAGCGTTCGCCGCCGAGAACGATGTCGACTTCGGCGAAAGTCTCGACCGGATCGAGGAGATCGCCACCATGCTCAGCGACCTCACCGAACTGAGCGAGGAGACGATGGCCGAAGCCGAGAACGTCGCTGGCGCGGCCGAAGAGCAGGCTGCCGAACTCAACGAGGTCACCCAGCGTGCCGAAGACCTCTCGCGGTACGCCCGCCCGCTCCGAGAGGTCCTCGACCGCTTCGAGACCGAGTCCGAACACGAGTTCTACTTCCCGACCGGCCCCGGCTCCGGTGACGCCACCATGCCGGACACCGACGACGAAGAATAGTCGTCCGGTCGGCGTATCGCCATTTCCCAAACCGATCTTTTTCGCTGGCTGTCGAACCACCGCCTGTCTGGTGACTGTACGCTACAGGAGACGAAACGGAGATACACTGGCCGGTTCGCAACCGCCCCCGCACGCCTGAGATGACCTCCGTAGATCGCTGACGTGCCGGCGCGGTCGAACGTTCGTTCTACCCGACAGCGCAAGGTACAAACGACGCCCAGCAGTATCTCAGGGTATGAGCGAAGACGCCGAGCACCACCGACTCGTCATCGCCGGGTCCGGCATCGCGGGCCTGACAGCCGCCATCTACGCCGCCCGAGCCAACAACGAACCGCTCGTTCTCGAAGGGGACGAACCCGGTGGCCAGCTGACACTGACGACCGAAGTCGACAACTATCCGGGCTTTCCGGAGGGGATCAGCGGCCCCGATCTGATCAACAACATGAAAGAACAGGCCCGAAAGTTCGGAGCCGTGGTCGAAAACGGCGTGATCGAGTCGGTCGACGACGAGGCCGACCCCATCGAGATCGAACTCTCGAACGGATCGACGCTGTCCGCCGACGCCTTCATCGCCGCCTCGGGCGCGAGCGCCCGGACGCTGGGGATTCCCGGCGAGGACGAACTGATGGGCTACGGCGTCTCGACGTGTGCAACATGCGACGGCGCGTTCTTCCGCGGGGAGGACATGCTCGTCGTCGGTGGCGGCGACGCCGCCATGGAAGAGGCTAACTTCCTGACGAAGTTTGCAGACACCGTCTACATCGCCCACCGCCGCGAGGAGTTCCGCGCTGAGGACTACTGGGTCGACCGCATCATGGCAAAAGTCGACGCTGGCGACGTCGAAATCCTGAAAAACACCGAGGCTGTCGAGGTCAACGGCACGCGCGAGGACGGCATCGAGAGCGCCTCGCTCGTTCGCCACCCCGAGGGCCACCCCACAGAGAAACTCGATTCTGACCAGGCCGAGGAAGTCGAACACTTCGATCTGGATGTCGGCGCGGTATTCCTCGCAATCGGCCACACGCCCAACACCGAGTACCTCGAAGAGACGGGCGTTGAACTCGACGACGCTGGCTATATTCAGACCGAAGGCGGGAAGGGCGGCGGCCAGACCGAGACTGGCGTCGAGGGGATCTTCGGTGCGGGTGACGTCGTGGACTTCCACTACCAGCAGGCCGTGACCGCCGGCGGGATGGGCTGTAAAGCCGCCATCGACGCCGACGAGTACCTCGAATCGAAAGGGCCGGCGACGACGGAAGCCGACGCGGACGCAGCCGCCGAAGCCGACGATTAGTGTATGTCTCTGACACCGACGCTATCGTTGTCGATTACGGTCAGGGCGAAATCGTTGACTCCTATCCGTTGGTCTACCTTGACAGTCTCGACGACCTCGCACCAGAATTTCAGAGTGACGAAGGATTCGTTGATTGGTACCGTTTCGTCGACAACGGAATCAAAAGGAAGACGATATATCAAGATAGTCAAATTCCATATTTATCCCGCAAATCAGGTGGAGTAAGATGGTTTAATTTATCCGATAGCATTGACAGAGGGGGCATATCTGTCTGTTCTTGTATATATATGAGTGCCGCTTCATTTTGTTCATACCAAACTCGGCCGTTCAGGGTATGTACGAAGGAAAGATCTTCTGCTGCCTGTTCAATGAGTTCACTTGCCTCATCGAAATCAAGTCCGTCGGTCAACTTCTTTTGAATTATCACGCATCTCTGTCTAGCATCTGAATGGCCATGCTGGAAAACCAGCAGTTTAACGAGATCTTCATAGTACGATTCGTATGATGTCAAGTATGTAAGTTGGTTTGGAGGGAAGGACCAAAAAAGCGGCTCTTGAATCTAGTTACGAGGATTGGGAAACTGTTTTCAGGATAGGATCCTAATTTGATGTTGTGATGAATGGCGGAGACATGAGTGATGGGGAAATTCGTGATATGAATCAGAAGGAATTCCGGAAGGAATTCCCCTCTGGATGGATGGAACTTACCCGGTATGAAACACTGGTCTTAGTTCTAGACGCTCTCTTAGAGTCTCCCACTTCGAGAGAATTTACCGAAGGAGAACTTTCTGAAAAAGCTGGCCCTTCAAAGAAAAGTATTCAAACTCATATTGATTCATTAGTTGACCTAGGGATTATTGAAAAGCTTGAGGCGGGTCGAGATGAGACGCGATTTTCGATCAACAATAAGAACCCGATCACCAGAGAACTCTATACTTTGAATAGAATCGTCAATGAAGTTAAAAATGGAGAAATATCCAAGACCGTCAAAGAATCTCCTGCTGATAAGAATATTAATACCGCTGATGTGACAGGTGGGAATAGTAATTATAATATTCCTAACGAACAGGTGAAAAGCCAGCCTGTAAAAGAAAGCGGAGGATCTTCCTTTTCAAAGATGGCAGGTGGATAAGTATGCCTACAGAGAAAGAGTTTGATTTGGTAATGGATCAAATTTTAGATTATGCTCGAGATCTGGATGATGTCGTTTCTTCAGAATACGTAGAGGAAATTGCAGGGTATGAATCAGATAGGACTAATGAGGAATATTCATTCACTGGACATAGATTCATTAATGACGATAACGTATATATTGTAGCCGGCCATCCTGATTTTCGATTCATGGCAGTTATCCATTTCATATCAATGAAAGGATATATGATGACCGGCATTGATGAAGAATTAGCTAGCGACATCCTCGGAGAGCAAGCTGATGAACAAAACAACCTGATAGAACATGCTGCGGACAAATTAATCGAAAACACTCCAGATGATGATTTAGAGACTATGAAATCATTTATATATATGATGGTTTCTGCTGGAGATCATGAAACTGTGATGAGCTTAGAAAACGACGATGAAGACGCCTTTGATGTGATTACAAGCGAATCACATATTTTCCCCTTCGAAGATGATTTTGGAATCAAGGAGTTTCACAACGCAAGAAGATCGGTCCTTACTGCAGGGAAACGTGCGACCAAATTAGTCCAAAGAAGCATATACCTAAATGTCAATGAGAAAACGCCTACGGAATCTAAGTTGCATTTTGACTATAACTGGTGATATATAAACTGATATATTGGGTGAGTTTCATAAACATATGTTTCAAATATTTAGTATAGTTTGGCCTGGACCTAACACCAATAGTACCGAAACGGAATTTCGTGCCGCGTGTCCTCGAACCGATATTTTCCACAAGATCCGTCACACGAACCCGACAGTTGCATATGGGCCCGCAAAAAAGATGGGTACATGGCAGAGACAGTGACGCTCACGATCGAAGCCGATGACGGCACCGAAGACGAACTGACAGTTCCGACGTCCCTGCTCGCGATGCTCCGTGAGGAGGACGACGAGACGCCGCCGGAGATCGTCGGTGACATCGCGATGTTCGGCCTGGCCCAGCGCGTCCACGGCGCGATTCATCACGGACAGGGCGACGCCCCCGAGGAACTCGTCGACGCCGAAGCGCAGATTATGGAGCTCTTCGAAGAGCGCTTCGGCGCGACCTTCGACGAACTCACCGGCCACAGTCACTAACCGGCGTAAATCCACCCAGACTCTCGCTTCTCATACCGCCGGCTGTACTAGACAGAATTCGGCACCCGGTGTGTCGAATATCTTCACGAACGTACAGCTGGCAGTATCAGAAGATGTCTTCGGGGTCGGCCTCGACCTGGTCAGCCCTCGCGACCAGTAGATCCTCCAGCGCAGCGCTCAACTGGGCCTCGTTGGGGAGAGCGTGAATCTCACAGTCGAAGGCGATCGAGTCGGTCGTGATCCGCGATTCGATGGTGTAGGCGTGGGTCTGGAACGGGCCGAGCTGGTCGGTGACAACTTCCAGCAGCGTGAGTTCCATGTCGTCGGAGAACTCGGGCGGAGTGTGGTCGACGCTCGTCTGGAGGACGTTCGCCCAGCCGTCGATGAACCCCGATGTCATGATGTTACCGAGTTCTTCGAGTGCGCTCTCGTGCATCGCTGTCAGGTCCTCGCTTTCCGGAACGGTGGGCATCATCGCCTCGGCGATCCGCTTTGCGCTGTCTTCGGGAAACATGATCACGAGATGGCCGCTGGGTGTCCCCTCGAACTCGGTCGCCGTCCCGACGTAGCTCTGCTCGTCGAGATCGGCCGAAATGTCGTCGATCGGCGTGAAACTGATCCCGGCGATCTCGGTCTCGGTCTCGATCCCGGTCATCATCGTGACGCGCTCGGCTGCAGTGTGTGTCCCCGCTCGCGTCAGATCGCTGAACACGGAGAGTTTGTCCAGCGGTAACGGCGGCGTCTCCTCTTCGGCATCGTCGAACAGGTCGCTATCGCCGTCACTATCTCCCATCCCGAAGGCAGCCGCTGATTCCGAGCTATCCGACGAATCGCCGAAACTCTCACTCTCGTCGGTATCGAAGCCGGCATCGCCATCGGGATCGAAGGCTGCTCCTCCGTCTCCCTCGAATTCCTCGTCCTCTGAAAGGTCGAAACTCCCGCCATCGTCAGCCACGACACCCCTGTTCTCGTCGGTGTCGTCGACGCTCAATAGCGTCTCCAGTGAGTTCATATCCGGCAGGAGGTGGAGTTTCACCCGTCCCTCGCCGTCGACGGCATCGATCCGGCCCTGGAACAGCGGTGCACTCTCGGTATTGTCGCTGATGGTCTCGAACCCGAAGTCGTGAGATGTCGGATCCGGAACGTACGTGGCTGCCTCGACCGACAGTGTCCCGCCGACGTGTGCTTCCCACTCGTCGACGAATGCGTCGAGTAACTCCGCCGCGAGCGTTTCGAGGCCGTCACTTTCCGCCATCGCCTCCGCAATCAACGACTGGGCCGACTCGTCGAACGCAAGGATCGCCGTGCCCGACAGCGGCCCCTGAAGCTCGAACTCCAGGCACTCCTCGCCGGAGGATATCAACTCCGCAACCAGATCACCCTTGCTGGCGATGGTGATCTTGGTCGCGCCGATTCGCGTCTCCGTATCGACGGCGTCAGCCAGCGCGCGCCCGGCCTGTTCAGCCCCATCTCGTGTCCGGAGGTTCAACTGTTCGAGCGAATCAGCGTCTACGTGCACGACTTTCACCTCGATTGGGACCCGCGAACGCCCCATCGAGAGACGGACTGCAGCGAGCCAACCCTGTTGACATCATTGGCGTCAATCTGTAATGCTCTATGTAGAGTGTTTGGGTCCTATTCTCACGAATAGAAATGAGGCAGGAGCGTCACTCGCGCCGGCTCGAATTCTCACGGAGGCCCGCGCCGAAGAGGCCGAAGATCGCACCTGCGAGGCCGATTCCACTGCCGATAGCGAGGAGTCGACCGGGACCTGAATCCGACTGTCCGTCGGCCCCACCGACGACGATCGCGCCGCGCATCCCCATCTCTCTGTGTGGTTTACAGGCGTACCTGTACAGCCCCGATTCGGCGGTGAACTCGAAGGTGTGACCGGAGTCGCCGGTGAGTTCGCTTTCGAAGGAGCCGTCTTCTGCCACGACGTTGTGCGCTCCGCCTGCACCGGTCCACTCCCAGACGATCGTGGTCCCGGGATCGACCCTGACCGCTGGCGGGTCGAACGCGTACGGGCCCCTGTTGCCACCAGCGCCGACCTCGATCGTCACTTCGCTCTGCCCGGTTTTGTCGACGGTTTCTTCGAAGTTGTTCGTCTTGGCGAACCAGTTACCGTAATCGGGGCCGCCGGTCGCTTCCTCGGTATCGCTCCCGTCACCGCCCCCGACGCCGGGTTCGCCCGCGACCACGACGCCTTTCATCCCCATCACCTTGTGGGGGTTGCAGTAGTACCTGTTCACGCCCTCGTTCTCGAAGGTCTGTTCGAAGGTGTGGCCGCTCTCCCCGGAGATTTCGCTCTCGAAGGAGCCGTCCTCGGCGACGACGTTGTGGCCGCCGTTGCCCGTCCACTCCCAGACGACCGTCGTGCCGGGGTCGACTCTGACCGCCGCGGGGCCAAAGCCGTTCGGTCCGTTGTTGCCCGAGACGCCGACTTCGATCGTCACCTCGCTCTGCCCGGTCTTGTCGACCAGGCCGTCGTAGTTGCTGGTGTTGTCCAGATACCCGTCGAAACTCGGTTTGGCCGTGGCTGTCGGGACGCTCGCGAGGGCTGCAGCGCCGGCCGCCCCTGCGACGCCGCTGAGAACCGTCCGTCGACTGATCGCGGTATCGTCGGTCATAGTACTCACCTCATACCTCGTAGCCCGCGTATTCCATCAGGTTCGCGAAGATATCGGTGTCCATGACCTCCTTGTAGACCACGCCGCTCAGCATGCCGCCAGGGTAGAAGTTCCCGTTCATCACGTGGTTGACTTTGTGGCAGTGCATGAGGTAGATTCCCGGCTGGGCGTCAGCGGTAAACTCGATGGTGTGGCGCTCGGCGGGCGCGACGTTGGTCACGTCCATCTTGTGGCGGGCCGCTTCCGGGACGACACCACCGTCTTTCTCGACGCGCTCGAAGCGGTGGTTGTGGATGTGCAGCGGGTGGCTCATGTAGCCGCCGTTGACGTAGTGCACCCGGACGGTATCGCCCTGCTCGACGAGTATCGGCGAGCCATCTTCGGGATGAAGCGTTCGCGGTGCGACCTTGCCGTTGATGGTGAAGACATCCGGGTTGCGCTCGCGCGGCGAGTACGACACGTCTTGCCCGGCCATCATCCTGTTGAGATCCGAATCCCACTCTTTGACCGTCATGAAATACTCCTTGTCGGCCGGCTCGTAGTCCTTCGGATCGACCCGCAGGATCCCGTACATCCCCATGTCGATGTGGCGATGGGTCTGGAAGTGACAGTGATAGAGGTGGGTCCCGGGGACGTTCGCCGGAATCTCGTAGGTGTGTGTTTCGCCGGGCTGGACGGTGATCCCAGTCGTCGTCGGGACGCCGTCGTCTTTCCACTGCTTGGTGACGCCGTGGAAGTGGACCGTGTGAGCACGCTGTCCGTTAGTGTTGTCCAGCGTGACTTCCATGTCCTCACCCTCGGTCGTGCGCAGGATCGGGGCTGGGACACTGGGCGGGCCGTCGTCGGCCTGGAAAGCCCACACCCGCGGGAGTTCGACGGGCCCCCCCATCGTCTCCAGGGGATGGGCCTGATGGACGGCCGGCTGCGTTCCGAGCGTCACCTTGTTGTCCTGTTCGTCGACCTGCACGACTTCGGGGGGGCTCGTCGTCGGGAGCTCGCTCTCCTGGGCGGCACTGCGGCTGTTCCCATCGGTGTCGTCGACGCTGCTCGCTGGTGCCGAACAGCCTGCAGCGGCGAACGCTCCAGTGGTCCCAGTCGCTGCGATGAATTCTCGTCGAGACAGTCCCGTTCCGGGCGCGCCGATGCGATCGGTCATTACACCCGGGTATATGAAAGCCCGTCTTATAGGGGGTCAAGTGGATTCCAACGAACCGAGAATCAGGAGAACATGTTCGCCACCCGCAGCTTTGCCGGTTAGCACAGTTCGATCTGATTGCCTGCTGTCGATGAGAGGACGATTCGGACACTCGGTGAGAGGGTGGGCGAGCCGAGACGGTCAGGATTCGAGTTCCGAGCGGAGCGACTCGATTCGTTCCAGCAGTTGTTCGACCTGGTCACCTACCTGTGCCTGGCTCTGCTCGCGGAGCTGTTCGAGCTGGGCTTCGGTCTGATCGAGGAACTGCTCGGTCTGGGATTCGAGATCCTCGTGGGCTTCGAGTAGTGCCGACAGTTGTTCGTCCAGAGAGTCGACGTAGGATTCGGTCGCTTCCTCGGCGTTCTCGATCCCTTCTTCGGTCATCTCCAGAGCTTGCTCGCCTGCCTGCTCGACGGCTTCGAACTGGTCGTCGATTGCGTCCCGGACTTCCTCGATGCCCCTGACCGAGCCGGGGACGGTCGACTCGATCATGTCGAGCTGGGCGTGCATCGCGTCGCGAGTCATCTCGGCGCTACGCTGCTGGGCCTCGGCACCGCTTTCGAGGCCGCCGACGAGCGACTCCGAGAGTTGTTTCTGGAACTCGAGACTGCGCTTGAACGCCTCGTTGCTCTGTTCGATCGCCCGGCGCTGTACCTCGAAGGCCATGCTGAGGGGATTGTCCTCGGGCATAGGCGTGTGGTTGTTGCCCTCACATATCAAACCAGTCCCCGGGGGTGACTTTATTGTCCGGTAGGCACATTTTCTGGACGATTGATGGGATCCCGGATCAACTACAGTGGCCTGGTGATCGCGGGCGTCGGTTTTTTCCTGACTCGTTTCACTGTCACGCTCGCGATCGACGGGGACCCGTTTCGGTTTTACTTCGCAGGGGTCGTCCCGTTGCTACTGGGACTCGGTCTTGCAGCGTTCGGCGTCGCCTTGACTGTTGCCGACGTCGAGGCGTCGCTGGTTCGGACGACGGCGCTGTGGTGTGTGGTGGGGGCAGGAACGATGCTCGTGCTGGTTACGCTCACGCTCGTCGGGTCCACTGCCGATGGGATGTCGAATCTGGCTGCCGCACGCGAGCGTGCCTACATGTCGAACTTTCTCATCGGCGGCAGTATCGGCGGAACCCTGACCGGCCTCTACGCGGCGCGAAGTCGCCGCCAGCGGTCCGAACTGGCCCGTCAGGCCGACCGGCTCGAAGTGCTGAATCGGTTTCTCCGTCACGAAGTGCTCAACGCGGTTGCAGCCATCCGCGGGTTCACGGCGATTAAAGACGAAGACCCGCGTGACGCCGAGGAGCTGATCGACCGCCATTCGGATTCGATTGCCGAAACGATCGAAGAAGTGAAGTATCTCACCAGAACGTCCCGGACGAACGAACGCCAACTCGGCTCGACTGATGTCCGTGTGTGCCTCGATGAAAGTATCGCTACCGTCACCGAGCAGTATCCCGACGCGGACATCAGTGTCGACGCTGACGAAGCTGTCACCGCGCGTGCGACTGACCGTCTCGAACAGGTGTTCGTCCATCTCCTGGAGAACGCGGCGGCTCACGCGGGTACTGGACCGGCTGCTATCGACGTCTCGGTCGTCGAGACAGCGTCGACCGTACGCATCAGTATTGCCGACGACGGCCCCGGCCTCCCTGCAGATCAACAGCGCCTCCTCGAAACTGGCGAAATCCATACCTTCGACGATCCCGGAACGGGATTTGGGCTCAACGTCGTCAGGTTCCTCGTCGAGAGTTTTCGGGGATCGATCGAGACGAGCGTGGACGACTCCGGAACCACAGTCACCGTCGTGATACCACGAGCGACGACCAACGAGACGGGATTGCGACCGAGCCCGACCGAGCTGACCGGCTTGCGACCGTCGCTGTCTCATCTGGTCGTCACGCTTTTGGTCTCGCTGATCGCTGGGGTAGCCTACGGGCTGGTTTCGGAGTCGATGGGGGGTTCGATCAGCGGGATTGGTGCCTTCTACGGCGGCAACAATCTTATCGTCGGCTGGATTACTCACGAGTTCCACAGTGTCGTCTTCGGTTTTGCGTTCGTCGGCATCATCTCTGTCGCGCCGGATCGCTTTTACGACGACCTTCCGGCATACGTGGCTATCGGCGTCGTGTGGGGACTCGTCCTCTGGATTTTCGCCGCGAGCATCGTCGCGCCGGTCTGGTTGCAACTGCTCGACTTTCCGGCGACAGTGCCTAACTTCTCGATCCGGGGACTCGTAAATCACGTCGTCTGGGGGGCCGTGCTCGGACTGCTGACGGTGCTCGGGTTCAGGTACGCGACGCCGTGGCTCGGCGGGGAAACCGTGGGCGAGTAGTGTCGAAGGGGGGCGGGCCGCGACGTGTTTTTCCGGGACTCGTCCGTACTGGCTGGCGTGGTCCTGTCATCCCGTCAGGTGTACGCGCTCTGGGCGATGAGCCGCCCCTCACAGCTCGCGTTGATCACACTCGTCTACGTCCTCGGCGCGTTGATCGCGCTCCAGACTGCGTCGCTCGACCTGGCGTCGTTGCTCGGTGGCCTTGGAGCCCTCCTCCCCGTCGCCGTTTCGGTCCACTACGTCAACGAGTACGCCGACTACGAAACCGACCAGTTGACCGAACGGACGCCGTTTTCGGGTGGTAGCGGCGCGCTCCAGCGGACCGGTCTGCACAGGCGATTCGCCTGGCGGGCTGCCTGGCCCGCGCTCGCACTCGGCGTTACGGCATCGATTCTGTGTGTGGCCCATGGCTTGACCCTGATCACCCTCGGATTGCTGGGGGCGATTGCGATTCTCGGCTGGCAGTACTCCGTCGGGCCGCTGGCGCTGGTCTATCGCGGGGCTGGCGAGGTGACCAACGCTGTCCTCGGCGGCCTGCTGTTGCCCGTCTACGGAGCGGCGACCCAGACTGGAACGATCGAATGCAGGGTCGTGCTTGCGATGGTTCCGTTCACCGTGCTCGTGGTGGTCAACCTGTTGGCGACTCACTGGCCCGACCGGGCTGCCGACACGACGGTCGGCAAGTCGACGCTGGCGACGCGGTGGGACCCGCCTCGCTTGCGAATGGCCTACGCCGGGCTGACCGCCCTCGCAGGGACTACTCTCCTCATGCTGACAGGCTCTGTTCTCCCACCGCCAGTATCGGCTGCGAGCGTCCCCGCCTTCGCGCTGGCCGCGTGGGGGTTTCGGGGCTACACACGGCAGCGATCGCCGTTCCCGGCCGTCGCGGCGATGGTCGCGCTCGCAGTCGGACAGGCCGGTGCCTGGCTGTGGCTCCTCACACCCTAATCGGCGACTGTTCCGGATCCTAACTGTGTTGGTACTGTCTCTACTATCGTGGCGTCGAGTAGTCTAGATATGAGTCAAGCAATACTCACGGTCGAGGAAGAATACGCTGTTCTGGAAGGAGACGGTGAGGCTGAGCGCCTCGAATCGGACGCCGTCGTCTCGCTCGACGAGTGGGTGTAGGGAGTCCGTCTCGGTCGGCAATTCAGCCGAGCGAGGAGTGTCCGTCTCGGACGGCAATTAGGGTGACCGACGACACGAACGAAGTTCGGATGCAGCCTCCTCGGCGAGTTTGTTGTTGACGTACGTCCCTGCCCCCCGCTCGCTTCCAGCAAGGTGTTTGAGCCTGTCGGCGGTTCGATGCGGCGGGTAAAACTCGATATGGAAGTGGGAAGCCGCCTCTCTTCCAGCCGTCGTCGGTTTCTGGTGGATTGCCATCACGTACGGTAACTCGAAGCCGAACAGCGCGTCGTAGCGTGAGACGACATCTTTGAGCATCCGGCCGAGATCGTCGAGGTGGCGATCCTCGAAGGCGGCCAGGGACGGCACGTGCTCGTCGGCATACACGTGCATCTCGTAGGCGTATCTGGCCTGAAACGGAACGAGAGCCGTGAAGTGTTCGGTCTCGCTGACGAGGCGTCTGCCGTCGTCACGCTCGGCGGCGAGGACATCACAGAACAGACACTCGCCAGTCTCCTCGTGGTGGGCCGCGCTCGCGTCGAGTTCGCGCTCGATCTTCGGGGGGACGAACGGATAGGCGTAGATCTGGCCGTGTGGGTGATCGAGCGTCACACCGATCTCCTCGCCGCGGTTCTCGAAGATGTAGACGTACTCGTGGTCGGGGTCGTCTCCGAGGTCGACGTAGCGATCCTGCCACACCCGGGCGAGTTTCTGGAACCGCTCGACATCGAACTCGGAAGCGACGGCGTCGTGGTCGTCGGTGAACAGGACGACCTCACACGCGCCAGTGGCCGGAGCGGTCCGAAATAGGTCGGTGCTCTCGACGGCCGGTTCCGGCGGATCGGGTTGCAGGGAGGGAAACGCGTTCTCGACGACGGCAACGTCGTACTCGGATTCGGGGATCGCTGTCGGAAATTCGGCAGCCGGGTCGCTCGGACAGAACGGACAGTAGTCTTTGGGAGGTTTGAACGTCCGGTCCTGGCGATGTGTCGCAGTGACGACCCACTCGCGTTGGAAGGGGTCCCAGCGCCGTTCAGTCATCGTCGTTCGATTCGCGTCGGTCGTCGAACTCGTAGAGGTGGACGTATCGGCCGTGGTCGTTCTCGATCGTCCGTTTGTGCATATCTCCTCGCTGGACGCCCGGGGCGATAATCCTGGCGACTCCTCCGCAACACTCACCACACGCGCGACCCAGTCTCCCGTACGATGTACCACGTGCGATCGCCGGGCCGCGTCAACCTGATCGGCGAACACACCGACTACAGCGGTGGCTACGCCATGCCAATCGCCACCGATCTTGCGACGACACTCGAAGCCGAACCAGACGACGGAGTCACGATCACCTCACGCAGGATGGACGAAACCGGATCGTTCGAGATCGACGATCCCGAACCGGTCGGCGACTGGACCGACTACGTCCGTGGGTGCTACGCCGTCCTCCAGGACGCTGGGTACGATCCCGGCGGGTTCGAGGGTGAGATCGGCGGCGACCTGCCAATGGGTGCCGGGTTGAGTTCCTCGGCGAGTCTCGAACTGGCAGTGCTGTCGTTTCTGGGGGCCGCGTACGATCTCGATCTCTCACGCGAAGAGATCGCTCGCCTGGGCCAGCGCGTCGAAAACGAGTTCGTCGGGGTCGACTGTGGCCTCATGGATCAGTTCGCCGTCGCCCTCTCGAAGTCGAATCATGCCCTCTTTCTTGACCTCGGAGAGGCGTCGTTCACACGGATTCCCACCCCAGCCGATATCGAGTTCGTCGTCGTCGACTCCGGGGTGGAGCGAACACTCTCAAAGACGCCCTACAACGATCGTCGCACGACCGTCGAGTCTGCACTGGCCGATCTCGGTGTCGAGCACTCACCGGCTGTGGATCTGGCGGCGCTGAGCGACCTCGGCGACGAGGCTGCCCAGCGACTCGGGTACGTCGTCCGCGAGAACGCCCGCGTTCGACAGGCGGCGACCGCGCTGGACGACGGTGATAGCGAGCGCTTTGGCGATATCCTCAGCGAGGCCCACGCGGATCTCGCGGCCAACTTCGACGCGAGTACGCCGGAACTGGATTACATCGTCGAGACAGCCGTCGAGCACGGGGCCTACGGGGCGCGGTTGACCGGTGCTGGCTGGGGCGGTGCCGTCGTCCTCGCGGTCGATGGTGATTCAGCGTCCGAACTCACAGCGAGAGTCGAAAGCGACTATCGGGGAGAATTCCCCGACCGAGAGCCAGCAACGTATCGAATCGCGCCGTCCGACGGTGTCACAGTCGAACAGCGATAGCGACACTACAGGTGGGGATCTTTCTCGTCGAGGTCTTCGAGGTCACGGTTCTTCAGCGCCTGTCCATCGGTGACATCGAAGAGGTGGATCGCCGACTCCGGGATGTGGGCGACCGCTGTCTGGCCGCTATCGAGCTGTTGCATCCCGCCGACTGTTGCGACGAACGTTTCGATATCGTCGCCGCGCTCGTCGCCGAAGGCGAGATAGACGTTCTCCTCGTCGCCCATCGGCTCGACGACGTCGACGACGGTCGCGAAGTCGTGGTCGTCTGCGGGCATCGAACCCACATCGACCGAGATCGCACTCGGCCGGATCCCGAGTGTGACTCTCTCGTGTCCCTCGATCGCCTCCCGTGTCGCTGCCGAGATCGGGTAGGTGAACTGGTCACAGACGAGCTGGGAATTCTCGACGGACATCTCGAAGAAGTTCATCGACGGCTCGCCGATGAACCCGGCGACAAACTCGTTGTTCGGTTCGTGATAGCAGTCCAGTGGCGTTCCGACCTGCTGGAGGACGCCATCGTTGAGGATTGCGATCCGGTCGCTCATCGTCATCGCCTCGGTCTGGTCGTGGGTCACGTAGACCGTTGTCACGCCCAGGTCTTCCTGCAGGCGCTGGAGTTCGGTCCGCATCGTCGACCGGAGCTTGGCGTCGAGGTTCGAGAGCGGCTCGTCCATCAGGAACACTTCGGGGTCACGGACGATCGCCCGACCGAGTGCGACCCGCTGTTGTTGACCGCCCGAGAGTTCGTCCGGTTTGCGATCGAGGAGGTCCTCGATCCCCATCATCGTGGCGCTCTCGGTGACCACCTCGCTTATCTTCTCGTCGGGCATATCCGTCGACTCTTCCAGCCCGAAACTCATGTTCTGCTTGACGGTCATGTGCGGATACAGGGCGTAGCTCTGGAACACCATCGCGATGTCACGTTCGGCGGGCGGCTGCTCGTTGATCCGCTTACCACCCAGTCGAATCTCGCCTTCCGTGATCGTTTCCAGTCCCGCGATCATCCGCAGCGTCGTCGATTTACCACAGCCCGAGGGGCCGACCAGTACCAGGAATTCGCCGTCTGCGATGTCGATGTCGACGTCGTCGACGGCGATGATGTCGCTCCCGTCGTCGTCAGTGAATAGCTTCGTTACCGAGTCGAGTGTGAGTTCTGCCATTAGTGATCACCTGAATGTCGAAGACCGTTCATCTTACGCTGCCACTCCTTTCGCGAACTTGTCACCGAAGACGACGTACACCAGCAGTGTCGGGAGCGCGGCGACGAATGCGCCCGCCATCCGCAGTGGATAGTCGATCCCTTCCTGTGCAGCGCCGAGGTCGATGAGCTGTTGGGTGACGACTGCCGCCTCGTTGTTCTGAACGAGAATAAGCGCGAACAGCAGGTCGTTCCAGATCTGGGTGAACTGGTAGATGAACACGACGGCGAACATCGGGACTGACAGCGGCAGGATTATCCGACGATAGATCCGTCGGATCGATGCGCCGTCCAGCCGTGCCGCCTCGACCATCTCGTCCGGGAGTTTCTTGTAGTGCGCCCGGAACAATAGCGCACAGATCGGGATTCCGTACGCTGTGTGCGTGATGATCAACGAGATCAATTGCCAGTGATACGGCTGCAGGCCCAGTTCCCAGCCAAACAGCATGAACGTACTCGGAATCTCGAAGAGCCCGAAGATGCTGATCCCGTTCGCGACTGATTCTAGCCACCAGTCCTGGATCGGAACGATGTTGTACCAGAACACCGTCAGCGGGACGAGAACTGCCTGATACGGGATGAAGATCCCCGCGACGAATAGCGAGTAAATTCCGACCTGTCCGCGCCAGCTGATCGTGGTCAACCCGTACGCGGCCATACTACCGAGCAGCCCCGACAGGACCGTCGCCGGAATGACGAGGATGAGACTGTTGACGAGGCCATCGAGGAGACTGAGGAACGCATCGCTCCAGGACGCTAGCGTCGCGTCCCAGGGTAACGGCGGAAGATATGGATTCCGGCCCGTGAATGCTCCCTCCGTTTTGATAGAGGTCGCGAGCCCTGTCTCGATCGGGATGAGATAGAACACCACCATCCCCAGGAGGAACGCGTACAGTCCGATACGACTCCACGACCGACCGAGAAAACCACGTTCAGTCTGTCCAGGTCTGTCTTCGCTCATAGGTCACCTCGTCTGTATTGGGAGTAGAGATACGGCGCGACGATCGACAGTGCCATCACGAACAGGATGATCGCGATCGCCGAGGCGAACGCGTATCGGCTGTTGTTGTAGGCTTCTCGAACCATCCGGGTCGCGAGAATGTCCGCCGCCGAGCCCGGGTTGTACGAGCCGTACAGCGAGTAGATGAAGTCGAACGCCTTCAGCGAGAAGACCATCAACACCACGAGTGCGCTGACGGTCGCCGTCCGAAGTTGCGGGATAACGACGCGCCAGTACATCCGGATGGTACTCGCACCGTCGACGCGTGCGGCTTCGAAGTGACTATCCGGAATCGCACGCAGGCCTGCGAGGTAGACGACCATCGCGTAGCCGCTGTACTGCCAGATCAGCGCAAACACGATAGCAGCAAGCTTCACTGGAATGCCGATATTCCCGATCGCAAATGGCCCGAGTGTGATACCCCCGATCGCAAGTGGCCCGAGTGTGAACGACTTCACCCCCATTAGCGTCGCATTCTGTATAATCTCGACTGAGCCGAATCCGACCGCCTCCAGGAAGGCGTTGACGAGCCCGTATTCTTTGTTGTACATGAACGCCCAGAACTTCGCAGTCACGACGAACGAGAGGCTCATCGGCAACAGATAGATCGTCCGAAACGTGTTCTCGAAGCGGATATCTCGATCGACCAGGATCGCGAGCCAGAGGCCGAGTGCGAGACAGACAACCGCGAAGGCGACCATCAGCACGACCGTGTTCTGGGCTGCGTTCCAGATCGGGTCGATATCCGACCCGACGTCGAACCGGGCCCACGAGGGAGTCCCGCCATTGAAGGCGATATCGTAGTTCTCGAAATCGAGATCGCCGTAGTCGATCGTCGAGAGGTTGTTACTGACGTTCGTCAGCGAGATGACGAAGTTCCAGATAATCGCCCCGTAGACGAACAGGAAGACCAGCAGAAACGGCGGTAACCAGAACGGGGCCGATCGTACCGAGTCTCGGTCCAGCAACCTCGTTCGATTCTCGTTCGTGCCACCGTCGCTTCTGAGACGACGGTGATGTATGCGTCGCTTGACCGCTCTGAGTAGCTTGCGCATAAAAAATCAGATTGTTGTCGATCAGTTGAACGCGTTCATCAGCGCGTCGGTCGTGCTGCCGACGTCTCGGTTGGAGATGAAGTCGCTGAACGCGTCCGAGATGTTCGATTTCACTGGCGGGACGACTGCCAGCCCGTGTTCGATCGACGGTGGCTGTGCGTCCGAGCTCGTGAAGTTGTCGTACTGATCCTGCTGGAAGTCGTTCAACTGGGAGACGTCCGCGTCGGAGCGTGGCGGGATCGACCCCTTTTCCTTGTTGAACGCAATCTGGGCGTCTGTGCCACCACAGTATTTCAGGAATACCTTCGTCGCATTAGGGTTCGGTGCATCCGCCGGGAACGGGAACGAGTCCATGTTCAGCGCGTAGTGGCCTTCGCTTCCGGGGAACGGCACGTGGTCCCAGTCTTCGCCGTAGACGAAGTCGTCACTGAAGCCACCAGCAGCCCAGTCACCCTGATGCATGAACGCCGCTTCGCCGTTCTGCATGCGCGAACTCGCTTCCGGGAATCCGATCGAAGACGCGTCGTCGAACGTGTGATCGATCATCGAGTCGACTGCTTCGAGAGCCGATTCGACGGCCGACCGGCTCCCCTCACCGTTGATGTAGTCGTTGTATCCGCTCTGACCGGCCTGGGCCAGCAACACTGTCTCCCAGAGCTGGCTGGCCGTCCAGGAGGCGTTGGCGTGTGCGTGTGGCGTCGCATCGGTCTCGCTTGCGACAGTATCCATCGCATCGAGGACGTCCGACGGTGTCGAGAACGATGTCGGATCGACGTCTGCTTCCTCGACGACACTCGTGTTGTAGAACAGGTTGTTGATCCGGTGAATGTTCAGCGGGACGGCGACGAACTTGCCATCGACCTGGGCTTGCTGCTTTGGCCCCTCCAGATAGTTGTCCTTCAAATCGCTGTCCCAGACGTCACCTTCCAGATCACCGTACTGTCCCGCTTCAAATCGAAGGAGGTTCTTACCTGGCCAGGCCTGCCAGGTACTCGGGGGGTTACCTGAACTAATCCGGGTCTGAATCGACGAGACGAGGTTCGTCCGGGCCGCACCCTGAACGACCGAGTCAGTGACGTTGATATCGTCGTTTTCGAAGCCGTTTTTCAACGCTGCCAGGGCATCTGCACCGTCCCCACTGCCCCAGGCGTGGAGGATGGACACCTCGCCGCTGGCGTCACTCATTCCGTTGCCGTTGCCACCGTTGCCGTTGCCGTTTCCGCCGCCACCACAGCCGGCGAGGGCTCCAGCCGTCGCGACACCTGTTGCTCGAAGAACGTTCCGCCGTGAAATATATTTGTTGTCGTCTGACATGGTATGTCTCCGTTTGTCTGGCCGTGACTACTGGCAGGGTGCACCGCCTACCATTTAATTCTACCCCATTATCCACTATCTATCATCTTTTTACCTGAGCCACTCACGCATACTGCCCCCCACAAATGTAAATAATTAATTTATGTGGTTGAGGGCGACGCTTCCGCCGCCGTCAGCACTCTCGTAGATGGCGTCGATGACGGCCATATTCGATACCGTCTCTTCACGGTCGATACGGGGCCTGGAGCCGGCGGCCGCGCAGTTCGCGAAGTGTTCGACTTCCAGCTGGTACTGGTCGACAGGCTCGAATCGTTCGGTCACTTGCCGTCCGCTGACTTCGTACTCCAGGGTCGCTTCCCGGTCGGTTCCGACATCGAAAGCCTCCTCGACTTCGAGCCACCCGTTCTCCGCCTCGACGCGATAGGTCTGTGTCGCTGGCGTGTCGAACCCCGATGCGACCCGTGCCGTGGCATCGTCGTACTCCAGAATGCCCGCCATGTCAGTGTCGACCCCGCAATCACGACTGTCTCGCGTTCGTGCATACACACGGTCAGGTTCACCGAGAAATAGCCGTGCGGCACTGATCGCGTAACACCCGACGTCCATCACGCTCCCACCTGCGAGGTCGGGATCGAGACGGATGTCCTGTGGTCGATCTCGCAGTGAAAATTTGAACGTCGTGTCGACGGCGTGAACGCCCTCTAATTCTTCGTGGACGATCTCGACTGCTCGTTCTGTTCGGGGATGAAACCGATACATGAACGCCTCCATCAGCGTCACTCCACGGTCGGCGCAGTAGTCGTGCAGCGCTGCGGCCGACTCTGCGTCGGTGGTCAGCGGCTTTTCACAGAGGATGTCCAGCCCGGCGTCGGCGGCCCTGCGCGTCCATTCTGCGTGCAGCGCGTTCGGAAGGGGGTTGTAGACCGCGTTGATATCGTCGTCCGCGAGGAGAGATTCGTAGCTACCGTAGCTCCGGGCGATATCGAGGTCCTCGGCGACGCTCGCGGCGCGGTCGCCGTCCCGTGAGGCGATCGCGCGTACCTCGTGGTCGCTCCTTTTGATCCCCGGGATCACGTCTTCGCGTCCGATCTTGGCCGTGCTGAGAATCCCGAATCGCATAGCGACCGTTCGGCCGCCGATGGCATAAGTGTTCGAACGGGCGAGCACGCACCAGTGGGATTTTACTGGCTCCGGCCGACGCTTCAGGTATGTCAGACGACTACCGAACCGAGTCAGACAGTCTCGGCGAAATGGAAGTCCCGGCGGACGCCTACTGGGGCGCACAGACCCAGCGCGCGGTCGAGAACTTCCCGATCAGTGGCATCACCTTCGGCCGCCGCTTCGTGCGCGCGCTCGGTATCGTCAAGAAATCGGCTGCGAAGGCCAACCGTGACCTCGGAACGATCCCCGAGGATAAAGCCGAATGTATCGTCGAGGCCGCCGACGAAGTGATCGTCGGCGAGCACGACGATCAGTTCCCGGTCGACATCTTCCAGACCGGCTCGGGCACCTCGACGAACATGAACGCAAACGAGGTCATCGCCAACCGTGCGACCGAACTCTACGGTGGGGAGATCGGCACACGAGAGATCCACCCCAACGACCACGTCAACTTCGGCCAATCCAGCAACGACGTGATCCCGACGGCGATGCACGTCGCCTCGGGCGAGGCCGTTGCCAACGATGTCCTCCCGGCACTCGCAACGCTGCGAGACGCGCTCGAAGCCAAAGAAGACGAATTCGAAGACGTCGTCAAAACCGGGCGAACCCACCTCCAGGACGCGACGCCAGTGACGCTGGGCCAGGAGTTCGGTGGCTACCGGACTCAGATCGAGAAAGGTATCGAGCGCGTCGAAGCCGTTCGGCCCCGACTGGAAGAACTGGCACTCGGCGGGACTGCCGTGGGGACGGGTCTGAACACCCATCCCGAATTCCCGGAGCGTGCTGCCCGTTACATCGGCGAAGAGACTGGCATTCCGTTCCGCGAGGCCGACGACCACTTCGAAGCCCAGGCCGCCCACGACGCTATGGGCGAGGCCCACGGTGCGCTGCGGGCTGTCGCGGGCTCTCTGAACAAGATCGCCAACGATCTTCGACTGCTGGCGTCAGGCCCGCGAAACGGCTTCGGCGAGATCGACCAGCCCGAGAATCAGCCCGGCTCCTCGATCATGCCCGGCAAGATCAACCCTGTCGTCGCTGAAGCGGTGAATCAGGTCCACAAACAGGTCGTGGGCAACGACGCCGCTGTCGCGGCCGGAGCGGCGGAAGGCCAGATCGATCTGAACCTCTACAAACCAGTACTCGCGCACAACTTCCTCCAGAGCGCCGACCTCATCGCCAACGGCAGCGAAACGTTCGCCGAGAAATTCGTCGCAAAGCTAGAGGCCGACCGCGAACACTGCGAAGAGCGCGTCCAGCAGAGCATGGCGCTGGCGACAGCGCTGAACCCTGCAATCGGTTACGACAAGGCCAGCAAGGTCGCCAAAAAGGCCCTGGCAGAGGACAAGACGATCCGTGAGGTCGTCCTCGAAGAGGGGTATCTCGACGAAGACGAGATAGACGAGGTGCTCGACCCGCGGAAGATGACCGAGCGCGGTATTCTGGGCGAGTAGCGGGGCTGTAACTACTGCATACCGACCGTCTCAATTCATGGGGTCCGAGTCTGATTCAGTGCCTCGGCGAGCCACGGCGGTGCGTCCAGCCGGTCACGCTCGATGGGGTCGATCGTGATCGTGAAATCGATGACGCGTTCTCTGCCGATCGGCGACTCCGTGTAGTTGACTGATAGCCGCCGGACGAGGCCGTCTTCGCGAACGATCGCACTGACCCGATAGTCGGTCGCTAACCCGTAGAGGCCGCCGGAAACACCGCGACCGACGAGCCGATAGTGCGGTTCCCCTCGCCAGGTCGTTCGTTCGACAGAGATGTTTTCGACCCAGAGCGCCTGCTGGACGACGATTGGCGTGTTTCGAAGTCGGACGTTGGGGCGGGAGTTCCCCAGACGAGAGTAAGTCACGTTCGAGTCCTGCACCGTGCGCTGCAGTCCGTAGCTCCGGTTTCTGAACACGCTCTGGTTGATCCTCGTCGCGGTGTCACGCTTGAGGGAGACAATTCGCCGTGACTCGTCGTATCGGTAGGTCCGATCGGGAAGCATGACGACAGTCCGGTTGGCTCGCGCCCGCCGGTCCCGAACCTCGACACCTGTCGATTGCCAGCTTCGGCGCTCGTGAATCCTGACGGCCTGCTGCTGGAGCACGGCGCGATGGGCACGCGCCAGATCCACTGGCCTGATAACCGATTCGTTCGTGATCCCATCGAGCCGAATCTCGCTGACACCGGGCGGGTCGTCTCTGAGATTGGGCACTGGAATCTCCGCTGGTGGCGGTGGCGGCGGCGTCGGTGTTTGCTCGTTCTCGACATCCGGGACTGGTGCTGGGGTCACCGATTCTGCCGGCCCCTGCTGCTCAGCACTGTCAGGGAGTGAGCACCCTGAGAGGACGAGCAGGAACCCGACTGCGATCGGCACGGACCAGCGCATGTATCGACTGTGTTGGTGCCGGACCGGCAAAAGCGACGTGCAGAAACAGTTCGGACTGTGGGCCCAGATTGTCCCTCCCAAAATGCACTGGATTGGCTCGC
>Ga0207718_100054_pt1 | contig 142941 bp, 155 predicted proteins | sample A23M2SouthBayCA_FD_187749 | JGI IMG/M metagenome (GOLD analysis project Ga0207718, IMG submission 187749) | Aerobic enrichment media microbial communities from Eden Landing Ponds, California, USA - A23 M2 (SPAdes) | ecosystem: Environmental > Aquatic > Marine > Unclassified | place: Emeryville...
GCTCGGCTCACCGTCGTCGGGGTTCCCGCAAGGGCCGGCCGGTTCCACCGGCCGGCTATAACGTGACGGCGGAGCCGTCACGCAGCACTCGCCCTTTCATCCGCCAGGGTTCAGACGGGTAACCATTCGAATCCTGGCGGATGAAAGGGCGAGGCTCGGTCCGGGGTTCTGCGGCGGCACTATCCGAACGAAGTGAGGATATCCGCCACAGAACCCCGGAGCGTGCCGAGGGCTTTCGGTGCCTTGTTCGACTCTACGCTGATCTCTTATCTGAACACTGCCGTTTTCACTCCCACGGCGGCGGACACAGTTCGGTGAGGTCGTCGACGACGTACTCGGGGGCGTGGCCGTTGGCTGCGGCCGACGGCGCGGGTCGGACCCAGACGGCGTCCAGCCCGGCGGCGTGTGCGCCAGCTACGTCGTGATCCAGTGAGTTGCCGACGAATACGGCCCCGTCGGCGGTGGCGTCGAGACCGTCGAGCGCGCGCTCGAAGGGTTCCGGGTCGGGCTTCGACGCCGTGTCGAACCCGGCGAGCACGACCTCGTCGAAGCGGTCGGCGATCCCCAGCGCCGCGAGCTTCCGGTCCTGCGTGTCCGGGCCGCCGTTCGTGACGAGGCCAAGTCGATGCTCGTTGTCGAGGTGGTCCAGCAACCGCGTGGCACCCGCCGCCAGTTCCACCCCATCGCTCGGGCGTTCGACCCGCAGCGCGGCGGCGACCGCAACGCCCTCGTCCTCGTCCAGCCCGTTCTCGACCGCCAGGCGCTCGCAGGCTCGATAGGTCCGATAGGGCATGCTCGCAGTCTCGCCCAGCGCTTCGACCGCCGCCGTTAGCTCGGCCAGCGAACAAAATGGCTCGACGCCCGCCCGCTCGAAGGCGGCCGTCAGCGCATCGGCACGAGACGTGGGGTGCGTACAGAGTGTGCTGTCGAGGTCGAACAGGACCGCCGACTCGTCCATATCGACGCAGTGACTCGATGGCGGGATAAGTAGACACCGGCTGATCGCTCGCCCCGTGGTCGCCGGCGGTCGCCACTGGACCGTCAGTAACCGCCGCCGTCACCGAAACAGCGCCCGCACTTCGCTGTCCCCTCTCTATCGAGGGCCTCCTCGACGGGGAGCACCTCCAATCGGTCGTGTGTGACGGTACTCGTCGCCCCGCACTCGGCGAGCCCCCCTGTCTCCCCCGATTCGTGCTTGTGGACCATCTCAGTCGACTCGTTGAGAACGCCTTTCATGTGTGGTGGTACCACACGCTGGCCCGATAACGACCGTGGCTAACACGCTAGCCTCGCGTCGGCGGTGGCCGTCGCTGGGCGTCGTTCGTGGCTGAGGGGAGTAAGCCCCCTTCTGTTCACTCGGCATTCGGCTCAGCGTCCGTGCCCAGCGCCGGAGCGCGGTACCGGGCTACCTGTCGGCACGGACTTGCACCGGTGAGGATTCGCCGTTCCATCCGTTCTCCACCGTCCCCGTCGCACCTGACGGTCCGACGCGTTCTCTGTGGGTTGACTCCCCGTCTCTTATCGGCTCGCGCCGCGTCGGTCCGGGTTCGCGCACGTCATCGATCCGATGGAGGGGTCTCGTTTCTGTTCCAGCGCCGACGGTCTCCCGCCCCGGGCTTGCGCCCGGTCACCCGCCCAGCGGGTGGGGGGACTTTCCTCATGCGCGCGCCGGAGCGCGCTCACGGAAGCCGATCTCCCTCTGCCACCTGAACGTAGTTGGTCGACGTGATTAAGCCTTCGTCCTGTGGTGTGACAGCGACGGCCCCGTCACCGAGAGTGGCCCGGCGCGTCGGCCGGGACCGTGTTCCACAGCAGTTGCGATCCCCGACGGTCGGGGTTCTCGTCGCTCCCTGTCTCGTCGCCGCTCTGTTCGTCCGGTCGCTCCGACGACTGGTCGTCCGTCTCGTCAGGAGTGGTGAGTTCCTCGGCGACGACGAGCGCGTCGTCGAGGCGCTCGCGACATTCTTCGAGTGAGCGGACCAGCGCCTGCCCCTCCGCGAGCGCCACTTCGTCGTCGAGGTCCGAGCGGGTCGCCTGCGTGCGGACCGCCGACAGGTGAGATTGGGCCTCGTTCAGTCTGACGCCGGCGTCACTGAGCCGGCGGTGGACCGCCGCGGGAGCGTCGCCCGGCGGGGTTTCGTCGTCCGATGCCGCCGTGGAGTTGTCCGACGGGTTCGTGTCAGTCATCGTTGATCGAACGGATCGCTTCGCGGACTGGTCTGGCCGGCATCCCGGTATCGTCGGCGATCTCGGCGGTGTCGTCGACCGACAGTTCGTCGACGAACAGCTCGTTCAGTCGGACCCAGTGACGGACCGCGAGTGCCGGAGTCTCGGTGTAGTAGACGCTCCGCCCGTCGCGAAAGCGGCCGAGTTCGCCGGCCTCGACCAGCGCGTTGAGTTGTTCGCTCATCCAGGACCGGTACTGTGCGGAGTTGTACTGCTGTCTGAACGCTGCTCCCTCGGAGCCGACCATCTCGACGATCTCCTCGACGCTCTTGGGCGAGTCGAGTCGATCGGCGAGGTGTGTCGATAGCTCGCGCTGGGCGTCGCTGAGGCCGACGACCGCCTCGTTGGTGACGAACGCGCCGTCGTCGTTTTCCGGGCCGAGGTAGCCGTATTCTTCGAGCGCCCGCCGCAGGAGGCCGGGACTCTCTTCGAGCAGTTCAGTCAGTGCCGCGGCCTCCCGTTCGTCGAGTTCTTCGAGCGCGGCCGCGAGGTCCGCCTCGTCGAACTCCTCGTCACTCATCACTCCCCCTCCCGGGCGACCGCCACGTCCTTGCGTGGCGGCTGGAACCGCTCGCCGTAGACGGCGAGCTTGTGCCGGAACCGCTCGCCGGACCACTGGATGCTGTTCGAGCGGACCGTCGGCGACTGTCGCTCGTCGGGATCCGGCTCGTCGCCGTGTTCCTCCAGCCCGTGGATGCCGTGGAAGAACTCGAAGTCGTCGGTCCCAAACGCGTTCTCGAACGCCGACCGGACTTTCGGCGCGCTCTGCTGGTCCTGGTCGCTGGGCCTGATCGTCCCGTTGGGGTGGGTGTGAAAGCGGGCCAGCACCTTCGGCGCTTCTCCGTCGGGGTACAGCGCCGCGACCTTGTCGGCCATCGCGTAGGGGTTGAAGCTCACCGACGAACGGGTCGCCGAGCCGTAGTACTCCTCGTTGTCCAGCCGGATCAGGTCTGTCGGCCGAGTGTAGGACGGGCCGGCGAGCACGTACACCGTCTCGACGATGCGCTCGTGACCGTTGAGCCCGCGGGCTTCGAGCTTCTGCATGAAGTCCCTGTCGTCGGGCAGCACGAAAGTCCCCCGGGTGTGGGTGGTGGTCGCGTCGTCCGGGCTGACCGTCGGGGTCGACGGCCCCGATGGAATCTCGGGCTCCGACGCCGGTCCCGACGTGCTCTCTGGCTCCGAGGGCGGGGCCGACGGTGTGTCGGCCGGCGCGGTCCGTGAGCTCGAACCGCCGCCCGCGCTCTCGCCACCGTCATCGCCGACCGAGATAGCGTGGACGGTCAGGCCACCCAGGTCGGCGGTGCCCGACTCGATCTCGTCGACGCTCGCGGTGTTGACCTCGATGTCCCGGTTCGACGTGACGGTCACGCCGTCGACTTCCTCGTGTGTCTCTGGTTCGTCGTCGTCATCGCCAAAGAACGGGATTCGGACCATCGGCTCAGTTCCCTCCAGTGATGAGGTTGATGATCGGCTCGCGGTAGATCAGGCCGACCGTCGAGACGAGGCCGAGCGCGAACACCATGAGTAGCCCGACGGCACCGAGGTTCTCGCTGATCGTGCCCAGCAGCCCGGACGATTCGCCGTCGGTCGCGGCCTGGGTCTGTGCGACTGTGTCCTGGCTCGCGCTGTCGCCACCGGACGCCGTCTGTGCGGGCGTGTTGACCGCCTCGACGTCGATGGTCCTGCGGACACCGGTCACCGCGACGGAGTTGTCACGGTCGCCCTTGTACCACAGTTCGTAGTCCGCGACCATCGTCACCTGATCGCCGGGTTCGGCCCCGTTGGTGAAGATCTGCGCGCGGATGTCACGGACCTCGCCCGGGCGAACCTCGAACTGGCCGACGACGAGGTTCGTCGTCGCCTGGTCCCAGTTCGTGCCGCCACCGAACTGGAAGCCACTCTGGGCGAAGCTAAACTCGAGGTCCACGACGATGGTACACTCCTCGGGCAGGGTCGGCTCGGGCCGGAAGTTCGCCTCGACGGTCCCACCGGTTTCCGCGGTGATCGTGTCGTCGAGCAGCGCGATGCTCCGACGGCTCATCTCCGGGGTGCCCGTACACTCCCCGGCGGCCGTCGTCGCACTGTCCGTCGCGGTCGCCGTGTTCGTCGCGGTCGTGTTCGACTGCGCGGCGACCGGTGCCGTGAGCGCGAACAGCGACACGACGAGCAGGCCGACGATACTGATCGCCACTGTACTCCGCTTGAGTGCTGGAATATGACTCATCAACCCATACAAAGATGGCTTTACAAATAAACCTTTCCCAGTAAGATATTACTCGACACCAATTTCTGTCGTGTCGATACCAGATACTCCACACGGAGAAACGGCCCGCCGGTCACAGACGGCGCGCCAGCAGCCACAGCGGGAGCGCCAGCAGCAGCGTCCCAACAGTGAAGCCCGGGCCCGAGCCACTCGCCGGTTCGGGGTCGTCGCTGGTCCCGGGATCGCCGTTCCCAGTCGTCACTCGGCCAGTTTTGTTCCCGTCAGTCGTCCCCGCCGTCTCGTTTCCAGACTCGTTTGCCGTGACGCGCGTCGGCGTCTCGTCGCCGACGATCCGAATGGTCGTGGTCGCGTTCTCGACCACGCGGTAGCTGTCGCGCTGGCCTGCCGGGTAGTAGATGACCTGATAGGGAACCTCGATCTGCTGGCCCGCGACCCCGTCCCGTGCGGTGACCGCCAGCGAGATGCTGGTCTGCTGGCCCGGGGTGACCGTCGCCTCGCCGACGTACTCTGGCTGTGAGCCAACCTGGATGTTCCGCGTCGCGCTCACGGTCACGCCGCTTGGCAGGGACAGCGCCAGTTCGACGTTCGCGGTCCGGTCGTTCACGTCTGGGTTGCGGAACGAGAGAGCGATGAAACGCGTCTCGTTGCCGGGTTCGAGGGTGGTTACCGTCGCGCTGGACTCGATCTCGGGCACCCGCCGGAAGTTCCGAACGGCGGCCGACCAACTGTGAGTGGCCACGCCGCCGTCGCTGTCGGTCGCGACGACGGTGACGTTGTGGGTCCCGATCTCGTTGAACGCGTGGGTGTACCGCGGCCCGGTCGACTGCTGGCTGCCGTCGACGAGCCACCGATAGCGCACCGGCCCGCCGTCGGGGTCGGTCGCGGTCGCGTTGAACGTCTGGGTCGTCCCCGACATCCGCGAGAAGGTCGCCGACGCCGGTGCGACCTCCTCGATCCGTGGCGGTCGGTTCTGGACCGCGACGGTCCAGTCGAGGGACGTGCGCGCGCCGTGGCCGTCCTCGACGGTCGCCTCGACGGTGTGGGTCCCTGGGTCGGTAAAGCGGTGGGTGACGGCGAGTCGCCGCTCGTCGGCTGTCACCGACTGACTCGACACCTGCTTGCCGTCGACGGACCACGTCACCGTCGCCGGTTCGGCGTCGGCGTCGGCCACGCGCACGAGGAACCGCTGTTCGGTCCCGGCCCGCGGCGTCGGCCGCGATGTCGGCGACCGGCGTTCGAGCGTCGGCTCGTCGTTCGAGACGGTCACGCTCTGGCTCCGCGTCGTCGTCGTCCCGTACTCGTTCGTGACTTGCAATTCCACGTCGTGGGTCCCGACCGCCGACAGGCGTGTCTCGGCGGTCGCGCCAGAGAAGGACTCCCCGTCGACGGTCCACCGGTAGGTGAACCCGGTCTCGCGTTCAGCGGGGTCGGTCGCCGTCGCCGACAGCGAGACCCGCTCGCCGGCCGTTAGCGAGGCGGGCGACACGGACAGTTCGGCGATCTCCGGCGGCGCGGTCGCGACGGAGATCGTCCGCGTGCTGGTCGTCGCCTCGCCGTAGTCGTTCGTGACAGTCAGGTTCACGTCGTAGGTGCCGGCCTGTGAGAACGTCGTGTCGACGGACGACCCCTCGAAGGTCCGGTCACCGATGGTCCACTCGTAGTCGAAGCCGGTGGCCCGATCCGCCGGATCCCGCGCGCTCGCGGAGAGGGTGAGCCGTTCACCCAGCGTCAGGGACGAGGACGACACGGACAGTTCGGTGATCTCGGGCGGTGCGGCCTCGACAGTCACCGTCCGCCTGCTGGTCGTCGCTTCGCCGTAGTCGTTGGTGACGGTCAGTGCCACGTCGTAGCTGCCCGCCTCCGAGAACGTCGTCTCGACGCTATCGCCCTCGAAGGTGCGGTCGCCGACGGTCCACTCGTAGTCGAAGCCGGTCGCCCGACCCGCTGGATCCCGCGCGCTCGCGGAGAGAGTGACGCGCTCGCCCAGCGTTACCGACGAGGGCGAAACGGAGGTGTCGGTGACTTCGGGCGGTGCGGCCTCGACGGTGACCGTCCGCGTCCGGGTGGTCGTCGACCCGTAGTCGTTGGTGACAGTCAGTGTCACGTCGTAGCTGTCCGCCTCGGAAAACGACGTCTCGACGCTACTGCCCGAGAACGTCCGGCCGTCGACGGTCCACTCGTAGTCGAAGCCGGTCTCTCGATCCGCTGGGTCCGTCGCGCTCGCCAGGAACTCGACGGACTCGCCGACCGTCACCGACGAGGGCGAGACCGAGAGGTCGGGGATCGACGGCGGCGCGCGCTCGACCGGGAGGACGAACGACCGGGTGGCCGTGACGCCGCGGTCGTTAGTCACGGAGACCGTGGTGGCCCGCTCGCCGGGCGAGGAAAACGTCTTCTCGACGCCGTTGCCCGAGAACGCCCGGCCCCCGACGGCCCACCGGTACTGGTGGCCCGTCGATTCGGTGTCGACGCTGAACGTCACTGGCTCTCCGAGGACGACCGTTCCGCTGGGCGAGACACCCGTGATTTCGGGTGCGTCGGCCACGTCGACGGTCCACTGGATGTCGGCGTCGGCGGTCACGTCAGTCTCGTCGCTGGCGACGGCCCGAACGGTGTGGGCCCCCGCACCGAACTGCGCGGCGTCGAACTCGAACCGCTCGCCTTCGCCGACCCGCGAGCCGTCGACGTACCACCGGACTGTCGGCGTGCTGTCGGGGTCCGACACCGATACCGAGAACGTTTCTTGATCGTCCGGGCCGACGTTGACCGCGCCGTCGGACGGCGTCGAGTCGTCGATTCGGGGCCGTTCGAACGCGTCGACGGTGACCGTCCCGAGGTCGACGTAGTCGGAGGTGAGCGCCCTGAAGCCGAAGTCGGTCTTGAATTCCACGTCGACAACGTACTCGCCCTCGGTCTCGGGCATCGGGACCGAACCCTCGATGTCCGCGTGTTGCCCTGCCTGCACGGACACCGCCGAGACCGTTTTAGTCGGTTCCTCGGGGCGTGCCTCGCCCTCGCGATAAACGTACACTTCCGTCGTTACGTCCTTCGAGCCGGATTCCTCGCCGTTGTATACGCGAGCGCTGAACTGCGCCGTCTCGCCGGGCTCGAATCGGTCCGAGTCTCGCGGCGAGTCGAAGCTGATCTCGGTGTGGTACGGTGCGACGCGTTCGAACCAGAACGACTCTTCGTCGACGTCCTCGACGGTCACGTCGAAGTTCCCCCAGCGCTCGTTGACTCGCGGCTCGTCGTACCGCACTTGCACCAGGTACTCGCCAGGCGGTGCCTCGTAGTGGATCGCATAGTCGAGGTCCTCCGACACTGGACAGGCAGCGAGGTCGCTGGCCTCGGTCGTCCGCTTGACCACGCCGTAGTCGTCCCCGTCCGTCGATTCGAGCAGCACCGTCGTCGGCCGTTGCTCTCCGTCGGTGTTTGCCGTCGCGATGTCGACGCAGGTTTCGCCCGACTGTGCACCGGCGAGACCAGTCCCGATACCGGCGACCACGGCCGCGACGATCATCGCTGCGATGACGCTCCGTCGCACTGTTAGCTCGTCCACCTCCACGAACTGTTGCGAGATTGTTGCCACTTCGACCCCATGGTTACTATCGGAACATGATTGATCGCGACCATTAAGAATTCTCCTTCCCCACCCGACGGTCCCGGCTCCCGTCAGTGTCGTGTTTCGGTCACTGCCGGAACGGGTCGCGGATCAGCGCGGCGCGCCGACAGCGTCCGGCTTCACTCACCGACCCCGACCAGCTCGGCATCGCGTGCGGCCCGCTCGGCCGCCGCGTCCAGATCGAACTCGCGGACCACCGCGCCGTCTCGCACCAGCGGTTCGAGCAGCGCCTCGCCGTCGTCGGGACCCGCCCGGTTCGCGAGGCCGACGTGGTGGCCGCCGTCGGCGGTGCGATACACCGCCTTCTTGCCGGTCAGCTTCCCGCGCTTGGCGGCCGGTTCCCCCTCGACTTCCACGATGTCCAGCGAGAAGTCGACCGGGTCGGCGTTGCTGACGTAGCTGCCGACGCCAAAGCCCGCAACGTGGTCCCGTAACTGGCGGAGTTCAGCGGGACCGAGGCCGCCGCTGGCGAAGATGCCCACCTCGTCGTGGCCGTGGGCGTCCAGCGTCCAGCGTACCTCCTTCAGGATGTGTTCGAAGTTCCCGCGCCGGGAACCGGTCGTGTCGATGCGGACGCTGTCGAGGTCCTCGATGGCCGCCGCCGCACGCAGTGACTCGTCGACCTCGTCGGTGTAGGTGTCACACAGCGTGATCCGGGGTACGTCGGCGTCGACGGCCTCGTCGAAGGCCCGCCAGGCGTCCTCCTGATTCCCGCGGCCAAAGCAGATCATCAGCGCGTGGGGCATCGTCCCACTGGCCTCGCGGTCGATCACCTCGCCGGCGGCGACGTTGGAGATGCCGTCCAGCCCGCCCAGCAGGGCCCCGCGCTCGACCATCGCTCCGATCGACGGGTGGACGTGACGGGAGCCAAAGGACAGCACGGTCGACTCCGGTGCCGCCCGCCGGACCTCCAGTGCCCGCGTCGCGACGCCGGTCGGGTGGCCGAGCAAGCCCAGCAGTGCCGTCTCCAGCCGGCAGAACTCCCGGTAGGGGCCCTCGATCCGCATCACTGGGCCGCCGTCGAACAGCCGTCCCTCACGGATGGCGTCCACGTCGACGCCGCGGCCCTCGAACAGGTGGGCCGCGTCTTTCACGCCCGCGAACAGCTCCCACTCGCCGGTCGGGAACTGGTCTGCGGTCACCTCCGCGACGACGTGGGGGTTCTTGCCGGCGTGATCGAGGGCCTCGACCGTCCGGTCGAAGTACGCGTCCGTCGCCCGCCCCGCCCGGATCTGCTCGGGCGTGACGATGTCGAAGTCGGTCATTGGCCGGGCTTGGACCCGCGGATAAAAAACCCTGCCCGTCGCCGCCCCTATCGGCCGTGAATCTCGTCCAGCCCGCTCACGGTCGGTGCGTTGACAATCCGAACCCGCGTCCCCGAGCGGGTCACGCGGAAGGCGTCGCCGAAGGTGTCCGAGTCGGGCAGGCGATACACGTCCTCGCCGGGCTGGCGACTCGCTCGCTCGTCCAGAATCGACCGGTAGGCCCGCTCGAACTGGCGGGCATCCGTCTCGCTGTCCCACTCGCTGGCCCAGACGTAGCCGTAGCCGTCGGAGCCGTTGCGGTAGGGGACGATCGAGTCGCCACCCCATCCCGCCGAAGCCTCGCTCCGGTAGCGGAACCACTCCTCGGGCGAGATGGCGTCGTTGGTCAGCAACATCGCGAAGATCGACGCCTCGCCGGCGGTGTCGGCGACGGGGTCGTGGTCGAACCGCTTCCACTCGCCGCTACTGCGGTCGGGGACGGTGACGTTGATCGGCTCCTCGTCGGGGTAGCGGTCGGGGTGGATCACCTGCTCGGTACTGTTGGGTGGGTTCTCGTACAACCGTTCGACGCCGCTCCAGCCGTCGGCCCGGTACTGCTGGTCGATCAGGCCCGGCCCGGTCGCGTAGGGCTGGTAGATCGTGACGAACACGCCGTCGTCGGGCGTGCCGCCGCTACTCCCGCCGTCGCCACCGCCCTCGCTGCCCGGACGGGGGATGCACCGCCAGCGGTTCTCACAGCGGTCCTCGTAGGTCCACTGGATGTAGTTTGCCTCTCCCTCGGTGACGCTCTGACTCGCTAGCTGTCGGTCCTGCGTGTCCGGTGTGCCCCCGAGGTTGCCGTACTGGTCCTGCAGGGCGTGAACGAGTTCGTGGGACAGCGTCGTCCGGTCGATGGTCGGCGTCGGCGAGTCGCTGACGATGGTGATGTTGTCCGACGCCGGCGAGTAGTACCCCTGCACGGAGGTGTTGTACGTCTCGCCGAAGGCCTCGCCGGTGCCCGAGTCCTCGCCGACGATCAGCAGCGCCTCCCACACCTGATCGTTCCACGGATCTTCCCCGCCACCGCCCGGTCCGCCCGATTGGTTGCGGTACTCGGTGCGGCTGATCACCTCGACGCTGACGTTGCCCGAGAACTCCTGTTTCCGTAGCTGTTCGACGCGGGCCTTCGAGCGCGCGAGGACCGCTGCCCGCTCGCTCGCGTTGAGGCCGTCCTCGGCCGTCACCGACAGCGAGTCGTCGTACCAGTAGCCGTTCTCCCAGCCGAGGGGGTCCTCGCCGGGTGCGCGATCGTGGCCGAAGGGGTTCAAGTCGGCGACCGGGCCGGTACACCCGGCGAGGACGAGCAGCAGGCAGACAGCCACTAGCTTACGCATCGTGGAGTGCGTCCAGTTGCTCCTCGCTCGGAGCGTTGACGACGGTCACGGTCGCGCCGGACTGTTCGATGCGGAGGGCGTCGCTGAAGGGGCTGTCCTCGCCGATGGCCCAGCTATTCGGACCAACCGCTTCCCCGCCCCAGTGCTGGGCGAGCAGTTCCCAGGTGCGGGCGAACTCCGTGGCTTCGCTCTCGTTGGTCCACCGGGTCCGCCAGACGTAGCCCGACTGGTCGCCGTTCTCGTAGACGTGCATCCGGCCGCCGGTCCATCCTCGGGCCGCCGCGACATCGTAGTTGTACGGGTCGTCACGATCGACATTTCCGTTTGACTTGTAGTTTATCACGTCTCGTGGCGAGACGACGCTGGCTCTGTTGTAGTCGTCGAGGACAGTGTACGCGAGCGACGACGCGATGGCCGACTGGCCGACGACGGCGTAGTCCGGGCGGTTCGGCGGTCGCACTCGCTCCCACGCACTGCTACTGCGGTCGGCCAGCGAGACGTTCGTCGGCTCCCACTCGGGGTAGCTCTCGGGGTAGCTCTCGGGGTAGATCACTTCTGTCGCCCCGTCCGGTCGGTCCGCGTAGGCGCCGTCGACGGCGTCCCAGCCACCCCGTTCGTGCAGGTCCGCGACGAAGCCCGGCCCGTCGCTGTACGGGAAGTACATCAGGAAGTTCAGCCCGAAGTGGCTGTCCCCGCCGCCACCGCCGCCGCTGCCGCCGGCCTCGGAGAGACACGACCAGTTCTCGCCGCAGTTGGCCATGTAGCGCTGCTCGACGTAGGCGGCGTCACCTTCGATGATTCCGTTACGGCCCTGCAGTTCGTCGCGGGTCTGGACCGGGCGGTCCGAGAGGTCGAACAGCTGATCCTGCAGGGCGTGGACGAGTTCGTGGGCGAGGGTCCCTTCGCCGTCGAGCCGCGGGGTCGAACTGTCCGAGACGATGACGATTTCGTCGCGTGCAGGGCTGTAGTAGCCCAGCACGCTCTGGCTCAGTGCTGACTCCTGTTGCTCGATGGAGCCGGTCTCCTCGCCGATCAGGAACAGTGCTTCGAACTTCCCGTTGTCGAACTGCCGGAGCGCCGCGCTACTGTTGCCAGAACTCCGATTGCGGAACGTCGAGCGGTTGATGACGCTGACCGGGACCCGCTCCGTGAACTCCCGCTGGCGGACGTGCTCGATCCGGGCCATCGACCGCGCGACCACCAGTCGCTGCTCGGTCTCGTTGAGTCCGTCCGTGTTGTTCACCGCCAGTGACTCGTTGTACCAGACGTCGTCCTCCCAGCCGAGTCGGTCGCTCTCGGGATCAGCCAGGCCTGCGTCAGCCGATGCCGCCGGAGTCGTCGTGTCGACCGGCGTCGACGTGGCGTTGGTCGTCGGGGCTGTGCCTGTCGCCGTGTCGGTCCCCGGTGACGATGCCGTCGGGGCCTGACAGCCGGCGAGGACCAGCAGCGTTGCGAGGAGGACGGCGCGTAACATCTCGTCGACACCTCGGTGCTCCCGCGTAAAAAATCACCCGCAGTGTCCGTCACAACGCTGTTGGGCCGGTAGCCCGTAGCTCCCCCCACTCATGGCGTTCGATTCAGACAGCACCGCCCTGGTCGTCGTCGACATGCAAAACGGCTTCTGTCACCCCGAGGGTACCCTCTACGCACCGAACAGCGAAGCGGCGATCGACCCTTGTGTCGACCTCGTCGAGCGCGCACGCGAGGCTGGCGCGAGTGTCGTGTTCACCCGCGACGTGCATCCGCCCGAGCAGTTCGACGACGCCCACTACTACGACGAGTTCGAGCGCTGGGGCGAACACGTCGTCGAGGGGTCCTGGGAGACGGATATCGTCGACGAACTCTCGCCCGAACCGGACGACCTCGTCGTCGAGAAACACACCTACGACGCGTTCTACGAGACCCAGCTAGAGGGGTGGCTCGACGCCCACGGTATCGACGACCTCGTCATCTGTGGGACGCTCGCCAACGTCTGCGTGCTCCACACCGCGTCCAGCGCCGGCCTGCGTGACTTCCGCCCGGTGCTGGTCGAGGACGCCGTCGGCTGTATCGAGGAGTCCCACCGCGAGTACGCCTTGGAGCACGCCGACTGGCTGTTCGGCGAGGTGACCGACCGGGCCGACATCGCGTTCGCCTGATCAACGAATCTCGACTGCCACGTCCTCGCCGACTTCGAGGTCGACGCTCTCGCCGACCAGTTTGACGCCGAACCGGTCCCGGGCACAGAACAGCGCCAGCCCGGTGACCGGATCGCCGTTGGCCAATACGGTCACGTCGTCCCACGCGACCGTCCGACCGGTCGCCGTCCCGACGCGCTCGCCGGCGACCCGGACGGCGCGCTCGCCGCCACTTTCGCTGCCCCCGATCAGCTTGCCAGCCAGCAGTCCCCCACCGTCGTAGTGTGGTAGACCGCCGTCGACGACAGCCGGCGGTCGCCCGCTCGCGTCATCGCCGTTCGCCAGTCCGACGAACCGCTCGCCGGGTGCCGGATGCGCCGGTGAATCGAGGCGCGCCCACGTCTCGCCGGCCTCGACGACCGTGCCGGTGCCATCCCACGCCAGCGGCTCCACGCCGACGCCGAGTGCCAGCCGTTTCGATCCGCTCGCCCGGTAGGGGTTCGCGTCCGGATCGCGAAACTCCAGATGGAGGTGGTCGGGCACCCACGGCGCGAAAAAGCCCGCCCGAACGGTTTCACCCAGTGGGTCGCCGACGGCCACTCGATCACCGACGGCGACGCTCGGGTCGACGTGCAACAGCCGCGCCACCGCATCGCTGGTGTCAATCAGCACCAGCCAGTCGTGGTCGGCGGCGTACTCCTTGGGCGGCGCTCGCACTCGCTTGGTCTCCACGACCTCGCCGGCCACCGGCGACGGGACCACGTCGCCCTCGGGATACAGGTCGACTGCGCGCCCCTCGTCGTGGGCGACGAAGGGTGAGTTGTACAGCGAGAACCGGTAGTACTGGTGGCACACGTCGGCGGGCAGCGTGACGGCCATCACCCGCCAGTTGGCGTCGACGGGTATGTGCCTGTCGCACAGGTTCAAATGGGACGACGAGCCAGCCCGGACTATGTTCTGAGAACCGCCGCGGCGGGCCCCGCGAGAGCGCGACACGCCCCGCCGCGACACCGACTGTGTCGCCAGTTCGCCAGGTAGTGTTCAAATAAGAGATCAGTATGGGAGAAGACGAGGCACCGAAAGCCCTCGCGCAGTTGCGGTCCCACGCCTCGCTGCGCGCGCTCCGCGTGCTTGCGTCGTCGGGGTTCCCGCAACTGCGTTCGCCCTTTCATTTGCCAGGGCATAGACCGACGAACGGCCGACTCCTGGCAGATGAAAGGGCGAGGCGCGGTCCGGGGTTCTGCGACGGATATTCTCCCTACGGTCGAATAGGGCCGTCGCAGAACCCCGGAGCAAGCCGAGGGCTTTCGGTGTCTGCACTACGACGATCACGGTCGCTTATCTGAACACTGCGGTTCGCCATCCCCCGAGCGTTATCTCTCTCCCGCGCTTACGCCCCCGTATGCGCGTGCTCCGCGGTCGCTGTGAGGACCACGTAGCCGACCACGAGCGGACCCAGCGACTGGCCGACGAGGTCGCGGACAGCCGTGATCCCGCCCTACGCGTCTGGCGTCCCCACCGGCAGGTCGCGTTCGGCCGCCGAGACGCCCGCAGCGTCGGCTACGACCGCGCTCGCGAGATCGCCACGGAACGGGGCTACGCCGTCCTCGAACGCTCCGTCGGCGGTCGTGCGGTCGCCTACACGGGGTCGACGGTCGCGGTCGCACTCGCCACGCCGGTCGACGGCGACCGGTCGGGTATCCAGCGTCGCTACGACGACGCCAGCGACCGGCTCCGATCCGCCCTCGAAAGGCTGGGCGTCGACGCCACCCCCGGCGAGCCGCCCGAGTCGTTCTGCCCGGGTTCACACTCGCTACAGGCCGCCGGCAAACTGGTCGGCATCGCTCAGCGGGTCCGCCAGCGTGTCGCCGTCGTCGCGGCGGTCGTGATCGTCGACGACCACGATGCGGTCGCGGCGGTCCTCGAACCGGTCTACGAGGCGCTGGGCGTGCCGTTCGACCCCGACAGCGTCGGTAGCCTCGCCCGCGCCGGCGACACCACCGACGCCGAGGCCGTGATCGAGGCCCTTACCGGGGCGTTCGTCGGCGACCGTCCCACCACGGTCGAGTTCGTCACCGACGACAGCGGACTCCGAGACACTTAGGGAGCGGGGCCGCCGAGCAACGGTATGCTCATCCAGAACGCGACGCTCGCTGACGGGCGCACACGAGACGTGCGCGTCAGCGGCGAGACGATAGAGACGGTTGGCGAGGGCCTCGCGGCCGACGGCGACGAGCGTGTCATCGACGCAGCGGATAAACTGCTCCTGCCCGGTGCGATCGACGTGCACGTCCACTTCCGCCAGCCCGGCTACGGCCACAAAGAGACGTGGGCCAGTGGCTCTCGGTCGGCCGCGGCCGGCGGCGTCACGACCGTCGTCGACCAGCCAAACACCGACCCGCCGACGGTCGACGGCGCGGCCTTCGACGAGAAGGTCGACCTCGCCGGCGAGTCCGTCGTCGACTTCGGCATCAACGGCGGCGTCACGGCCGATTGGGACCCCGACGGACTCCTCTCGCGGCCGCTGTTCGCGCTGGGCGAGGTGTTCCTCGCGGACTCGACCGGCGATATGGGCATCGACGCCGACCTGTTCGAGGAGGCGCTGGTCGCGGCGGCCGACCGGGACGTGACTGTCACCGTCCACGCGGAGGACGCGACACTGTTCGACGAGGCCGCGCGAGAGCGCAGCGACGCCGACGCATGGTCGGCTTTTCGGACTGCGAAGGCCGAGGCCGCCGCCGTCGAGCGAGCCTGCGAGGTCGCCAGCCAGCATGACGCACAGATCCACATCGCCCACACATCCACGCCGGAGGGCATCGACATCGCCAGCGAGGCCGGGATGACCACCGAAGTCACTCCCCATCACCTCCTGCTCTCGCGGGCGGACATCGACGAACTGGGCACTCACGGCCGGATGAACCCGCCGCTGCGTAGTGAAAAGCGCCGCAGTGGGGTGTACGAGCGCGTCGTCGACGGCACGGTCGACATGATCGCGACCGACCATGCACCCCACACGCGCGATGAGAAGGACGCCGCCATCTGGGACGCCCCCTCCGGCGTCCCCGGTGTCGAGACGATGCTCCCACTCTTGCTCGCAGAGGCTCGCGACGGTGCCCTGACCTACGAGCGCGTCCGCGACCTGGTCGCCGCGAACCCCGCCGACGTGTTCGACCTGCCCGACAAGGGTCGGATCGCCGAGGGTACCGACGCCGACCTCGTCCTCGTCGACACCGACGACGTGCGCGAGATCAGCGGCGAAGGGCTCCACTCTAATTGCGAGTGGACGCCCTTCCAGGGGTTCGAGGGCGTGTTCCCCCAGTGGACGATGGTCCGTGGGTCCGTCGTCTACGACAGCGCCGAGGACACGTTCTGGGACCAGCAGGGCAAGAACGTTCGCTGATCAGACGGCGCGTCGGCCGGCGCGTTCGAGCCGATCTGCGGGGATCGGTCGCACGACGCCGTAGACGAACCGGTACGCGAGGACGCCGACCCCGAGTCCGACGAGGATGGCGCTGATCGTCGTCACTGGCTCGATCGCGAACAGGCGGGTGGTCGCGACGACGGCGACGATGCCGACACCGAGGACGCCGACGACAGCGACAGCGAACCACGCCAGCGAATCGGCGGGCGTGTATCCGTGTTCTTCGGCGGCGAGCCCGCCGGCCGCACAGATTCCCGCGATTCCGACGAGCCACCAGCCCTCGACGATCCGCGCCGGTGACACGAAGCTCAATCCCGTGACCATCCAGACGCTCCCGAGGAGGCTGTCGAACAGGAGGACCTTTCTGGCGGCGTCCATGCGTTCGTCGTCGCCCGGCGCGGAGAAAAGCGTTGCTGGCTACTCCGAGCCGTCCAGATCGTGGCCGCAGTGTGGACACTCGTCGTGGCGCAGTGCGGCAGAGTGTTCGCGCACGTCGCGCATCACCTCCGAGATCTGGTCTTCCGTCTCTAACTCCTCCTCGACGCTCAGTTCGACGCCTTCGACCTCCAGCAGGAACTTCGCGACCTCCGTCGCCTCGTACATCACGTCGTCCAGTTCCTCGGCGGTGAAGAAGTCACACATCGCGCCGTAGAGGAAGGTTGCACCGGCCTTGCGGACTTTCTCCTCGAAGGACGCGCGAGCCTGATTGACTGCCTGTGGCGTGTAGGTATCGGTCATGAACGGCACCAGTTCCGGCAGATTCTCGCCGATCTTGGTCATCTCGACGCCGGTCTCGGTTCGGAAGTCCGCACAGAGGCGGGCGATGGCCCACTCGCGGGCGGTGACGTAGGTCCGGTCCCGGAGGAACTCGTTGGCTCGGTCGTAGGTCCCGCCGTCGATCTTCTTGAAGCGGTCGTACTTGCGAACGTCAGCAGGCACAGCCTGCTGTGGATCGTCGTCTCGCGACGACTCACCGTCGTCAGGCACAGCCTGACGGGCAGACGAATCCGCCTCGGCGGATTCGTCAACGTCCGGCGGGACATCCGCGTCCACGCCGTCGGTCGCCGTGTCGGTCGCTGACGCGCCGGTCGTCGTGTCGCCTGTCCCTGCGTCGGCGATGACCGGGATCACCGGATCGTCGCTCGCTCGCTCGTCGTCGCGCTCGTCGCGCGCCGCGCCGTCTGTCATGCTCCATCCTGTGGTCCGGGAGTGAAAAAGAGTATCGCCGGACGGGTATCGACCGAGCCGGTCGGGCATCGCTGGGCCAGCAGTAGAGATGCCTTTTTGGGGAGTGCCCGCAATGCCCTCTCTATGCACGTCCTACTCGGCGTCGGGGGGAGCGAACTCTCCTATCAGGCCCTCGACGAGACGATCGACCGCGCACGCGAGGCGGGCGACGACCTCACGGTGGCGGTCTTCAATAACGAGGAGATGGATACCGACGGTAAGGCGATCGAGCAACGGGTTCGAGAGACGCTTGACGAGGCGAAGTTCGAGGCGGCGATCCGTCATATCGACGGTGACCCGGGGAGCCGGCTGGTCGACATCGCCGAGAGCGAGGGCTTCGATCGAATCGTACTCGGGAGCGGCGAGCGATCGACGCTCGGGAAGATTCAGCTTGGTTCGATCGCCGAGTTCGTCCTGTTGAACGCCCAGACGCCGGTGACGCTCATCCGATGATACGACACTATCCCGACGAGCCGGCCGGTCCGTTCCCGGCGCCGCCCCGGCAGCAGTCCGATCGTGAGGAGCGGTCGATCCAGTTTCGGCGCGCCGACGTGACCGACCGGACCGCGCTGATCGAGATGTACACGCAGTTCGATCCCGCCGACCGCGCGCAGGGCATCCCGCCGGCCCGCGAGACGGCCATCGAACGCTGGCTGGAGACGATCCTCGACGACGACTGTTTCAACGTCGTCGCGAGCCACGACGGCGATCTGGTCGGCCACGCGACGCTGGTGCCCGACGAACAGGACGGCTACGAACTCGCCATCTTCGTTCTCTCTGCCTATCAGGGCGCGGGCATCGGGACCGAACTCGTCGAAACGTTACTGGGACTGGGACAGTCCGAGGGGATCGACCGCGTCTGGCTCACTGTCGAACGCTGGAACGACCCGGCCATCGCACTCTACCGGAAGGTCGGGTTCGAGACGGCCAACAGCGAGCGTTTCGAGCTGGAAATGTCCATCCGACTCGCGTAGGCCAACGTCGGATGGATAGATGTCGATCCGGCTCGCGTAGACCGGTATCGACGCGCCCCGTGGACGCCTTTTTGTGGGTAGACGACTCCCTCACACCGACAGCACGGGTTGGCTGGCGTATTCGATGACGTACAGCGCCGCGCGGCCGATCGCTTCCTCGGGTTCCTCGCTGGTGGGTTCCCGTGGGACGACGAGGAAGTCGGCGTCGATGTCCTCGGCTACGTCAAGGATGACGCTGCCGGGCGATTGGCGCAGGCTGGACGGCGAGAAGCCCGCCGCTGTCGAGTGGGCCAGGTCCGCGTTGTGGCCTCGGTCGGCCAGTCGCTGTTCGACGCTGGTCGCGAAGTCGTGATGTTCATCGGCGACGGCGTCGGCGTCGACCTCACCGGCGTCGATCCCGCGGACGAGCGTCTCGTCGAGGACGAAGAGGAGATGGAGGTCGGCATCGTACGCGTCCGCGATCGCCAGCGCGTACTCCGCGGCCTGCTCGGACTGCGTTGAGCCGTCCACCGGCGCGAGGACGAGGTCGATGTCCATATCGACGCCACCCGCCCGACCAGCAAAAAGCCCGCGGCTTTTTGACCGCCCACCTCGGACGTACTGGTATGTTCGACACCGTCGTTATCGCAACGGACGGCTCCGCGACCGCCGAGCGGGCCGTCACCGCCGCGCTCGATCTGGCCGGTCGGTTCGACGCGACCGTCCACGCGCTGTACGTCGTCGACGCCGGCGAGATCGCCGGCTCGCCCGAGGCCGTTCGCGACGAGTTCGAGCAGGCGCTGGCGACGACCGGCGGGAAGGCGCTGACGTTCGCTCGTGAGGCCGCCGAGGCGGAGGCCGAGGACGATGCCGTCGTCACGGCCGTCCGCGAGGGTGACCCGGCGAAAGAGATCTGTCAGTACGCCCGCGAGATCGAGGCCGACGTGATCGCGACCGGGACCCGTGGCCGTCACGGCGAACACGGCTACCTGCTGGGCAGCGTCGCCGAGGGCGTCGTCCGACGGGCCGACATTCCTGTTTTGACCGTCCGTCAGATCAAAGAGGGCGCGACCGGACTGTAGGACCGTATGCCCTCCACGACTCGCAGAGCCCTCCTCGCGACAGTGGCGACTGGCGTCGTCGGTGCCGTCGCCGGCTGTCAGTCACTCACGAACGACCGAGCGTCGCTCGGACGGCCAAGTGTCACTGGCCTCTCGGCGGCGACGCTGTGGCTCCACGACGACGTGTCGCTCCCACCGTCGACGGATGTCGACAGGGTGGCCGAACCGACCGAGGCCGACCTCGCCGTGTACCCCGCCGCTGACGCGAGTGTCGACCCGGCGATCGAGACCCTCGCTGCCGACGTGCCGGTCGCCGTGGCCGGGGACGACGCGCTTGGCACGCTGCTGTCGATCTGTGACGGTTCCGGCCGCTCCTACGGATTCGCCAGCAACGGCTGGAACTCCCGAACCGACGTGGCCGGCGTGGTGCCGTCGTTCGACGCACTCGACACGCACGTCTTCGTCACGGCTGACTACCCCGACGACCTCCCGTGGGCGCTCGGTGAACTCCTCCAGCCGCCGAGCTACGAGCGTACGGTGCCGATCGAACACGTCCCGCTCCCGGAGAACGTCCGGTCGCTGGGGACGGCGCGCGTCCGGGGGTACAACACCGGTGGCGAGTTCGACCGCCGCGATCGGGTTTTCGTTCGCCCGGACAGCGATCCGACGCCGGTGTTCGTCGACATCGAGGCGACCATCGTCGCGGGGCGTCGCGGCGGGCCGAGTGGTCCGTACCGCACCGATCGCGTCGAGACGGTCGCCCACTTCGACCAGCGGTTTACTGACGTGGGTCCAAGCGGTCAGACGACCGACGCGCTGGCGGTCCAGAACGTCAGCGACGACACCGAGAACGCCGCCAACGTCGTGTTCACGCCCCGGAACGGCGAGACAAGAACGTCCTTTACCGCCTGCCAGCGTGCTCGCGTCGTGGTCGACGACTTCACGGAACCGTTCCGCTACACCGGGAACGTCCGATCCCGGTGGACCGATCCGCAACTGCTGGAGGACGACGACTTCGGCCACCACACGCCCGGTTCGGCGGTGTGGTACCCGCGCTGACGGCGGTCAGGGACCGCCGTTGAGACCGGACCCTTCATTTGTCAGCGGTCGCTCCAGAGGGTATGGACGACTGGCTCATCGACGACGACAACCTCTCGCTGGAACGGAAGTCGATCCTCCCCGGCGAGGGATTTTTCCTGCCGGACTCGATCGAAGAAGAGGAACAGGAACGCGAAGCAGCCGAGCGGATGGACGACGCTGGCGTCGTCGTCATTGCCGATCCCGACGCCGACGGTCTCGCCTGTGTCGCCCTCGTTCGCGAGGCGCTCGGCGAAGGATCGCTGGTCCCGGCCGGCCCACACGAACTTCAGGAGGCGCTCGAATGGGCCGCCGAGTACGTCGAACCCGACGCGACGCTCGTGATCTGTGATCTCTGTCCCGACAGCGAGTACGACATCGGTGCGCTCGACGATCTCACCGACCGCGTCGACGACGTGCGCTGGTTCGACCACCACCAGTGGGACGCGGACCTCGGGGCCGCCGTCGACGAGGCCGGCGTCGAGCACGTCGTCGGCGACTCCGACGAGGTCTGTACCGCAGACGTTGCACTGGCCGAACTCGATTACGCCTTCGACGACCGCTTCGCCGAACTCGCCGCCGTCACACGCGACCACGACCTCTGGATCCGCGACGACGAGCGCAGCGACGATCTGGCGGACCTGAGCTACTGGCTCGAACCCGAGGAGTACATCGAGGCCGTCCTCGAACACGGCCCGGACCTCTCCCCCGAGTGGCACGACTTCCTCGCCGAGAAGCGCGTCGAGAAGGAGGCCCTCATCGAGAAGGCCGTCGAGCGCGCCCAACTCCGCGAGGTCGCGGGCTGGACCGTCGGGGTCACTTACGGCCGCTGCTCGCAAAACGAGGTCGCCGAAGCCCTTCGCGAGCAGGGGGCCGACGCCGCCGTCATCGTCAAGCCCGCCGGTTCGGCCTCGATCCGTGGCACCGAGACTTTCGAGCGCTGCCACGAGGTCGCCGCGCAGGTCAACGGCGGCGGCCACCCCCGCGCTGCCGGGTGCAAGCCAGACGTGTACGAGGACATGCTCGACTACGCGCATCACTGGAGCACCCGTGGCGCGGTGGCCAAGCAAGCGATCGTCGATGCGTTCAAGCGGCTGCCCGAGGAGAGCGAAGCCGAAGCAGCGGAGTAGCGTACCGCGAGCGAAGCGAGTCCTTTCGCCAGTGCCTAGACCGAACGCTGAAACTGCTTCGACCGGAAGTATCGACTGTCCACATGACTGCCCTCCCCGCGTGGCTGCCCGACCGCGGCGACGTCGTGAGCGGCGTCACGACGGCTGTCGTCGTCGGAGCCACTCTGTACGTCCTCGACGGCTCGCTCCCCTACGCCCTCGCCGGAGCCGCAGGGTTACTGTCCCTACAGCTACTGACCGATATCGCCGAAAACGTCGTCGGTGACTACGCCGACAACGCCCTCTTTGGCCTGCTCGTCCTCGCGGCGACCGCCTACGCTGCCGTCCTGACGACGCCGTGGTGGATCGTCGCCGCCGGCGCAGTGCTGGGCGGTTGGTTCCTCGCAGACGGCGTCCAGCATCTCCGCCACGGCGTCAGCCGCCGGGAGGTCGGCGTTCCCTACAGTCACGATGGCAGCGTCATCATCGGGCTTCCGAAGGCGCTGCTGACGAGGCTCGTGGCACCGATTCTGCTGGAAACACGCGCGTAGAACTCGACGCTGGGCTACTCCCCGACGACCCACTTCTCGGAGTACTTCTCGCCGCAGGGACAGACGGCGTAGGCGTGAATCACGTCGCCGTCCTCGTAGATGCCGCCGACCTCCTCGTTCTGTGCCTCGGCGAAGGCGAAGACGAACTTTGCGGTGTGGTTCTCGTCGGGTTCTTCCGCTTCGTTCGGACAGACGGCGCCAGTCAGGTCGCGACTGATCTCGCCGTCGGTGGCCATCGCCTCCCGTGCGAGTCCCATCGGGTCGATGCCGGTCGCCGACTGGAAGGCGCTGCGGCCCTGATCGCCGTCGATCACGAGCACCATCCCGTCCTCGACATCTTCGGCGTACTCCGCCAGCGCGTCGGCGTTGCCCACCGCGTCCTCGTGGAGGAAGAAGGCCACGTCCTCGACGCGCTCGCCCGCCAGAAATTCCGTGCGCTTGCTCATACCCGGATGTGGCCGTTTGCGGGGAAAAGTCTCGCGACTCACACCGACCGGATTTTTACTGTTCGAACGACCATGACCACACATGGTCCTCGAACTCCTCGTCGGCTTCGCCGTCCTCGTCGCGGCCTCTTACATCGGCACGACAATGGCACTCCGCGAGTTCTTCGACGATGCTCCCGTCGACGAAGCGCCCGCCGACCGGTCCGACGGTCGGGCCCAGGAATCCGGCGACGACTGACTACCTTCGTCGACCGGTGGACACACGTGGGTAGCGACTGCAGAGCGACCATGCCCACGAAGTACGACAAACTCGTCCGCGACGAGATCCCGGAAATCATCGAGGACAACGGCGAGGTCCCGGAGATACACGTCGCCGACGACGCGGAGTATCGGCGGCGACTCCACGAGAAACTCGACGAGGAGGTCGCGGAGTTCCACGACAGCGGCGACCCCGACGAACTGGCTGACGTGCTGGAAGTCGTCTTCGCACTCGGTTCGCTCGATGGGCTTTCAGAGCGGGACCTTCAGCAACGTCGTGAGCAGAAGGCCGCTGAGCGTGGGCGGTTCGACGACCGAGTCGTCTTGGAGGAAACCCGCAACCGAGAGCGGTAACCACACCTTAGCATCCGGGCGACCGAGCGGTCCGAAGGACCCGGCAGGTCACCGGGAGACTCGCTGCGCTCACGTGTCGCATTCGCTCCCGTTCGCATCGTGGTTCTCACTTCGTTCCGAACCACGCGCCGCTCGACTCCCGCGCTCTGCGCTCGCTACACTCGCGCAGAACGCCCGGTTCGCCGCAAGCGCGGCCGAAGGCCGCGACTTGCGGTTTTTTCGCCCACGTTTTTGCCGCGAGAGGTTCGCCGGAGGCGAACCCGAGCGGGAAAAAGGTGGGTTCTAGATGCCGATAAACTGCGTCACCAGCCACTTCGTGGCGATGGAGGTCACGGCACCGATCCACGACAGCAGCACGAAGTGCATGTAGGTGTTGGCCTTGTGGCCGCCGTCGACGGTTCGGACCATCAGCGCCGACAGCATCGCGCCGAACATGATGATGATGATCAGCAGGAACTCGATCAGCGGAATGTTGTAGACGCTGGTGTTGATCAGCGTACTGGCGTCGAAGCCGGCCGACGAGGAGAGGTTTAGCGACATCGACGAGAGGATGTTGACGACCTGGAGACCGATGAAGAAGGCGAACGTCGAGGCGGCCGTGATACCGTAGAGCAGGCCGATCAGCGTGGTGGCGGCTTGGTTACGCTGCGTTCGCAGCGCCTGGATTTGGTTCATGTTCTGGGCGATCAGTTCGCCTAGCTGTTTGGGCGAGCCCCCCATCTCGCGGCCGATGAGGTACATCTCCGAGAACGTCTGGATCAGGTAGGAGCGACAGTCGGCGGTGAAATAGCGCCACGCTTCGGAGGGTTCGAGGCGCATGTTGAGTCGTTTGTACAGGTCGTCGACGTTCGGAGTGAGCGCGCCGAAGTCCTTCTCGCGAAGCGTTCGCAGGACCATGGAGGTGGTCGACTGCTTGGCACCTTCGGTCGCGCCCAGTGCGCGGATGAAGCTGGGGAACTCCTCGTCGCGGCCCTTGACTTTCTGTTCTTCCTGCCGGATGACGATGCCCGGGATCAACAGCGGCGTGACCGGGATGACGGCGTACATCGACAGAGGAACGCCGTCGAGGAAGAAGAGGAGGTGATCCAGCGTGATCGGCGAGACACCGAACATCCCACCGAGCGAGACGAAAAAGAGGACGACGGTCAGGCCGACGCCGGCATAGGTGGCCTTGTCGATTCGGTCCTCGACGTCCGAGGGGTAGTCTTCGGGGTGGAACCACACCGGATCGTAGGGGGCCATCGAGCGGATGGCGAGGTAGAAGCCCGACTGGACGAAGATGTACATGACGATGACGGCGCTGACGGTCATCGTCGGGTTGGTGCCGGTCAGCACCGGCAGGACGACCGCGAACACCAGCGCGAACGTCATCGACAGGACCATCGACAGGTAGAGGTCCTTCATCACTTCGAGGTTGTCCAGGGTGCCCTCGTACACCGTGGTGTAGTTCTGGATGATCTGCTCTTGCTCGCTCAGGAGGTAATCTTCCAGCGATTGCCCCGCGCCGAGCGTGTAGGCGAGCCGATCGAAGAAGTCGGAGACCGTATCCGATGGGACTTGTTTGGCACGGCGGCGACAGGCGTCGTCGAGACTCTGATTCCAGGTGTCGACCAGTTCGACGACACGATGCATCTCGTTCGCGAGTTCGCCGTACTCCTCTTCCTGTGCGAGGGTGCGGAACACCTCCATGCGGTCGATCTTCGTCGTCGCCAGCACGGTCATGTGCGTGACCATCAGGTGAAAGCGGTTGTTGAGTTGCTGGCGGCGTTGTGAGAGGAGTATCTTCGGGTAGAAGATCGCGGCCGTCATCGCGAGGAAGCCAAGCAGTGGGATCGGTGCCCGGATCATCAGCGGCAGGTCCAGCACGAGCGCGACGATCGCACTAAAGAGGAAGAAGACGACGGCGGGCACTAGGATGAAAAAGAGGTACCGCTGGAGCGGAATGTGCATCTGGCGGTACGACTCAAGCAGGCCGCTGAAGATCTCCGACAGCGTCAGTTCCAGTGAGTTGTCGGCTTCGTTCGAGGCCATCAGTCTGGTCTGGCGATCGTGAAGGGCAGCCCTTCCACGCCGTCACGCTGGAAGTTCTCGATCAGTTCGTTGACTTCGTGGTAGCCGACGATGTTCTCTTGGATGGCTCGGCGGATGATGTTGGCGCGGAACTCCAGTTCGTCGTAGATCTTGCGGGTGTCCTCGTAGCCAAGCAGGGTCGCGATCTGTTCTTCCAGCACGTAGGAGTTGTTCATCGCCTGGAAGTTGATCTCGTCGTTGGCGGGGTCCCAGTTGAACGCCTGTCGGGTGACCACGCCGTCCATCTCCTTGGAGTAGCCTTCGATCTCCTGGACCGAGGTGACGCGGCGCAACACGTCGTCGCCCTGTTTGACCCGGTTCTGGAACAGCGCCACGTCGGCGACGCCCATGAACGTCTCGGGGACGTTGATCGGTTCGCTGGTGAACCGCTGGATCATCGAGACGATGTCGCTCGCGTGGAAGGTCAGCATCACGGGGTGACCGGTCTGTGCGGCCTGGAACGCCATGCGACCCTCCGCCCCACGAACCTCACCGAGGATGATGTAGTCGGGACGTGAACGCAGTGCGGCGGCGACGAGGTCGAACATGTCGACGCTCGTGTCCTCGTCCTCGCCCTCCCGGGTGAGGAGTTGCTGCCACGTGTTGTGGGGTGGGAGGACCTCGGCGGTGTCCTCTGCCGTGTAGATCTTCGCGTCCCGTGGGATGAACGCGAAGATGGAGTTCAGCGTCGTCGTCTTCCCCGAGGCCGTCTCCCCGACGACGAACACCGTCTGCTCGTTTTCGAGACAGAGCCAGAGATAGGCCGCCATCTCCGGACTGAGCGTGTTCCACTTCGTAATCTGGAAGATCGACAGCGGCGTCTCGGTCCCCTGACGGATAGTGAGGGAAGGCCCTTTGAGCGACACGTCGTCGGAGTAGATCAGGTTCAGACGCGACCCGTCGGGCAGCGTCGAGTCGACGATGGGGTCGGAGTCCGACACTGGGTCGCCGACCCGTTCGCCCATGTTGCGCAGCCACTGGTCGAAGGCGGCTTCGCTCTCCCACTCGACCGTGGTCTCGAGCATCCCGTACACGTCGTGGTCGACGTGACACTCGTCGCGGCCGATGACGTGGATGTCCTCGTTGGCCGGGTCCCGCATCACTGGTTCCAGCGGGCCGAGGCCGACGATGTCGCGGTTCAGCCGATAGAGGATGTTCTCGTAGGTGCTCTCGGTCACCTCGACTTTGCCGACGCTGCCCATGTTCGCGAGGCGGGTGAGGACGCCGTTGTTCCCGTCTTCGTCGCGGATCTTCGTCGACTCCTGGAGGAGTTCCTCGATCCGGTCGTCGTACTCGTTTTCGTTCTGTGGTGCGGGCTTGGTGACGGACTTTCGCAGGAGCTTGTTCCGAACCTTGTCGAAGACGATGGACTCGTCCTCGTCCAGATTGGGCTCGATGGCGTAGTACTTCATGTCCTGTCCGACGTCACCGTAGACGTGACAGAAGATCGGTCCGCCCACCGGGTAGAGGACGTTGGGTCGGTTGGACTCGTACTCCCCGTCGGCCTCTTCGATGAACATCGGGAACTCCCCGGTGATCTGCTTGAACTTCTTGAGGTGATCACGCAGGTGTGGTCGTCGCGCCGCGACCTGTCGAAGCTCGTCGGACGGTTTGGCTCGGCCGTGGTCCGTCATTATGCCACACTCCTGGATTCGATGACGACGCCGGTCCCAGAGCGCACCGAGAACCCGATCGTGTCACCGACCTGTTCACCCATGCCGGCGAACCGTTTGACGTTGAGCTGTCGGCGCACGTCGTTGCCGACCTCGACCATATCGATTTCGATGAACACGTCGGCGATGGCCCGGAACGGGCCGATCGCTTCCTCGGCCAGCGTCGACGGGTCGACGGTCAGCATGATACACTTGCCCCGTGAGATCACGTCCCTGAAGAAGGAGATGATCTCGAGGGCGGCCTGGCGCTCCTCGTTCTGGCGAACGAGCGCCTCGAACTTCGGGTCGTTTCGGAGGATGGCGTCGAACGTGTCGATGACGATCACGTCCGACTCCCACATCACCTCGGCCTCCATCAGTCGCCGGAGCAGTTCCTTGCGGTCCTCCTCCTCGTCGCCCCCCGAGAACGTGTTACCGTCCCCGATGTCGGCGTGGAGAAAGAGGAGGTTCTCGTCGAGGATGTGATCGACTACGTCGTAGGACAGCGAGTGCATCTGATCGAGGAAGCTCCCGACGGTCAGTTCCGTCGAGAGCATCGTCACGTCGTGGTCCTCCTCACAGAGGCCGTAGGTAAAGCGCTGGCTCATCGCCGACTTCCCGGCCCCGTAGTCACCCTCTGCGAGGATGATGCTCCCCGGTGGAATGCCGCCACCGAGTTCCTTGTTCAGTCGGTCGTGATCGTCCAGTCCCAGCGAATACAGATCGTTACGTGCAATACTCATGATCGGAACTCAAACACCTCCTCGTCACCGTTGACGATCAGTTTCACTCGGTGATCGCCCGGGTCCAGGGGCTCCGAGATCTCGACGCGGACGACCTCGCCCGGCCGCCACGCCTCGGCCCCGCCAAGCAGCGTGACCGTCACGTCCGTCTGGTACATCCCGTTGACCAGCACGTCCATCTGGTCGGCCTCGGCGGGGAGCCTCGACGACCCGGTGTTTTTCACGTGCAGCGTGATATTGCCGTCGCCACTGGAGTTGTACACCGCGGCACTCCCGCTGTCGGAGATCACCTCGATGTCACTGCGCACGTCGGAACTGACGTGGACGCCCTGATCGTCGATGGCGTCACTCAACTGCCCGACGCTGTCGGTGAAGACGCCGACGACGCTCGCCGCGACCATCATGCTCGCGATGAAGATGATCAGATGTGACGCGGAGACACCGGCCATCTCAGAGCACCTCCGTCGTCGTCGTGTCGGCCACGCCGGTGCCGGTGACGAACTTGATCCGGCCGGGGTCCTCGCTCAGACTCGTGACCGTGACTGTCAACTGTTCTTGAGGCAGCCACAGATCGGTCTCGGTGTCGCCCTCGACCGACGTGTCGTACCCGGCGAGATAGCTGTTGTTGGCCAACAGATCCACCTCGCTGACGGTCAGTGACTCCGCGCCGGTGTTGGTGACGTTCACGGTCAGTTCGTTCGCGCTGTCGTTCCAGGTCGCGCTCGTGACGTTGATCGCGGTGTTTTGCTGTGCCAGCGTTCGGTCCGTGCGGTCCTCCTGTGCCTCGGAGACGCGCTCGAAGCCGTTGGTCGTCGCCGTGTGGAACATCCCGAAGGCGATGAACATACCGGCGAAGACGATGGCCGCAGAGCCGCTAACGCTGAAGCCCATCCGAACCACCTCCACGGACCAGCTTCGAGAGGACCATCGCGTCGGCCCCGCTCGACCCGTCCAGTTGGCTGATGTACTGGAGGCTCTGCATGTGCTGGTCGATGGAAAGGCCACCGTCGCCGCCGGTCTCGTCGAACCCGCGCAGCATCTCGTGGAGGTCGTCGGCGACCGGCTCACTGATCCAGTCGATCCGCTCGTAGTAGTCGATCGCACGCGCGGCCTCCCGGTAGCTGGCCTGTTCGAGCAGGTACTCGAGCCACTCGACGACGATGAGATCGCTGGCGAACCCGCCCGGCAGTTCGGCGAGGTAGGGCTTGCCGTCGTCGCTCTCAGAGGATTGTGACGACGTGGTCGGCTCGGGTTCGGTCGCCGTCTCCGGTTCGGGTTCTGGCTCCGGTTCCGGGTCCGGTTCCGGGTCTGGCGTGACTTCCGGTTCGGGCTCCGGTTCGGGCTCTGGTTCCGGGTCTTGGGCAACTTCGGGCTCGGGTTCCGGTTCCGCAGCGACCTCCGGTTCGGGTTCCGATTCGGCCTCCATCGCCGCGTCCAGCCCGTCATCGTCGTCATCGTCCTCGATGACCTCGTCGAACAGGTCGTCGCCTTCGAGGCCGTCCAGATTGTCTTCGGCGTCGTCGAGCGCGTCGTCGGCGTCGTCGAACATCCCGTCTGCGTCGGCCGCCATCTCGTCGGGGTCCTCGGCTGTCGAGTCGCCGTCGTCTTCTTCGATGGCCATGTCGCCACCGGGGCCCTCGTCTTCGGCCCACTCGGCGTCCCCGGAGTCGTACTCGTCTTTTAGCTCCTGGAAGGATTTGCCGCCCTCGCCGTCGCCGCCACTGTCCCCGCCGCCGCTGTCGTCCATTTCCATGCTCATGCTGTCGTCCTCCTCGAAGTCGTCGAAGTCGTCGTCGAAGCTGCCGCCGTCGTCCTCGAAGGCGTCGTCGTCCCCACCGTCGTCGGGGAACATATCGTCGACGCTCCCACCGCTGTCGCCACCGCCGCCCATGTCGCCGCCGTCGTCCTCGACAAGATCCTCGTCGAAGAAGCCCTCCGCGTCGGCGTTGACGATGTCCTCGTCGATGTCTTCCTCTTCCTCGCCGTCGTCGTCGTCGAACAGGCCGAAGCCACCGCCGCCACCGCCCATCCCGCCGCCACCGCCCATGCCGGCGTCGATGTCGTCGGCGAAGGGGTTGACGCCACGGGTCACCATCTCGTAGATGTCGAGTAGCTTGCGGACGTTCTCCTCGACTTCCTCGACGGACTCGCTGATCTGCTCGTTTTCCGTGCGCACGGTGTTGACTGTCGAGGAGAGCGAGCCGACCTCGTTTTCGAGTTCGTCCAGTCGGTGTTCGAGTTCGTCGGTGTCCTGCCCGCCGGCGTCGTCCATGTCGCCGAACTCGTCGTCGCCGAACCCACCCATGTCGTCGTCGCCACCCATCCCGCCGAGGTCGCCGAACTCGTCGTCACCGCCACCGCCGTCGTCGGCCATCAGGCCACCGCCGTCGGCGAGTTCGTCGTCCCCACCGCCGTCGCCGTCGCCGCCGCCGTCCTCGTCGTCGGACAGGATGGAGTCGAACATGTTCTTGATGCTCATCCCGACGAGCCCGCCACTGAGCAAGACGACGAGGGCGGGCGCGAAGACCGATCCCTCCGGGATCGCCACCTGCAACGCCGGGACCGCGATACTACTCATCGTAGGCAAAAGAAGTGGTTCACACCCTTCAATATTCTGGCTACCCTATCATATCTGATAACAGATCGGTTAGTTTCTGTTTTATCGAGAGAAAATAACTGTCTATGATCATATACTGGCATCAAAACATTGTTTCACGTACCGTTTGCTGACAGCATCGTCAGACGGTGTCGGGCCGATCGCGCCCCCGTCAGTCGACCGTCGTTCGAGTGTCAGACACGGATTCGAAGCGACTCCCCACAGTCGCTCGTTCCGTTTTCATTGCCTACAACGTCGCCGAGTCCTGACTGGCGCTCTTGACGACCAGGTCGCCGGTGGCAGATTCGAGGCGCAGCGATCGGCCGTGATCGCCGCCGACATCCTCGCCGATGATGGGGACACCGTACTCGTCCAGGGTCTCCCGGACGGTGTCGGCGTTTCGGGTGCCGATACTGGAGCCGTTCTCCGAGAAGTCGAGCATGTCGCTCCCGCCGGCGATCTTCGCCTCGATCGAACCCCGACGTGCGCCGACGCGTTCGAGTTCTTCGAGTAGCACCTCGACGCCCGTGTCGGCGAACTTCGCGCGAGCGCCCTCGCCCTCGTCGTAGCGGGGCAACATGACGTGGACGAGGCCCGCTGCGCCCGATTCACGGTCGTACAGCGCGACGCCGATACACGAGCCCAGTCCACTGGTCGTCAGCACCGCGCCGTCGGTGGTCACCTCGTACTCGGCGATGCCGACTTTCTTTCGCTCTGGCTTGGTCGTCGCCTGCTCCGTCTGGCTCCCGTCGTACACCTTCATGGTCAGAATATCTGTTCGATGTCGGCGTCGGTCTCGTCGGCCCGCTCGACCTCCAGATCGTCGAGTGCCTGCCGAAGCTCCTGTTCGTTGGGCAGCGCGTGGATCTCGCTGCTGAACTCGATCTCGTCGGTCCGCATCTCCGAGTCGATAATAAAGGAATGTTCCTGGTGCTGGCCGACCTGTGCGGCGAGGGGATCGACGATCGCCTGCCCCATGTCGTGAACCAGTCGCGGCGGCGTGTGATCGACCGAGGTCTGGAGCACGTTCGCCCAGCCGTCGACGAAGCCGCTGGTCATGATGTTGCCCAGTTCCTCGATAGCGGCCTTGTGCTGGTCGGTCAGCCCTTCGCCCTCCGGTTCGGTCGGCATCAGTGCCTCGGCGACATTCTGGGCCGAGGTCTCGTCGAACAACACCATCAGGTAGCCACTGGGCGCGCCAGTGAACTCGACGACCGTGCCGACGTAGGTGTCGTTGCCGATCTGCTTGGGCACGTCCTCGATCGGTGCGAAGCTGATCCGGGTCACTTCCGCCTCCGTCGGAATCCCGGTCATCATCTCGACGTTTTCGGCGGCTTTCTCGGTGCCGCTGGTCGTCATCTCGTTGAAGACGCCGAGTTTGTCGATGGGGATCGCGTCGCTCTCGCTCTCGGCGTGGTCGGCCATCAGGTCCGCCAGCGGATCGTACTCGGGCAACATGTAGATGTAGAAGTTGACCGACTCGCCGACCCACTCGATCTGGGACTTGAACACGAACACCTGTGGCTGCTCGTCCAGTGCTGGCGCTTCCGGCAGGATATCCGCGCCGTCTGCCTCGACGTACGTCGGCGGGCTGTGGTCGATAGTGGCTTCGAGGTAGTCGGCCCACCCGTCGATGAAGCCACTCATCATGATGTTCCCGATCTCCTTGACGCCGCTCTTGGCCATCTCGCCGTCCGCGCCGCCGGGGATCAGCGCCTCCGTGATCGGCCCGACCGAATCGGCCTCGAAGGCGAGGACGGTGTCGCCCTCCAGTGCGCCCTGAAAGTCGAACTGGACGCCGACGAAGTCCTGGCCGGCGAGGTCTTCGCCCACGTCCTCGCGGTTGAGCAACGTGATCTTGGTCACGTCAACCACCGCGTCGATGCCGGTCATCTGGGCCAGCGACTGGGTGGCCTGCTTGGCTCCCTCGTGGGCCAGTTGATTGAACGTGCCGAGCGACTGGATATCGACTTTCATCTTACGAGGGCACGACGTCCTCGATGGCTTCCATCACGCTCGGTTTCTGGAACGGCTTCGTGATGTACCCGTCCGCACCGGCCTTGACGGCCTCTTTCATCTTCTCCTCCTGGCCGACGCTCGTACACATGATGACGTTGGCCTCCGGGTTCGATGTCTTGATCTCGTCGGTCGCTTCGATCCCGTCTCGGATCGGCATGACGATGTCCATCATCACTAGATCCGGTGCCTGCTCTTTGTACACTTCCACTGCCTCGACACCGTTCTCGACTTCCCCCACGATGTTGTGATCCTCCTCGAGGATCTCACGCAGGAGATTACGCATAAATTCCGAATCGTCGGCGATCAGTACGTCTGGCATACCTATCACTGCAATTGTACCGTGAATAGCTAAATAAACCCTTGCACGGAATTATCGGCTGTGATATTCGATCGACGGCGCTGGGACGACCGTCGCCGCGCTCACAGTATCGGGACGTGCCGTGCGACGATGCGAACGAAATCGAACGCGTAGGCTCCGTACTGGAAGTACTCGACCGAAGCCAGCACGATGTAGCTCGTCGTCACCCCGCCGGCGACACCGAGTCCGGCGGCGACGGGTCCGGGCGACAGTCGCGCCGGCCACAGGACACGGACCGTCACGAGGAGACCGAGCAGCGTTGTCGCGGCCAGATTGAGGAGCGCGTGGAACTGGATCGCCTCGCCCAGCGCCGGGTCGAGCCATCCGAGCACGAGTCCGATGGCGACTGTCCCGACGAGGACCACCCCGGCGTACACGCCCGTGAGCAGGCGTGGTGTCTCCTCGACGGCGTCCCGTATCGGCCCGAGCCGTATCACGCAGTACGATGCGAGCGCGATGGCTGGCAGCAGATACCGGACGGTAAGCTGGCTGAAAAGTGGCAGCCGCGGCATGTAGACCACGACGAGAACGCCGATATACACCGCGACGAGCAGGTCCGTCTGGCGACCGGGCGAGAGTCGGCCCAGCGAGCCCACGCCGTTTCGAAGCCGCACGGCGATCACGGCAGGCAACGCCACGAGCGCCCCAATGACAGGAGTCGATTCGAGCACCGTGAGGTCGATGGCCTCGAAGTCGTTGGTTGCGAGTCCACTCCCACCGTACTCGTAGTACCCCCGCCGAACGAACACGTTCCAGAGCGTGTCGAATTTTTGTGTGGCACCGAGACCATCAGTCACTGTATCGAGCGCGTAGTTCCCGATAAAGACGACTTCGGAGAACAGTAGCGTGACGAACGAGAGAGAGCCGAACAGCGGATCGAGCAATCGAATGAACCCGTCGACGATGCCGCCGCTACCGGAAGCGTCGCCCCCACTACTCCCACTGCCACCGCTACCGCTCCCACCGCCACTGCTCCCGCCACTACCGCTTCCGCTGTCGGCTCCACCGGTGTCGCCCGGCGGTTCCGGGGCCAGTTCGACACCACCGGGTCCGACGTTCGGCAGGAGCCGCGGCGGCTGTAGCGGATTCCCGCTGATCAGGGCGTTCGTCACCGCCATCGGTAGCATGGAGAGACAGAAGACACCGGCCACCACCGCGATCCGGCGCTTGCCCTTGCGCGGTTCGGTCACGACGTCGACGACGAACAGCGAGGCGGTGAGGAAAAACCCCTCGAAGGCGTGGACCCACGCGAGCAGTCCTAGCATTCCGTACGCGGTCCCGAGTGCCAGATCGCTCCGCACGCCCGCTATCTGTCGGCTTCGAGCGAACGCGTACACCGATGCGAACACCAGCGCGGTGACGAGGACGTGGCGCTTCGGGATCGTCGCCCAGAACCCGACCGGCGTCGCCAGTGCGAGTCCGATCCCGGCGGCGACACCGATGCGCTGGCCGTGCAACGTCGACGCGAGTCGATAGCAGAACACGGCCACCAGGCCGGCGGCGAACAGCGTACTCAACTGGAGCGCGGCCAGTGCGAGCTGTGTTCGACCCAGTTCCGTCGCGAACGCGGTCGTCACGAGAAAGGTGGCCAGCGCGATGACACTGGCGACGGAGCGCAACGCCGACCGGTCGAGTCGACGCGCTAGCTCACGGCCAAGCCACAGTACGCCGAGACTCCACGCGCCCGCCAGCACGAGCCGCGGTGGGGCGACGAAACTGAGCCCCTCCAGCAGCCAGAGCAACGGCACTGCTGTGGCGACCGCCCCGTAGTTTCGAGCGTAGAAGGCACCGTCGTATCGGTGTAATCCGGGCTGGGTGCCAAGCGTCAGCGAGTACTGGAAATCGGTCGGCTGCATCGCGAGCCTGCCCGCCGCCAGGTTCTCGACGGCGTTAGCGATCGGATACGTGTCCGTGATGAAAAAGCCGATCCGCCATCCCAGCCCGAGCAGGAGAACGACGCCGAGCCACAGCGTCGCGCCGGTTCGGTCCCCGAACACCAGCCGGACGGCAGCCGCCCGATAGCGGTCCAGATCGTCGCCGAGTCGCTTCGCTCTCGCGTCGGCGACGATGTCGCGCGCTCGCTCGCCGATCATCCGTTCACCTCGATGGTCTCGTTGACCGCGTAGACCGTTCGATCCTGCTCGAAACTCTGCACGCGGACGGCCACGACGCCGCGATAGGTCGCGTTCGTCACGGCGGCCGGATCGAGACCGCGATCACGGGGACCGAGTCGGACGCTCGTGGGGCCGTCGCCTGTGAGCAGCTCTGTCGCGACGGCGTCGACGCCCAGCTCCGGGACACGGATCTGATAGACGACGCGCGGTCGTCCTTCGATATCGGTCACCGAAACGGTCGCTTCGGGGATTCGGAGGTACACCACACCGGTCCCGAAGCGACCGCGATCGATCGTCAGCGCGTCGGTGTCGAGTCGCTCGACCGAAGCGGTCGCCGTCCCGTCACCGATCGTCGTCGGATTCTGTGCCGTGACGCCGAGGACGTTGACGAGGGGACTGGTCAAAAGGAGTATCACGACGACGACGCCGATGACACTCGACTCTAACTGCCCCACCGTTATCATTGCCTGACATACTGCGACGACACGGTTTAAAAGATTCGGGCGACCCTATAGCTGGACGCCGTCCTCGCCTTCGACGGTCGCGAGTAACTCCGCGATCGAGTCCTCGGGCGAGCAGTTACTCGACGCGACGAGTTTCTTCAGACTCTCCGGCGGGTAGCGGACGGGGACGTTCGATTCACTGAGGAGGATTCCGAGCACTTCCTCGACTGGTGTCGATCCGTCGACCTGCCGTGCGTACCACAGCATCAGACTCTCGAACACGGTGATGATGTCGTTCGACACCATTCGCTGCTGGCTGACTGATCCGTCGAACTTCGCTGTCACGTCGAAGCCGTAGCGAGAGCTTCCCTCGTCCATGTTCTCTGCGATCCACTGGTGGACGGTCGCGGCGTCGAGAGTCGGTTCGGGTGGATCTCGCGGTTCGGGGTCGTGCGACGACTCCTGCTGGGCCGGTTGTGTGGTCGTCGTGTCCCGTACGTCCGGCGAGACGACGTACCGCCCTTCGTCGAGCTGCTCAACGTGTTCGTCCTCGGAGATGTCGAGTTCCTCCGGCGAGAGTATCTTTCCCTCCTCCGGGCTGGGCTCGTTGGGCCCTTCAGACATGTATGATACTGTGCCACACTCGGACATAAGTCCGTCGCCCACTGCTGGCGCTCTCGAACGTACGAAAAACGGAAAAAAAACGCTCGGACTGCTTAGAGACTGACGGCGGATTTCCCGGAGAGGGACTCGGGCACGACCAGGGTAGCAGTGGTCTCGCCACCGGCCTGGGTGTTGAGCTTGATCGTCGCCGTTGAACCTTCGGTGAGGGCTGCGCTGACTAGATCACCATTATTACCACCTGAGGTGTCGAAATCTGAGTCTGCCGTCCCAGCAGCAGAAGCTGCATCAGTCTGGAACTTCATCGTCGCTCGGTCGGCAGGATCGTTGAGGACGTTACTGTTTGAGATCGAGTTGTCATCGTCTTGGAAGGTGTTGGTGAGGAACGCTGCGTCACCGGAAGTCCCGCCACCTTCATTGAGTGCCTGCTTACTGACGATGTCGAAGGTCCCGTCGGATGAAACCCATTGCGCGGTGGTTGTCGTCAGATCGACGTTGTCGGCACCGGGTGCCTTCTTGACGGTGAGTTCGACCGTCGCCACTTCACTCCCAGTACCGGGATCGGTGATATCGCTGCCGACGGCGTTGACGACTTGGAGTCGATTGGTAACCTGTGCACTGGACTGTTCACCGCTCTCTTCCGCGCTGGACTGCAGGAAGCCGGCGGTGTTGATCAGAACACCGGCGGCGATGGCGGCGACCAGGACCATCGCGATGAACACGATGAGGGTCCCGATCCCGACCTGCCCGCGGTCTTCGTCGTTGTTGGTGATTCGGTCGATCATGGTTGTGGTGTGTCCCGAGCGCGACGCGCCCCGGACGTTACCAGAACTTGGTTACTACCCAGTAATAAGAGTATGCAGCCAATTATCACAAGTGAAAAGACACCTTTCTGGTGATGAAGCCATCATTCAGAGATGAAAATAGCTGTAGCTGGGCCTGTAACCGCTTACTTCCACGAGGCCCGGGTACACTGTGGAGGACCGCTGGAAATTCCGCCCCGTCTCGTCACGCTAAGCTATCGTGAACGCGTCGCTGGCTGGTCTACTGAAAACAGAAAAGAGTCGGACTACTTAGAGGCTGACGGCGGATTTGCCGGAGAGGGACTCGGGCACGACTAGCGTGGCGGTGGTCTCGCCACCGGCCTGGGTGTTGAGCTTGATCGTCGCAGTCGAACCCTCGGTCAGCGCTGCCTCCACTTCGTCGTCCTCCTCGTCGATGTTTCCAATCCTGTTGCTGTTCGATACGGCATCGGTCTGGAACGTCATGATCGCACGGTCTGCTGGGTCATTGAGGACGTTACTGTTGTCGATGGAGTCGTCGTCATCTTGGAACGTCGAGGTGACGAAGAGTGCGTCACCGGTAGTGCCACCGCCCTCGTCGGTCGCTTTCCAACTGACGATATCGAAGGTCCCGTCAGAGGAAACCCACTGTGCAGTCGTCGTCGTTAGATCGACGTTGTCGGCACCGGGCGCCTTCTTCACGGTCAACTGGACCGTCGTCACTTCGTCACCACTGATGTCGCTCCCGACGGCGTTGACGACTTGGAGTCGATTGGTCACTTGGGCGCTGGACTGTTCACCGCTCTCTTCTGCACTGGACTGCAGGAAGCCGGCGGTGTTGATCAGGACACCGGCGGCGATGGCGGCGACCAGGACCATCGCGATGAACACGATGAGGGTCCCGATCCCGACCTGTCCGCGGTCTTCGTCGTTTGAGGTAATTCGGTCGATCATGGTTGTGATGTGCCCCGAGTGCGACGCACTCAGGACGCTACCAGTACCTGGCCACTACCCGATAATAAGAGTATGCCGCCAGTTATCATAGCTGAAATCTAATAGAATGTGGAACAGAAGTCGATTCAATTGTTGAGAACGAGGCGTTTCGGGTGAAGAATGGTCGTTGACGCGACGCTACCAGTCTGTGCTGTCGAAAGAAGCGGTGCGAGAAAGAGTCGGCCGCTACAGGCTGACGGCGGACTTGCCGGAGAGGGACTCGGGCACGACCAGCGTGGCGGTGGTCTCGCCACCGGCCTGGGTGTTGAGCTTGATCGTCGCCGTCGAACCTTCGTAGAGGTTCGCACTGATCGGCGTGACTTCACCGTCGCCAGCACCGGCTGCGGTGACTGAATCGGTCTGGAACTTCATTGTCGCCCGGTCGGCAGGGTCGTTCAGGACGTTGCTGTTGTCGATCGAGTCGTCGTCGTCCTGGAACGTCTCGGTTGCGAACACACCATCACCCGACGTGCCACCACTTTCTTGGGTCGCCTGGTAACTGACGATGTCGAAGGTCCCATCAGAGGAGACCCACTGTGCGGTGGTGGTGGTCAGGTCGACGTTGTCGGCACCGGGCGCTTTCTTGACGGTCAGCTCAACCGTCGTCACCTCGTCGCCGTTCTCGTCTTCGACGATGTCTTCACCGACGGCGTTGACGACTTGGAGTCGATTGGTCACCTGGGCGCTGGACTGTTCGCCGCTCTCCTCTGCGCTGGACTGCAGGAAGCCGGCGGTGTTGATGAGGACACCGGCGGCGATGGCGGCAACCAGGACCATCGCGATGAACACGATGAGGGTCCCGATCCCGACCTGCCCGCGGTCTTCGTCGTTTGAGGTAATTCGGTCGATCATGGTTGTGATGTGCCCCGAGCACGACGTGCTCCGGACGCTACCAGAACGTGACCACTACCCGGTAATAAGGGTACGCCGCCGGTTATCACCAGTAAAAACAGCTATCTCCAATTGAAACAGGGGGATTCAACGTGTGAGAATAGCTGTTACATGGTTCATATCACTCCATCTCGGACCGCTCGATATATTGCCGGATTCCTCGGGACAACTACGTCGGCGACCGGTGCTGTCAGACGGTACCTCGTAGATCTGTCCCGGACTGATCCATATCGTCGCCAGATTCTCTTCTTACGTGTCGCGTTATCGTCGGTGGTGCCGGGACACGACTGGCAACGGATTGCCGTTCGGTCCGATACAGAGCTACGACTCCGTCCCATACGGAATATTGTCGCGTTTTACTGGCGACCGTCTACCCGTGGCGACGATTGCCGGTAAGCAACTACAATACTCTGTCTCAGTCGTACGTCACGAGGCTGTACATCACGAACAGGAACCCGAACGTGGTCAGGCCACTGTTGACCAGCAACAGCGACCGGACGCCACTGAAGTCGTTGACGAAGGCGCTGATCATCGTTGCGGTCGCACCTGCCACGGCCAAGGCAAAGCCCAGCGACAGGTGGAGCATGGCGTCCCGACTGGTCTGCACGTACGCGCGCATGGCCATCCCGACCATCGTCAGGCCCGCGACAACGAAGACCAGCGTAGAGATCGCGTAAAGGAGTTCTATCATCGGCACTGCTTACTGCTACCACAGTCCTTCTCTTAAATCCACCCTCGAAAATATCTCTGCTGATAATCGCCTCGGTCGTTGATAACGAGTCCGCGCGCGTGCGAGACTACCCTTCGGAGAGCGTCCGCCAGGCTTCGTCGAGCTTGTTCGTCACTTCCGAGCGGTCCTCGACGTGGACCGACAGGCCGCCGTCGAAGTCGACAGTCACTTCTTCGACCGACCGGCGGTAGACCTTGATCCGACGGCGGTCGTCCGAGAGGATGTTGTCGTGGAGTTCCAGCAAATCGTGTTCAGTGAGTTCGTCGATCCGGCGATAGCACGTCGCGATCGGGATTCCCAACTCGTCACTGAGCTCCTGGGCGGATGCCGGCTCGTCCGTGGCGTCTAGAATCTCTGCGCTGTATTTGTTTCCCAACGTTTGCAGAATATCCACTGAAGCCATCGGTTATCAAATAGTATATTCTGTCGATTATAAAGCTATCGCCGATGATACCGACCGTAATCGGTCGTTTACCTATCAATTACTAACCGGGAACGGTACTGCTGAAACCGGTTCCGTATTGCGTTTTTTCGCCTAATAACGGTCGGCGGCTAGATCGGCGAGTCTTCTTCGCTCATCATCGAGAACGCGCTGGCGTTCTGGTGGACTTTGATACCGCCCCAGTCGATTTCCATCGGGTAGATGTCGGTCTCGATGTTTTGCTTGCGCATCTTGGCGACCCAGACGTAGCGGTTGACCCCCGAGTCGGTCGGGGTCTGGATCAGGTAGATGTTCCCGTCGGTCAGATAGTTCTCCAGCCCGATGTCCGTGTCGGGGAACACCGCGCCCTGCTCGTTGGTCATCAGCGTCGTCAGTTCGTTGTTGTTGAGAATGTCGGTGAACTTCAGCAGGTAGGTCCGCTTCTCTTTCTCGTTCTCGAAGAACAGTTCGAACATCGTCAGCGAGTCCAGCACGAGGCGGTCGTACTGGTCGTCTTCGAGGTCGTCGAGCAGTAGTTCCAGCGACGACGAGAAGTCGTTCTCGCGCAGCAGTACCTGCTTGTCGTACACCTTGATGTCGCCGTTCTCGACGTATTCGGGCCACTTGTCGAAGCCGATGGACTCGGCCGCTTCACGCAGATCCGATTCGTTCTCCTCGAAGGAGAGGTAGATCCCTTTCTCGTCGAACTGCTCGACGCCGTTGTAGATGTACTGGAGGCCGAGGATGGACTTCCCAGCACCCGGGTTCCCGCTAACGAGCGTCGTGGAGTTCTTTACGATACCGCCGTTCAGAATGTCGTCGAGGCCGTCGATGCCTGTCTTCGTGAGTTCGATCATCTTTGATTTATCTGGACGCAGGGTTCGGAATTGGGTTGAACTCTCGGGGCTGAGTAAAAAAGTCTTGCTCCCTAATTCGAGTGGACGGCGCGGGGATCGACCCAGATGACGAAGTCGTCGTCGCGCTTGACGACGCCCCGGATCGAGCCGTTGGCGTCCGACCCCGGCGAGTCGTCGACTTGTTCGTCGGCGACCTGAACGACCTGGTCGACCTCGTCGACGAGCCAGCCGGCGGCGCTCTGGTCTTCGATGATCGACGGGTCGAAGACGATGATCCGCTGCTCTGCACCGTCGCCCGCGATACCGAACACGGATTTGGGATTCACGATCGATGTCGTACGCCCGCGCAGGTCCATCACGCCCTCGACGTGTCTGGGGGCGTTGGGAACCTTCGTCAGATCGCCGACGTCGACGATCTCGGTGACGTAGTCGATACTCACACAGTACGTCTCCTCGCCCAGTTCGAATTCGAGTACCTGACCTTCTGTTGTTGACATTCCTGGGGACTCCCGGTGACTACTCGTACCGAACCCGCACGCGGACTTAAACCTGCCTGCTGTGCTATCAAAGTTGATTACACGGGCGGAGTCTTTATTTTGGTGCCAAACCCGACTACTGGATAGCAATGTTTCCCTGCGTAGCTCGTTCGATCACTACCTTCGACGTGCGTGGGCACGGGTAATCGATGGTCGGTGGACCTACCCGCGCCGTCGTCGCGGACGACTCTCATTTCATGCGCAGCGTCATCTCCGACATTCTCGACGAGGGCGGGGTCGATGTCGTCGCCGAGGCCAAGAACGGTCGTGAGGCCGTCGACCTCGTCGACGAGCACCGGCCCGATGTCGTGACGATGGACGTGGAGATGCCCGAGATGGATGGGATCGCCGCCGTCGAACAGATCATGGATCGCTGCCCGACCCCGGTACTGATGCTGTCGGCCCACACCGACGAGAACGCCGACGTGACCTTCGAGGCCCTGGACGTGGGCGCGGTCGACTTCTTCACCAAACCCGGTGGCGAGGTCTCGATGGAGATGTCTCGGTTGAAGGATCAGCTCGTCGAGATGGTGCTGACAGTCGCCGAGGTCGACGTGGCCACACCGCACGGCGGCGGTTCCAACACGACTACGACGGCGCGTCCTTCCTCGGACGGGGCGGCCACCGCCTCCGAGTACGACGACGATCCGACGCTGATCATCGGCTCCTCGACGGGCGGTCCGAAGATGGTCGAGTCCGTCCTCTCGGAACTCCCGCTGGCCGCGGACTTCCGCGTGCTGGTCGTCCAGCACATGCCCGGCGGGTTCACCGGTCGGTTCGCCCAGCGCATCGACGCCCGCAGCGACTACGAGGTCCGCGAAGCCACCGACGGCGACCGCATCGGCGGCGGCGAGGCGCTCGTGGCGGCGGGCGACTACCACATGCGCGTCAAGAACTACCGGAACGGTCGACTCCGGGTCAAGCTATCGAACGATCCACCGGTCAACAGCGTCCGCCCGGCGGTCGACGTGACCATGGAGACGGCCGCCGACGTGATCGACGACCCGCTCGTCGGTGTCATCCTCACCGGGATGGGCAACGACGGGGCCGAGGGCATCCGCCGGATCAAGGCCGTCGGTGGCCGAACCATCGCACAGGACGAAGCGACTTCTGCGGTGTACGGGATGCCACAGCGGGCCGCCGAGACCGGCTGTGTGGATTCGATCCTGCCGATCGACGACATTCCTGCGGGTATCGTGGACACGATCAAACGAGAGGTGACCTAACATGAACGACCAGTATCTCGACGCGTTTATTCGAGAGAGCGAAGAGGCGATCACGGAACTGAACAACTCGCTGCTCGACCTGGAGTCCGACCCGGAGGACACCGAGGCGATGGAGTCGATCTTCCGCACCGCCCACACCCTGAAGGGCAACTTCGGTGCGATGGGCTTCGACGACGCGGCGTCGCTGGCCCACGCCATCGAGGACCTCCTGGACGAGATGCGTGACGGCAACATGCCGGTGACGCCGGAGGTGATGGACCTGATCTTCGCGGGCGTGGACAAGATCGAGATGATCGTCGGCGAGATCGAACAGGACGGCGAGTCCAACACGGACGTCGACGCCATCGTCGACGACCTGCGGACGGTACTGGAGGAGGGCGTCGACGCCGCCGAGGACGCGACGGTCGACAGTGGCGACACGACCGAGGAGACCGACACGGGAAGCGCCGCCGGCGACGGTTCGGTGCCCGTCGAGACGGACGTCAGTCCGGACGCGGCCGACGACAGCGTCGTCGCCGCGACGGTCGACGTGGGCGAGTCGGATATGCTCGGCGTCGACGCGATGCTGGCCGTCGAGGCCGTCGAGGACCACTTCGACGTGCTCGACGCCGCACCCGACCGCGAGGCCGTCGAGGACGGAAACTTCGAGGACACCTTCGTCCTCTACCTCGACGCGCCCGGCACCGACCACGTCGAGGCGGCACTCGACGATATCGGGAAGATCGAGACGGCGAGCGCGACCGACGTGACCGACCGGCTCGATACGGGTGGTTCGGACGACGCCAGCGACGAGACCGAACACAAGGTCGACGAGATCAAGTCCGTCCGCGTCGACGTCGACCAGCTGGACGACCTGCACGGACTGGTCGAACAGCTCGTGACGAGCCGGATCAAGCTCCGCCGGGCCGTCGAGCAGGACGATCTGGACGGGGCCAGCGAGAACCTGAACGAACTGGACAAGATCACCGCGAATCTCCAGAACACGGTGATGGACATGCGCCTGATCCCGCTGAAGAAGGTCGTCGGGAAGTTCCCCCGCCTCGTGCGGGACCTCTCGCGGGAACTGGGCAAGGAGGTCGACTTCGAGATCGAGGGTGAGGACATCGAACTCGACCGGACGATCCTCACCGAGATTTCGGACCCGCTGATGCACATTCTCCGCAACTCCGTCGACCACGGGATCGAAGCCCCCGACGTTCGTGAACAGAAGGGCAAGCCACGGACTGGCTCCGTCGAACTCCGGGCCTCTCGGGAACGGGACCACGTCATCATCGAGGTCGAGGACGACGGTGCGGGCCTCGACGTGCAGGCGATCAAGAGCAAGGCCATAGAGAAGGGAGTCCGTTCCCCAGAGGAACTGGAAGCCATGGCCGACTCGGCGATCTACGACCTGATCTTCCATCCGGGGTTCTCGACGGCCGACGAAGTCACCGACACGAGCGGGCGCGGCGTCGGGATGGACGTGGTTCACGACACCGTCACGCAACTGGACGGGTCGGTCAACGTCGAGTCGACGCCTGGCGAGGGGTCGACGGTGTCGCTGCGCCTGCCGGTGACCATGGCCATCGTGAAAGTACTGTTCGTCGAGGTCGGCGACGAGGAGTACGGCATCCCGCTGAAGAACGTCGACGAGATCACCCGCGCCGACGACCGCAAGCAGGTCAACGGCAAGGAAGTGATCAAGCACAACGACGAGATCTACCCGATCATCCACCTCGGGGAGACCTTCGACGTCCCCGGCGAACACGCCAACGGTGACGGGATGCTCGTGCGGGTCCGGGAGTCGGAACGACAGGTCGCACTGCACTGTGACTCGGTCAACAGCCAGGAGGAAGTCGTCGTCAAACCGCTGGAGGGGATCCTCAGTGGTACGCCCGGACTCTCCGGGACGGCGGTGCTTGGCGACGGCAACATCGTCCATATCCTCGACGTGGTGACGCTATGATCGGAGGTCGACGATGAGCAAGGGAGATCAGCGCCAGTTCCAGCAACTCCTCGATTTCATCGGCGAGGAGATGGACTTCGAGTCGGGCTTCTACAACGACGCCTATCTCGACCGCCGGATCACTGCCCGGATGCGCCGGACCGACACCGACAGCTACCGGGAGTACAAGCGGCTGCTCGAGCGCGACGACGGCGAGCGCGAGGAACTACTGGACTCGCTGTCGATCAACGTCACCGGCTTCTTCCGCAACCCCGAGGCGTGGGAGAGCCTGCGAGGGGTGCTCCGCGATCTGACCGCCGACAGCCGGCGGGTCCGCCTCTGGAGCGCGCCCTGTGCGGACGGGCGGGAACCGTACTCGGCGGCGATGCTCGCGCTGGACGACCCGGAAATCGACGACCGGGCGGTCTCGATCACGGCGACCGACATCAACCGCGACATCCTTCGGGAGGCCCGACGTGGCACCTACGAGACCTCCCACACGACCGACATCGCGAAGGAACTCGAACCACTGGACGACTACGACGAGTACATCGAGCAGGACGGCGATTCGTTCCAGGTGCGCGACCAGGTCACCGACATGGTCACCTTCGAGCAACACGACCTGATCCGCGGCCAGCCCAAACGTGACTTCGATCTCGTCTTCTGTCGGAACCTGCTGATCTACATCGACGGCGAGTTCAAGGTCCCCATCTTCGAGACCATCGAGCAGTCGCTGCGCGAGGACGGCTACCTGATGATCGGGATGACCGAGACACTACCCTCCGCCTGCCGTGACTCCTTCGAGGCGGTGGACAAGCAACACCGCATCTACCGGAAGACATGAGCCTCTATCAACTCGAACGCGACGGCGACGTACAGGAACTGATCCGCGCGCTTCGAGAGTCCGACAACCCGAAAGTCCGTGCTCGCGCGGCGGAACTGCTGGGCAACTTCCCCGACCACGACGACCGCAGGGACGTGGTCAACGCGCTGGTCGGCGGTGCCCAGAGCGACGACAGCCGGATCGCCGCCAGCGCCGTCGACTCGCTCGACGAACTCGGCGGCGACGCCATCGAACAGCTGATCGGTGACATGGCCGGCGTCGACTTCGGCGACGAGGGTGCCGACTGGGTCCGCGCGAAGGCGTTCGTGCAGGCGCTCGACGCCGACGTACCGGAGCTTCGGATGGCCGCGGCAAACGGGCTCGGCCAGCTAGAGCAGGCCGACACTGTCTCCCACCTCACCGACTGCTTCACGGACGACGATCCGCGGGTCCGGGCACGGGCCGCTCGCGCGTGCGGAAAGATCGGAGACCCCCGGGCCGTCGGCCCGCTGGAGTCGCTGCTCTCGGACCCGAAGGGAGCCGTCCGGCGCGAGGCGGCCGACGCGATGGGGTCGATCGGCAATCGGCAGGCCCTGCAGGCGCTCCTGCCCCTGTACGAGGACGACAGCGACCGGGTCCGGCGGATCGCCGTGGGCGCGTTCGGTAACTTCGGCAACGACCGCCCGGTCGACTACCTCGTCGAGTCGCTGACCGACGAGTCGTCCGCTGTCCGCCAGACTGCGGTGTACTCGCTGATCGAACTGCTGTCGAACGTCCCGACCGAACAGAGCCACGAGATCCGCGACACGGTCGTCGACAAGCTCTCCGCGACCGACGACCGTAGCGTCGTCGTTCCGCTGGTCGAGATCCTAGAGGAGAGCAATCAGAACGCCCAGCGGCGCAACACCGCGTGGCTGCTGGGCCGGGTCACCGGCGACGAGGAACGCACTCGCGTCATCGAGTCGCTGATCGACGCCCTGTTCGAGGACGACCAGATGCTCCGGCAGTTCACCGCCACCAGCCTCGCCGAGATCGGCGGCGACGACGTGGAGCGTCGCCTCCTCGCGGTCGTCGAGGACGAAACGAACGATCCGGACGTGCGCGCACAGGCCATCTTCACGCTGGGCAAGATCGGCAGCGAACGCTCGCGCAAGACGCTGGATCGTATCATCAACGACACCGAGAACGAGACGATCCGCAAACGGGCGTTCTCGGCCATCTCGAAACTCGGCGGACGGCGGTGAGTGCCGTGAGTGGCGAACAGAAACTGGCCGACACGAAAGGCAAGTTCGTGCAGGTCGTCAGCGACGGCCGCAAGCGAAACGATATCGACTGGCAGACCGGCCGACTCATCCTCTCGAACAAACGGCTGGTGCTGGTCAGCAGCGAGGGCAAGCGAACGATCGCGCTCTCGAAGATCACGTCGATCACCGGTCGTGACAACGTCAACAAAGCCATCGCGAAGGTGTCGGGCTATCTCTCCCTGCAAGTCGGGGCCAACGTCACGTTGATCGCGCCCCAGAACATCGACGAGTTCGAGGCGACCCTGTACAGCGCACTGCTGGATCAGACGGTCGTCCTCGTCAAACACCCGGCCGTCGAAGGCGGCGTCGTGCAGGACACCGACTGGGAGAAAGGGCGCATGAAGATCGACGACGACAGCGTCGACCTCGCGCTCACGTCGGGAGCGTTCGTCGAACTCGAAGTCGACGACGTTGGCAGTGCCGAACTGGGCACCAAGACCGTGATGGGCAAGCAACGCCGCGTCGCCGAGATCGAACACACGATCGAGGGCACAAGCGTCGAGACCCACGTCTCCGGGTCCAAGTCCGACGTGTCGGTGCTGGCCTCCTACGTGCGCCGGGGCGAGCAGGCCAACGAAGTCGACGTGGAACTCACGAAAGAGGAAAACGAGGTGTTGATGGCGCTGTACACCGGCGTTTCCCCGTTCCAGATTCCCGATTTCGTCGGCATGGAGATCGACCAGGTCGAGGAGATCTACGACCGCCTCATCGAGTACGGCATCCTCGAACCGGTCCGCACCCGCCGCGAGGTGCAACTGGAGGCCCGCGGGCGCTCGATCGCCGGCGAAGCCGTCTCGGATCAGTGATCCGGTGGTCGGTCCGGTAGTGTCCAGATGAGAGAGCCAAACTGGAGACAACGCACCGAAAGCCCTCGTACAGTTCCGTTCCCGCGACTCGCTGCGGTCTCTGCCCACGGTGCGAAGCGCCGTTCGCATGGTCTGCGGGACCTTCGGTCCCGCACTACTCACTGCGTTGCGGTCCTTGCGTCGTCGGGGAGGGTTCGAGCACCGCGAGGGCTTTCGGTGTCTACACTGTTACAACGAGTGTTTATCTGAACACTGCAGGTCGGCCCGGCCTGCGGTTTTATCTGACAGCTTCGAGAACTATTCCTATGACCGATCAGTCCGTTGACGCCGAACCTGCCGGCCAGAACATCGCCGGTGAGGCCCCCGTCGAAGAGCCGGAAGGCGTCACCGACGATACGACGGTCCACGACGACGACGTCGAACTCGAACGGACCATCGGGATCGTCGGTGGGTTAGCGATCGGGATCGGGACCATGATCGGTGCAGGTATCTTCGTCTTCCCGGGGCTGGCGGCCGACAACGCCGGTCCCGCAGCCACCCTCTCGTTCGCGATCGGCGGGCTGATCGCGTTGCTCGTGGCGCTCCCGACCTCGGAACTCGCCACGGCGATGCCGCGGAGCGGTGGGGGATACTACTTCATCTCCCGAGGGATGGGGACGGCCTACGGGGCGATCGTCGGTCTGGGGCTGTGGCTGGGGCTGATGTTCGCTGCCGCGTTCTATCTGGTCGGCCTCGGTCACTACGCGAGCGCCGTGTTCACCGAACTCGGTGTCGCGCTCCCGTTCAGTCCCGTTATCGGGATCGGCCTGCTGTTCGGGGCGGCCCTGACCGCGCTGAGCATCGGCGGGACGGAGAACACCGCCAAGATCCAGAACGTGGTGGTTGGGATCCTCCTCGTGGTGCTCACGGGGTTCCTCTCGTACGGCGTCCTCGACGCCGTGGGCGTGTTCGGCGGTGGCACTGTCCCGGAGCAGTTCTTCTCCCGGGGGTACTTCCCGGTGTTGACGACCGCCGCGCTCGTGTTCACGTCGTATCTAGGGTTCGCTCAGGTCGCGACCGTCGCGGGCGAGATCAAACAGCCGGGTCGGAACCTCCCGCTGGCGATGGTCGGCTCGGTCCTGATCGTCACCGTCTTCTACGTCGTGACGATCTTCGTCGCGACCAGCGCGTTCGGTGCCGACCGGCTCGGGCAGTTCGGGGAGACGGCGATGGTCGAGGTCGCCCGCGACTTCCTCGGCCTGCCCGGCGCGGTCGCGATCCTGGGTGCAGGACTGCTGGCGACGTTTTCGAGCGCCAACGCGTCGATCCTCAGCGCCTCGCGGGCGGTGTACGCGCTGAGTCGCGACGCCTTGCTCCCGCGCAAAGCCAGCGAGGTCAACCTCCGGTACGGCACGCCCCACGTCGCGCTACTGGCCGCCGGTGGCCCGATTCTCGTCCTCGTCGCGACCGGGCAGGTCGAACTCCTCGCGGAGGTCGCCTCCTTTCTCCACCTGATCATGTACGGGCTGATGTGCGTCGCGTTGATCGTGTTACGACGGCGAGACCCCGAGTGGTACTCCCCCAGCTACCGGGTACCGGGCTATCCGGTCGTGCCGGCTGTGGGTGCGCTCGCGAGTTTCGGACTGATCGCGTTCATGCAGTTCGAGTCGATCGGTATCGGCATCGTGGTGATGCTCGTGTCGTACCTCTGGTATCGTTATTACGCTGGAGATGTCACTCTCAAGGGGGACATCTGACAATGACGGACCGCCCATCCATACTCGTCCCGCTCCGCGTGCTCGAAGGTGAATCGGTCCCCGAGGGCGTGCCCGAACTCCTCGCGAACGCCCACGTCGTACTGCTCGGCTACCACGTCATCCCGGAGCAGACCGCGCCGGGACAGGCCCAGATGCAGTTCGAGGACCGGGCGACCGAACGGCTCGAGGAGTACGAGACGATCTTCGAGGACGCGGGAGCGACCGTCGAGCGACGGCTCGTGTTCACCCACGACGGCCAGAAGACGATCGACCGGACGACGACCGAGCACGACTGTCTGGCCGTGGTCGTTCCGAACGCCACCGGTCCGGTCGAGGACGTGCTCGTCGCCGTTCGCGGTGCCGTGGGGATCGACCGCCTCGCCCGCGTCGTCGCGGGCCTGTTCGGCGAGACGGACGTCTCGGTGACGCTGTACCACGTCGCGCGAGCGGACGAAACGGACGAGGACGCCGGAACACTCCTCGCTGGACTGGAAGACCGGCTGGGGGACCTCGGGATGGACACGTCGACGATCGAGACGCGTGTCGACCGCGACCGGGACCCGCTCGATGCGATCGTCGAGGCGGCCGACGCCTTCGACACCGTCGTCATGGGCGAATCCGACCCCTCGCTGTCGACGTTCGTGTTCGGCATGCCGGCCGATCAGGTCGCCGACCGGTTCCTCGGACCGGTGCTCGTCGTTCAGCGCGGCCCGGCCTCCGACGGTGTGGAGACTGACGGCGAGGCGTGACGCGACCGACGCGGGGGCTGGTCGTTCACCGTTTGACCCTTCCGAACAGTTTTCATCTAATTGTCTGTTTCGGTCGGTATGCAACGGCGGCGACTCCTCGCGACGCTCGCGGCCGCCGCGAGCGGTGGATTCGCCGGGTGCGGGGCCAGCGGTTCGAACTCGCCGACGCAAACGCCGACGACCTGTGACGACCACGCGCCCCGACGGATCGAACTCACCGGTATCGAATCGATCGACGCGACCGACCTGTCGATCGCTCCCACGGTCCAAAGAGCACGGAGTACGTCCACCGCGCCGGCCACGCTCACCGTGACGATCACCAACGAGGGCGACGATCGGGCGGTCGACGTGACCGACGGACCGCGCTGTCACCCGTTCGATCGCGGGCGGGGCCGTAGTGACCCGCGTGGACTCTGGCTCTACCGCGCCGGTGACACACCGGACGACCGCGCCGGGGAGTGCTGGACGCGGGCCGCGGTGCCGCCGGACAGCGTCGGCTTCGACGGCTACGCCTGCGGTCAGTCCCCGCTCGCGAGTAGTGACTCGATCACGACCGTCTACGAAGTGTGGGACGATTACGCGACCGACGGCTACCTCGAACCGGGCGCGTACCGGTTCGAAACGACCGTTTCGGTGTACTCGAACGAGGACAGTGCCGAGCCGATCCGGTCCGTCGATTTGTGGCTGGAGATGACCGCCAGCACCGTTTCACCCTGACCGACCGCGCTCAGGAGTTCACGTCTTCGAGGTGACGACTCGCGACGACTTCGCCCTTGGGCGTCAGTGCCGGCCCGTCGGGAGAGTCCTGAACGAGGCCGTCGTCTTCGAGGTCCTGTAGCAGCATCGTCACCTGCGAGCCGTCGATACCGAGGATATCGGCCAGTGGCATTCCCGACATATCGCCCGTCGAGTAGATGGCGACCAGAATCTCGGTCTTGTCGTCGGTGAGGTCGATGTCCTGCAGGTCCTCCATGAGGTCGCTGTACTCCAGTCGGAGGTAGCGCCCGAGGATCGACATCTTCCGGGGCGAGGCCAGCGCCGCCATCGTCGTCACGGCAGTCCCCTCCATCATGTGCCGGAAGGTCAGCGCCGGCCGGTCGGAGCCGCCGATCTCGCGGGTCGTCCGCTGGAAGTCCGTCACCGTCGCCAGATCGACGACGAACGAGCTATCGGGCGAGCGGAACTCGACGCTGCCGTCCGCGACGAACAGGTTCGCCGTCGAGAACTCCTCGTTGGTCACGCGGCCACCTACTCGGGCGCGCTCTTTGACGGTCGTCTCGGTGCCGTTGAGGATCGCCTTGAACAGCACCGTCGAGAACTTGGTTATCTTGTCGTCTCCGGCCTCGACGACGGCGACGTAGCGGTCCTGCCCGCGCTCGAAGGCGACGGTAACCGTCGAGTCGAAGAAGTCCCCGAGATCAGGGGGAATGTGCCCAACCGCGATATCGAACACCGACGACAGCGGGATGGTGAACTTGTTGTTCTCGTTGGCCGCCAGCACCAGCCGCTTCTGGCTGAGCAACACTCGTCCCTTGACCGGCTCGTTGGTCCCCATCACCTCCGCGTTGAAGTTACCGACGAAGTCAGCGATGACGGATTCCGACATTGATCACTCATCGTCTCCTACCGCGGCAGGAATCTTAGGGGTTTCGCGCCAATATCATTCGAGAGAACGAACACACGCGCTGATACCGCTCGACAGCACCGACATTCGTCTCACTCGCCGAGGTTTTCGGCGATACTCGAAAGCGAGTCGTCGGGCGTGTCCGTCGCCGAGTAGACCACACGCTGACCCGGCGTCCGTAGCCCGTAGGTGTGGCCCGGCGTCACGATGTCGAGGTGGACCGAGCCGTCGAGCGAGCAGTCACTCGCCGCGAACCACTCGACGAGGCGGTTCTGGCCACCGTTCTCGCGAGCCAGTCGCCTGTTGTCGGCCACGTGCTGGACCATCGGGGACCCATCGAGGGTCGTCTCGATGGTGGCGTAATAGCCCGTCCCGTCGAGCACGCACTCGATCACGTCGCCCGCCGAAACGTCGAGGCCGTCCGGCAACTCGATCCGCGGGCGGTCGGTCCGTCCGACGCGACCGACGGTCACGCGACGTGTCTCGACGGCCTCGTGATCGCTCGGGAGGCGGTCGGCCACGTTACTCGTCGTCGCTCTCGCCCAGCAGGTCCGCGACCTCGCCGCTGCCGTGCTCGGTGACCTTCGCGTTGATCTGGGCGGTCTCGTCGCTGATCTCGCGACCACGGACCGTGATTCGCTTGCGCTCGCCGTCGCGGGTGGGCTTGTAGCCGACGCCGCCGTCGGTGAGGATCGACTTCGTGCCGACGCCGCGCACGTCGGGGCGCATCGGACGACCGGCCGCGTCGGAGCCGCCGGTCAGTTCGATCGTGAAGCCGTCGAGGCCGACCGCGCCGCCGTCGATCTCGTCGCCGAGTTCGCGGCCCATGAATCGGTTCGCGTCCTGATCGTCCACGTCGAGCTGGTAGGTGGTGCCCGTCTCCGGATCGGAGAGAGCAACCGTGAATTCTGCCATACCCACCGGTATTGCCCGCCACTTCAAAAGCGCGTCGAACCATCTTTTTCCCCTTCGGGTTCGAGTCGCGCTCTCCGAGCGCGCTCGAACCACTCGGGCAAAAACATTGGTGAAAAAACCGCAAGTCGCGGCCTTCGGCCGCGCTTGCGGCGAACCGGGCGTTCTGCGCGAGTGTAGCGAGCGCAGAGCTCGGGAGTCGAGCGGTGCGTGGTTCGGAGCGAAGCGAGAACCACGATGTGAACGGGAGCGCAGCGACACGTGAGCAAAGCGAGTCTCCCGGTGACCTACCGGGTCCGTCGGACCGCTCGGTCGCCCGGATGCTCGTGTTGGCCGCCCTTGCCCTTCCCCTGCTCGGCCGACGAGACGGCCTCGCGGCCACCGCTGTTGCTTTCGCTTCGTCTCTCCGTCGCGCTCACTCCTCGGCGTCGACAACGGTACTCACGCGGGCGTTCTCTTTCAGTTTGATCCCGGCCCCGCCGACGCTGACCGGGATGCGATGGAGTTCGTCGAGGTGCAGCGTCGGGTGGGTGACGCCCCGTTCCAGCAGTTCCCGGCGGGGCTGGAGGGTCACCGTCGCGTCGCCGGTCAGCGACTCGTTGAAATCGAGGAGGTACTGTCCATCACGGAGAGTCCACCACTCGTAGTCGTCGTCGGGATTGCGCTTGCTCGAATCGTGTGGGATCGTATCGGCGGGTTCGAGTTCCCCACCGCCGAAATCGACGCGGCCGGGTTCGACCACCTCGTACACATCGGCGACGGTGAGGTCGAACCCGTCGTCGTGGCGCTGGCTCGGTTCGTGGACGATGTCGGTGACGTAGTCGGCGTACATGCGTGGCGTATGGAACGCTGCGCTGAAAAGCTCACGCCTCCCACCGGAAGCGACCGTCTTCGAGGACGGTCTCGCCGTCGACCGCCAGCCGACCGGACTCGCGCAGATCGGTGATGAGGTCGACGTGGACGGCGCTGTCGTTGCCGGTGCCGTCGGGCACGCAGGCGTCGTAGGCCCGCCCCAGCGCGAGGTGGACGGTGCCGCCCATCTTCTCGTCGAACAGGATGTTGTCGGTGATCCGGTCGACGCCGCGGTTCATCCCGACACCGAGTTCGCCCAGTCGTCGGGCACCGTCGTCGGTATCGAGCACGTCGCCGATGGTCGCCTCGCCCTGCGCGGCGCTGTAGTCGACGACCTCGCCGTCCTCGAAGACGAGGTGAACGTCCCGGACGCGGGTGCCTTCGACGGTCATTGGCACGGCGAAGGTGACCTCGCCCTCGGTGGCCGTCGGGGCCGTGAACACCTCGCCGGACGGGAGGTTGTGGGAATCGTAGGCCACCGACGCTGCGGAGTTGACGGCGACCCGGTCCTCGATGGACATGGTGAGGTCGGTCCCCTCATCGACGAGTCGGACCTCGCTGCCGTCGTCGAGCAGATCTTTCAACTGCGCCATCTCCTCGGCCAGTGCCTCCCAGTCCCGGAGGACGGCGTCGTAGACGAACTCCCGGTAGGCTTCGAGGCTCATCCCTGCCTGCTGGGCCATCGCTCTGGTCGGGTGCTGTGTCGACACCCAGTCCGTGTCGAGTCGGGCCTCTCTGATCTCCTGCCGAGCGCGCCGGTAGGACTGCCGGCGCTCGCCGGGCACGTCACTCGATTCGGCGGTGTTCCGGCTCCCCTTCAGAATCAGGACGCTATCTGCCTGCTCGTACAGTGCCCGCTCGTACTCGGGGTCCTCATGGAAGTCTCCTTCGTGTGCGCGCAGGTACGCGCGACTCATTTCGTCGGAGCCGTAGGTCGCAAGCAGGTTCGCGCCCCGCTCGCCCAGTGCCGCCGCGACGGCGACCCCGAGGTCGTGTGCCCCCGCTCCGACCTGTACGACCACGTCGTCGCCCGCCTCGATCCGGGCGCTCCAGTCGACCAGTGCCTCGGCGTGCTCGCGAACTCGTTCGTCCATACTCCGACGTGCGTTCGGGCCGGTAAAACGACTCCGCTCGGGTCGATCGCGACGAAACACGTTCCCTATACGCTGTCGACAGCCGTCGGCTCACCCGTGTCAGCACTCTCGTACAGCGCGTCGATGACGGCCATGTTGTTGACCGATTCGGTCCTGTCGACCGGCGGTGTCTCGCCGGCGTCCACGGCCTCGGCGAACCCCTCGACCTGCAGGCGGTACTGGTCGATGCCGCCGAACGTCTCGGTGTGTTTCTCGCCGTCGACCGCGTAGGTGATTTCGAGGGTCTGGTCGGTGGCCACGTCGAAAGCGTCGGGGACCCGGAGCCAGCCGTCCTCGGCCAGTACCCGATACTCCTGTGTCAGTGGCGTATCGAAACCGCCGGTGATCTGTGCGGTGACGCCGTCGGGGTAGGTCAGCAGGCCCGACAGCTGTGAGTCGACGCCGGCGTCGTAGCTGTCGGCCGCGTGGGCGAACACCTGATCGGGCTCACCTAGCAGATTTCGGGTTGCACTGACGGCGTAACAGCCCACGTCCATGAGCGCGCCACCGGCCAGGTCGGGATCGAGGCGGATGTCGTCGCTGTCCTCGCCCATCCCGAACGTAAACGTCGCCTCGACGTGACGAACCTCGCCGAGCACGTCGCTGGCGATCTCGCGGGCGCGCTCCGTGCGCGGGTGGAAGTGGTACATGAACGCCTCCATCACTGTCACCCCCTGCTGCTCGCAGTAGTCGAACAGCGCCCGGGCCTCGTCGGCGTCGGCAGTCAGGGGCTTCTCACAGAGGACGTGCAGGCCGTGGTCGGCCGCGGCGCGGGTCCACTCGGCGTGGAGGCCGTTCGGGAGGGGATTGTACACTGCGTCGATCCCGTCGTCGGCAAGCAGTGCCTCGTAGCTTCCGTAGGCCCGCTCGATGCCGAGGTCGTCGGCGACCGACCGCGCTCGCGTCTCGTCCCGGGAGGCGATCGCACCGACGGTGTGCTCGCTGGCCTGGATCGCCGGGATCACGTCCTCTCGCCCGATCTTCGCCGTGCTGAGGATACCGAACTCCATACCCTCACTGCACACGGCGGCCGTATAAACACTGACCAGCGGCTGACCGCTGTACTGATCATCGACTGAACAGCTCCGCCGCTCGGGAGTCGTTCGAAAGGAAAGGTGTGTGTGTGTGGTGTGTGTGCGTTGATCAGCCACGGTGTGTGGGACTGGCTGACCGCCATACGCAGTGTGGACCGTTCGGATGCGAGCTGTGTGGGTGACTCGCTGAACGGATACTGGCCGCCTTGGCCATCTCCGAATATGCCGTGTCTATACTTAAAGGTTGTGGGTGTAGTGACGGTCCCGTATGGCGGTTTTTTGCCTCCCGATGCATTTACTTTACACACGAAGATCTGTAAAGCACGTCGCTATGGGCTATTTTCCGGCGTCGCTGTTTCGCTCCACTTCCTTGTTTGATATCGCTGCTACTGATTTATTGATCCACTCTGCGGGACGTGATCGGGGTTTTTTATCCCGTTCCGGGCGATGTCTCTGGTATGGACGAGGTGCTCGTGAGTGACGATCCGATGATCGACCCCGACGTGATCGCCGAGGCCGTTCCCGACGCGACGGTCCGCGTTGCAACACTGGACGACGAACGCACGATCGTCGAGGAGGGGGCCGGTGCGGGCGGTCTCGTCGTCGACGTGAATACGCCGGTTCCCGAACGCGTGATCAGCCAACTGCCTCACCTCGAAATCGTCGCGCGTGCGGGCGTCGGCTTCGAGAACATCGACGTGAAGGCAGCAGCCCAACACGGCGTCACCGTTACCAACGTCCCAGAATACTGCACCGACGAGGTCGCGACCCACGGGGTCGCACTTCTGCTCGACTGTGTCCGCAAGGTCGCCGAGTACGATCGCGCGACCGCCGACGGTGAGTGGGCGTGGGACGACGGTCGCCCGATCCACCGGTTTCCGGGCACGACGCTGGGCCTCGTCTCCTTCGGACCGATCGCCCGCCGGTTTCACGACCGACTTCGCGGGTTCGATCTCGACGTGATCGCCTACGACCCCTATGTCGACGCCGACGAGATGGCCGAGGCCGGCGTCGAGAAGGTCGACTTCGACGAACTACTCGAGCAGGCGGACCACGTCTCCCTGCATGCGCCACTGACCGATCAGACCGAGGGCCTGATCGACGCAGACGCGCTGGCTGCGATGCGTGATCACGCCACCCTCGTCAACACCGCACGCGGTGGGCTGATCGACGAGGCTGCCCTCGCCGACGCTCTCCAGAGGGGCGACATCGCCGCGGCCGGCCTCGACGTCCGCCGGACGGAACCGCCGGCCGCGGGCGACCCGCTCCGTGCGCTGGACAACTGCCTCGTGACGCCACACGCTGGCTGGTACTCCGTCGAAGCGCGCGAGGAACTCAACAGAACCGTCGGTCGCAACCTCGCCGCCGCCTTCGCCGGCGAGACGCCACCGGATCGGATCGACCCCGACCTCGACTGGCTCTGAAACCGGCAGTTCTCGCTCTATTCTCCGTATCGGCCAGTAGCGACGCTTTCCTTGCCGTTCGTCTGTATCCCTGGCGAGACGAGCAGCAGTGATTTGGTATCGCATTATGTGATTTATAACTCTGGTCTCGACCACGATACTCCACGATAGATCTGCCATTAGTCGGTCGAAATACGGGATATCGACCGCTCGCACGGGGTGTCTGCCCTTCGAGCGATCACCGGGGAAACGAGGGCAACAGGACTCAGTCGTGGTTCGCGAGCGCACCGAATTCGCCTGCCAGCAGCGCCTCGCTGATCGAGTCCGTGTCGAGGTCGTCGACGAACCGGGGGTATTTCCGCTGGAAGTACCCCACGATGTTCTCTACGTCACGAGTCAGCAGCTCGTCGGCGTTCTCGTGGTCGGTCGGAACTGATTGGGGCCAGTCGAAGATGGTGACTCCATCGGTCCCGACGAAGACGTTGTACTCGCTCATGTCCGCGTGGACGAATCCGGCGTCGTAGGCCGTCCCCATCTCCGAAAGGATGAGTTCGAGTACGGGCCGGACCTGCTGGTCGTCGAGTTTCGTTCGCGAGAGTTCGACGCCGTCGATCTTCTCCATGACGATGGCGTGGCGGTTGGTGTCGATCGGCTGGGGCACCCGAACGTCGGGATACAGCGCCTCCAGGGCGTCGAATTCCCGTTCGGCGGCTTTACGGGCCGTGTACTGCCACGAGACGTGGTCGCGGTCGGCCGTGTACTCCCGTTCCTTGTTGACTTCCCGAAACTGGGTGTAGCCTTCGCGGTGGAACTTCAGGGCCATGGGCTTGTAGGAGCTGACTTCGAACACGTCGCTTTCCTTGCCGACGCCCAGTGGCGCGCCAAAGCCCTCGATCGTGTCACGCTCGACCAGCGCGTGCAGTGCGAGCGCGTCGTATCCCTCGAAGGTCAGCTTGAACCCCTCGTACTGCATCGTCTTCCGTTCGAGAAACCCCCGGTCCTCACAGCGGTCCAGCCGGTAGTCGACGTCTTCGGCAGTCAGTCGCGAGAACTCGGGGAGCTTCTCGCGGTCGACGTACTCCGAGAAGCGCATCCCCTGCTCGACGCCCGAGAGCAGGTGGAAGTCCTCGGGTTCGAGATCTGCCATCTCGCTCGCGACGTTTTGGACCATTAGCGGCCCGTAATCGCCCGACTCGTATAAGTTCGGCGCGTCGGGGTCGGTCCTGGAAATAAATCAGATGCCGCTATATCGAATAGCTCTCGTCCGCCACTGTGCCGGGTGTTTTACGGTGGTCTGTGACACGGTTCGGGACACAGATGGACGAGTCGACCGAGCCACCACCGGTCGATCGCGTGGACGAACTACTCGCGGCCGGACGACTAGAGGAGGTGCGGGCGTGTCTGGATCACCTCGAAACGGTGGCGTCCGACGACCGCAAGGCAGTCCTCCGATCACTGCGGGATCTGGCCGCGGATCGCTCGGCCGCGTTCGAGGGAATCACGCCGGCGCTCGTGTCGTTCCTCGACGACGAGCGGGCGGTGCGTCTGACGGCGGTCAAATTGCTGGTCGCCGTCGCCGAGGACGTGCCCGAGGTCGTCCGTCCGGTGGTCGATCCGCTGGCCGACCGTCTCGCCGACGACGAGGAGTTCTACTTCGTCCGCGCTCGCTCGGCCGAAGCCCTCGGGTACGTCGCGCTGGCCGACCCCGAAGCGGTCGCGACCCCCGAAGTCGTCGCGGAACTCCGGATCGGCCTCGAATTCGACGAGCCGGAAGTGACTGCGAAACTCGCCAAGGCGCTGGCCCACGTCGCACTCGCGGACCCCCGCAGGCTGCGCCACCAGGTCGGGAAGCTGGCCGCACATCTCGACGACGAGCAGGCGGTCGTCCGGTATCACCTCTGTACGGCGCTCGTAGCGACTGGCTGTGAACACCCGAACGCGCTGGCCGACGGCCGCGACGCGCTGGTCGCGCGTCTGGATGACGACAACGAGTACGTCCGTGGTCGCGTGGCCGAAGCCCTCGGGCTCTACGCCGGCGCCGTCGCGGAGCCGGATCTGCCGGTGGACGACATCGAGCGACTGGCGGACGACGAATCGTCGTTCGTCGCCTCGCGCGGGACGTTCGCACTGACTGCGCTGGACTTGGCGGACGAGCCGGACGTAACCGACGGGATCGCCGAGATCGAAGCGATCCGGGACGCGACCGACGGGATCGCCGACGAGATAACCAGTCCGGCGACCGACGGAGAGTGCCCTCACTGTGGGATCGAACTCCCCGACGGCGGCCCGCCGGTGTGTCCGGGCTGTGGCGCCCCGTGGTGACAACTGTTTTTGGCTTGCCTAAGAATCGAAACTCCTTTAATTATTTAGGTGGGCCTAAACATTATGGGAAGAAATTCCAGCAACCGTGAGACGCCAACGCGACGCGAACTACTGACCTACGGCGGTGCTGTCGTGGGAACTGGACTGCTCGCGGGCTGTTCGAGTAACTCGGGATCGGACCAGACGCCCGATTCGACGACCACGGAGGCGACGGACGCGACGACCGACGAGACTCAGTCGTCGACCGAGACGGCAACGCCCGAAGACACGAGCTACTCCGTAACGATGGAACCGGTCGGGACGGTCGAGTTCGACGCGGTTCCGGAGACCATCGCGCCCTTTACCGCCGACTACATCGATATGCTGGTCGCGCTGGGCCACGCCGACGCCGTTCAGTCGATCTGGTATCGCGGCCGATACAAGACGATCCACTACGAGGAACTCGACGGCGTCTCGATCGACCTCGATGGCCTCACACAGCTGTGGAACGACGGCATCTCGAAAGAACCGTTCTACGAGATGGACACGGACCTGCACCTGATCGACCCCAACGCGCTGACCGACTGGTTCCAGGCGTGGGACCAGCAGGACCTCACGGAGATCCGCGACAACGTCGCGCCGTTCATGGGCAACGTCGTCTTCCGCCGGACTGACGACTGGCACGACTACCGCTACTACTCGCTGTACGAGGCCTTCGAGACGGTCGCCGAGATCGTGCAGGAGCGCGAGCGCTTCGAGGCGATCAAGTCGATCCACGACGAATTGGTCGCGGACGTGCAGTCCCGCCTGCCCGCGCCCGACGAGCGACCCAACGCGGCGCTCGTGTTCGCTGGCGAGGAGCCCGACTCGTTCACGCCCTACCGGCTCTCGGGCAACGGTGCGAACAAGGAACACTTCCACACGCTGGGGCTGTCCGACGCCTTCGCCGGCACCGGCGTCGACGGGCTCTCGACGACCGACACGGGGACGATCGACTACGAGACGCTGCTGGAGATCGACCCCGACTCGCTGCTACTGCGCTACCACCGCGAAGGCAAGACCCGCGAGGAGTTCGAGAACGACGTGCTCGCGTATATGCAGGATCACCCGGTCGGCAGCCAGCTAACGGCCGTCCAGGACGGGCGAGTGTTCCGCGGCGGCCCGATCTACTCGGGCCCGCTGCACAACCTCTTCATGATCGAGCGGTTCGCCACGGGCTACTTCCCCGAGACGTTCTCGGAGGACCAACTGTTCGACCGGGACCGACTCGCGACGATCATCACCGAGGGGGTCGGCGATGCGTGACGAGACCGGCGAGACGACTCGCGACGAGGGACCGACTCGCAGGGAGTACGTGCGATTCGGTGGTGCGGTCGTCAGTGGTGGGTTGCTCGCGGGGTGTACCGGAGACGCTGACTCGAACGACACACCAGAGGCGACGGCGACAGATGCGGACACTGCCGCGGCTGGCGACGACGAAACGGCGACGGCCACAGACACCACGACGGATGCCGACCCAGAGGCCGAGACTGAGACGGGGACAGGGTACTCCGTGATGATGGAGCCGGCCGGGACTGTCGAGTTCGACGCGGTCCCTGAAACCTGGGTCCCCTACACGGGCGACTACGCTGACATGGGTGTCGCGCTCGGGCACGCCGACGGGCTCGCAGCTGTCGGCGTCAAGGCACGCTACGGGTCGCATCTCTACGAGGAACTGCCCGGCGTCGCCGTCGACAAGAGCGAACTCACCCAGCTCTGGCAGGACGGTACCGGGAAAGAGATCTACTACGAACTCGACGCTGACGTACACGTCACCGATCCGAACTTCGTGGTGAACCGACTGGGCTGGAGCCAGGGCGACGTCGACGAAATCACAGACAACGTCGCGCCGTACCTCGGCAACACGATCTTCTCGCGGGTGTACGACTGGCACGATTACGACTACTACTCGCTGTACGAGGCCTTCGAGAAGATGGCACAGCTGTTCCAGTCCCGGGACCGCTACGACGCCTTCGCGACGCTCCACGACGAAGTGGTCACAGACGTACAGGGACGACTCCCATCGGCGACGCCCGACATCGCGATCCTGTACCCCGCTGGTGTCCCGCCGGAATCGTTCTACCCGTACCTCGTCGGCGAGGGGACCCAGTCCAAGCAGTGGCGAGATCTGAACGTGGGTGACGCCCTGGCCCAGCACGACGTGACTGATGCACAGGCCGGCGGCGGCACGATCGACTACGAGACGCTGCTGGAGATCGACCCGGACGCGCTCGCGATCCGGCTCCAGGGTGAGATCACCGACGAGTACTTCCAGAACGAGATCGTCGCCCACCTCGAAGACCACGACATCGCGAGCCAGCTCACCGCCGTGCAGAACGACCGCGTGATCTACGGCGGCCTGACCTACCAGGGGCCGATCATCCACCTCTTCCAGCTCGAACAGGCCGCGCGGGGACTCTATCCCGAGACGTTCGGCGAGGAACAGCTATTCGACCGCCAGCGTGTCGCCGACATCGTCAACGGGGACTTCTGAGATGGGCGAGACCGACGGCGACGACACGGCGACCGACGAGTCAGACGGTGGCGTGCCCGAGTACGATGTCGTCGTGGTCGGTGGCGGTCCAGCGGGCTGTTCGGCCGGCGTGTTCACCGCTCGGGACGACCTCGACACTGTGGTCTTCGATCGGGGGAACTCCTCGCTCCGGCGATGTGCCTACCTCGAAAACTATCTGGGCTTCCCGGCTGGCATCGACATCGAGACGTTCTCCGCGCTGGCCCAGGACCACGCCGAGACGGCCGGCTGCGAGGTCGTCGACGACCTCGTCGAGTCGGTCGAGCGGGCCGGGGACGGGTTCGTCGTCGAACGTCAGTCGGGCCAGCCCGTCAGGACTGCACGAGTGATCGCCGCCACCCGGTACGGCGGCGAGTACCTCCGACCGCTGGGCGGCGACGCGATGTTCGAGACCCACGAACACGACGGCGAGGTCCACGAGCACTTCGACACCGACTACGCCGACGCCGACGGTCGAACACCGATCGACGGGCTGTACGTCGCGTCGCCCGCCGGCGAACGGGACGTGCAGGCCATCGTCGCCGCCGGGCAGGGTGCCCACGTCGCCCGCTCGCTGATCGCGGACCGTCGGCAGGACGAGGGGATGCCGGAGGGCGTCCTGGCCAACCGCTACGACTGGCTCCGGCCCGACGCCGAGTTCGAGGGCGAGTGGGGCGAGCGCGAACGCTGGCGCGAGTGGTTCGACGAGCACGTCCCCGAGGACCCGGCCGCGACCCTGGAGCGACTCGACGAACTGCGCGAGCGAGCGGTCGACCGGGCGCTGGAGACCCATCGGTCCGACGACGAGATCGAACGGCTCACCACGGTTGGGCACCAGCGGATCGCCGATCACCTCGATCCTGACGCACTGGCTACCGCCGTCGACGACGAGGTACTCGACGCGGTCGACGACGAGCGACTCCTGCAGGCTGTCGACGACGAAGCGATTCGGTCGTCCCTCGCGAGGACGGGGGACGCCGGTAGTGTCTCGCCAGACTCGTCGTGACGACACGGCCGTCGGCGGTAGCCGGGCTGACGCTCGACCGAGCGACGGATTCGTACTGTCCCGGGACCAAGGGTGGTCGTGGACTTCGTCCAACCGCGCCACATGGGTGGTGACTGCTACGTCCGGGGCGTCACCATCGGGAAACGGCCCGACGACGAGACCGTCTGGGACTGCCCGGGCTGTGCCGGCTACGTCTACGCCGATCGATGGCACGTCGCCGCGACCGTCCGCCAACGAGGCGAGTCCCAGCGCCACCGCTACTGTAGCGTCGCCTGTCTGCAGGGGTGGCTCGATTTGGCGGTTCGACCGTGACTACAGCCCGCTCGATAGCTCGTAGGGGTCGTAGTCGGGTCGGCTGTCGACGCCGCGCGGGCAGTCGTAGCGCTCGCGGTAGCGCCGCCGGGTCTCGGCCCCGTCTTCGGTAAAGAGCAAGAGAACGCCGTAGGGCTCGCTGAACGACGACGCGTCGACGGGATCGGGGTCGAGGAAGACGGCGTCGGTCGTCGGGGCGTCGGCGCTGGCGGTGGTCGTCAGCTTCTCTTCCATCGGGAGCAGGCCGGCCAGCACCGACGGGACGAACGCCCCGCCGGGCAACGGAGCGCGCGGCTGGACCCAGCACTCGCCGACTGGGTCGCCCGCTTCCTCGATCACGCTGTGGGCCGGCCCGCGCTCCTGTTTGTCCCACGTCTCGCGGGCGATTCCGGGCAGATCCACACCGGTCGCGAAGCCCACGTCGACCCCGCCGACGCGCTCGAACGACCGGAGCGACCACGCTTCCTCGTCGTCGCCCAGATCACCGGCGACGGTCCCCTCGATCAGGTCCCCCGTTTCGAGTGCGTCGATCTCGGGCTGGCGATCGCCGTACCCCGATTGGTAGGTCGTGTAGAGGCGCGTCCCCTCGGTGTCGAAGAGATTGATGTGGCCCACCGCCTCGACGACGCGATAGACTCTGAACCGACTCGACCGCTCGTCCATATCCCCACCGACGTGGCGCGCGCACGAGTACCCGTCGGTCGATTGGCCTCGTAGAACGGTGGGCATGAGCACGTGTGCCCGAGGAACCACCAGTAGAACGGCGGGCGTAAGCAAGTGTGCCCGAGGAACCACCAGTAGAACGGCGGGCGTAAGCAAGTGTGCCCGCCGTTCCCAGAGCACGACGTGAAGGTGTCATACAACGGTTATTGCACCCGTCCTCGATTCGTACAACACAACCGAACTGCTGAACGATCTACATGGCGCGCACTGTCGCTCGCTCCGTCGAGCGACAGAAACTGTGCGAGGGATGAGCACCGAGCGCCGACGGCGCGAGGAGCGCAATCGGCTGGGGAGGTGTGTGGCTGCAGTGCTGTATTGTGCGGTCCTGGTGGACGAACGGGCGAGGGTCGGTCGGCGGTGCTGCGCGGGCACTATCCGAGCGAGCGCAGCGAGTGAGGATATCCCGCGCAGCACCGCCGAGCGGGCCGAGGGCGTTCAGTTCACTGGCTCGATCGTAGCCACGATGGGCGAGCACGTGTGCCCGTTTGTCCCCCACAGGACGACGGGCGTGAGCACGTGTGCCCGTCGTCCCAGTCTCCCACGCCGCCGGACGTAAGCAAGTGTGTCCGTCGGCGGCGTGCCCCGAACTTCTTGAGGCTGCTCGCCGTACCACCGCTGTGAACGACGCCGACGAGGGTGCCGACGACCCGGCGAACTCGCCGACGATCAGCTGTCGGCGGTGTGATCGCGAGTGGGATCTCGGCGCGGAACTGGAGGCGGTCGGGAATCAGGCCTTCGAGCAGTTCGCGCTGGACCACAAGCGCCACACCGGTCACTTCCCGGACGGGATGGAGACGTGGCGGGCAGAGTGTCGCCACTGTCCCGAAGGTGCAGAGCGTCTCGAAGAAGGGGCGGCCCGGCGGTGGGCCAGCACGCACGTTCGCCACACCAGCCACGCCGTGACGCTGCGCCACGCCGACGGGTCCGAGAGCGTGATCGGCGAGTGACCGCAGTTACGTCGGTCGCGCCGTCAGCTACAGCCCCTCGAACTCACCGATCGAGGGGTCAGCTACAGCCCCTCGAACTCACCGATCGCGTCGCGCCAGCTATCGGGGATCAGGACCGATCCACCCACCCCGCGGTCGTAGGCGACCATCGTCGTCTCGCCGGTCGCGGCGACGTGGCCCTGTGAACGGATCTCGTACTCGAAGGGGAAGCTCTTCTCGCCCAGCCGCGGGACCCGAACGCCGACGGTGACCTCGTCGGCCAGTCGGATCGGCTGTTCGAAGTCTAGTTGGAGGTTCGCGACGACCATCCCGGTTTCGTCGCCCTCGCCGGTGATGTCGGCGATCTCGCCGCCCAGAACGGTTTCGAGATAGTCGACGCGGGCCTCCTCGACGTAGGTGCCGTAGATCGCGTTGTTGACGTGGCCGTACGTGTCGAGGTCGTTGTAGCGCACGTCGACCGTGGTCGTGAACTCGAAGCTCATGCCAGTAGCTCCCGGAACTGTTCGTTGAGCTTCTTCAGTTTGGGATCGATGTTGACCGCGCAGTAGCCCTGGTTAGGGTTGCGCTCGTAGTAGTCCTGGTGGTAGTCCTCGGCGGGGTAGAACGTGTCCAGCGGTTCGATCTCGGTGACGATCGGGTCCGAGTACTGCTCGTCGAGGTCGGTGACGAACGCGTCGGCGGCCTCGCGCTGGGCCTCGTCGTGGTAGAAGACGGCCGACCGGTACTGGCTCCCCACGTCGGGGCCCTGTCGGTTTTTCGTGGTGGGGTTGTGCGTCGCGAAGAAGACGGTCAGCACGTCCTCGTAGTCGATCACGTCGGGGTCGTACTCGACTTGCACGCATTCGGCGTGGCCGGTGTCACCAGAACAGACGGCCTCGTAACTGGGATCTTCGACGTGGCCGCCGGCGTACCCGGAGGTCACGGACTCGACGCCCTCGATCTGCTGAAAGACGGCTTCGGTACACCAGAAACAGCCCCCGGCGACCGTCGCGGTCTGGAGTTCGCTCATCGCTCCATCGTATGGGCCAGAGGGACAAAACAGCCTCGGCGGTTAGCCCGCGGTCGCCGTGGCAGTCGTCTCGTTGATCAGGCGGTCGAGGACGGCCAGATCCGCCTCGAACTGCTCGGTACCGAGTGCCTCGGCGTGCTGGCGGAAGTAGGGTCTGAAGGCGGCGATCCGTTCGCCGTAGGGGTCGCTGACACGCAGTTCGACCGACTGCTGTTCCCACTGGCCGAGGTCGCGGGATTCGATGGCGTCGTCGGCCGCGACGCCGACGCCACCCGAGCGTTCGTGACTCATCCAGTTACGCAGCAGCGTCGCGTACTCGGTGAGGACGACCGCTCGCCGGACGCCGGTCGTCTCGAAGTACGGTGCCGATCGGTTCTCGAAGACGACGGTTCGGGTACTCGACCGTTCGGCACCGCTCGCGGTCTCGTAGCTCGCGGTCAGGCTGACCGTCTCGTTGTCGGTCCCACCGGTTCGGTTCAGTTCCACGAGGACGACGCTGCCCTCGCTGCCGTTGCTCGTCGACCGGGAGGGGAACAGCGTCGTCACGTGCATCAGTTGGCCAGTCGACGCCTCGGCCTGGGGCGAGCCATACACCCGTTCGATCTCGTAGCCGTCAGTCTCGACTTCGAGCGTGAGATCGTACACTAGCGGGGTCACCATGTAGTCGAAGCCGTCGGTCATCCGCTCGTCGAAGGCTGACGCCGAGTCGACCGAGTAGTAGTTTGCGCCTCGGACCGTCGCGATGGACTCGGCAAGCCGGGCGTTGAAGTCGACGCCGACGCCGACGAACGTGCTCTCGATCCCCTCGTTGGCCTGCGCTTCGAGACGGCTTTGCAGACTCCCGCTCCCGGTGTCGCCGAGGTTGGGCATCGCGTCCGTGACGTAGATCACTCTGGTCGCCCGGTCGCGCTCGCTCTCGCCCGCGGCCTCGCTGGCCAGCTTTCGGGCCTGTCTCATTCCTGCGTCGAGGTTGGTCCCGCCGCCGGGGCCGATCGAGTCGAGTCGCTCGCGCAGTCCGGCACGGTCGAGTTCGCCCACGCGCTGGAGTGACTGGACCGTGCGTGCGCCGCCGGCGTAGGTCACGACACCCAGTCGGTCGGAGTCGTTCAACTGTTCGGTCATGCTCGCGATCGCGTCGGTCGCGACCCCGATCTTCGTCCGGCTCTCGCCCTCGCTGTCGCTCTCGTTGTCGTAGTAGTAGCCGTCGAACCGCCCGCTCATCGAACTCGACGTGTCGAGGACGACCACCACGTCCAGTGGCGGGCGCTCGAAGTCGGCCTGGCGAAGCCCGGAGTTCAGCCCGACGGTCATGAACTGCTCGCGTTCGTTCGAGATCGGGTCGCGGGCGACGGCCTGACTGTAGGACGGACAGAAGCGTCGCTCACACGTCTGATTCTGTCCCGTCTGGAAGTAGTAATCGTGGTACAGCCCTTCGTAGGTGAGCGAACTGGGCTGTGGGACGTACCCCTGTTCGACGTTGCGCCGGAAGGTCGTGGCGTCCTGTGCGCCACCGACGGCGACGCCGACCTGTCTGGCACCGGCGTCTGCACCGTCTCCTGCGACGCCGCCGTCACCACCGACGCTGCTGTCGGTCGCGCCACTACAGCCGGCGACGATCACTAACAGTGCGATGCTTACGGTCGCGAATGTGGAACGCATGTCATTCACTGACGTGGGTGTGTATAATAGCACTCACGAAGGCTCTAAAACACGTTTCAGTGAAATAGGCGCTTCAGTTAAATCGTCGCTGTACCGACCGAATTTCGGTGTGGCGGGCCCACGGCGATCACCGACAAGCGGTGACAGGGACTCTCAGGCCCGAGTCGATTCGGACTGCTCCTCGATGGCGTCCTCGATCTCACTAACGTCTTTCTGATAGGTGAGGACGACGTTGCTACCGTCCCGTTCGACTCCGACTTCGCCGACTTCCTCTTTGATGATCTCCGCGGTGTACTCGTCGTTCTCGGTGATGGCGATGATCCCCTCGACCACGTCGACGATGTCCGCGGCGACCTCCTCGTCCTCGGCGTGCATCGTGGTCTCGACACCGATAGCCTCGCCGGACTTGTACACCGCTCCCGAGACGAAATCGACATCGTCCAGCGGTTCGGTGTCGACGCTCTCGCCGTTCTGCTCGACCTCGCCGGTGTCGATCCAGGAGGGGCCTTCACCGGCGTACCTGATCGGCGCGTCACGGGTCGAGTCGAACGCGCTCTGGAGCTCAGAGTCGAGTCCGTCCTCGTCACCTCCCTCGACGTCGATCACGTCCTCGACGGCGTCGAGACGGCCGACGACGTACCTGTTGTCCCCGAGGATCGCCATCGCCGGCTGGTACTCCCCGTCGGGTTCGTAGATCGTCTTGCCCTCGTACTCCTCCTCGTCGGCCTCGTAGTTGTCCTCGTAAGCGTCGACCACGTCGTCCTGCTCCCACTCGCCGGTGAAGATCATCCCGGCGTACTCGCTGGCGACGCCGTAGTCGGAGTACTCCGAGAAGGCGGTGATCGTCCCCGCCATCGTGGCGTCGAGGCCGGTCTCGTCCTCGAACTCGTCGAGCGCCTCTTCGTAATCCTCGGGGCCCTCGTACCAGTCGACTTCGGCGCGCATCTCCAGATAGGCGTCCGCCAGCGTCGTGACGGCCTCGTCCTCGACGATCGCTCCCGCCTCGATGGTGTAGACGGACTCGGCGTCCTCGGGCACGCTCCCGGTCCCGCCGCCCGATCCCATCCCGATCGCATTCTCGACGCTCGAACAGCCGGCGAGTGTCGTCAGGACGCCGGCCCCACCGAGGCCCGCTGCTGCTTTGAGAACGCTACGTCGCGACTGACCGCCCGTGTCACTGTCCATACGGCAACAATCCAACTACTGTAAATAAAGCTACTCGTATTCGGCGATATCTGCACGCGAACGGTTCAGCCGCGTTTCGTCTGCATACCGAGTCGCCAACGAGAGACGGGGCGGGCAGTTCGTCGAGTCGATCCGGGGCGAAGAGCGGGGAACCGCTACCGGTCGACCTCGCCCATGATCGTGTCGAGGCTGCCAATAGAGGCGACCAGATCGGGGACGTATTCGCCCTCGGCCATGGCGGGCAGGGACTGCAGGTTCGAGAACGAGGGACCACGGATCTTGAAGCGGGCCGGCTTGTCGGTGCCGTCAGAGCGGATGTAGATGCCCAGTTCGCCCTTGGCGGCTTCGACGGCGCGGTAGATCTCGCTGTCGTTCTCGGGGCGCAGCGTCCGTGGGACGTTGGCCTGGATCTCGCGGTCGTCTTCCGGCCAGGATTCGAGCAGGTCGACGCACTGCTCGATGATCCGAGCCGACTCCTCGACCTCGCGCAGGCGGACGAGGATCCGGCTGAAGTTGTCACAGCCGTCCTCGGTGACCACCGACCAGTCGAGTTCGTCGTAGTAGCCGTAGGGGTCGTCACGGCGCAGGTCGTAGTCGATCCCCGAGCCACGGGCGACCGGTCCCGTACAGCCGAAGTCCTTCGCCAGTTCCGGCGGCAGGACTCCAGTGTCGACGGTCCGCATCTGGAGGATTTCGTTGCCCGTCAGCAGGTCGTGGTACTCCTCTAGCTTTCGGGGAAGGTCATCGAGGAACGACCGGACGTTCTCGAAGAACTCCTCGCGCGGTTCGGGGAGGTCCCACGCCACGCCGCCAAGCCGGAGGTAGTTGAACATGAGCCGCTGGCCCGTGAGGTCTTCGAGGATGTCCTGAACGATCTCACGGTCGCGGACGCCGTACTGGAAGACGGCGGTGAACTCCGAGATCACGTCCAGTGCGTAGGTCGCGACCGCGAGGAAGTGCGAGAGGATGCGGGAGAGTTCCCCGCCCATCGTCCGAATGATCTGTGCGTACTCTGGCACCTCGATGTCGGCGAGGTCCTCCGCGGCACGCGCGTAGGCCCACTCGTTGAGCAGGCCGGCCCCGCCCCAGTCCCACCGGTCGGGATACGGCATGATCTGATGCCGGTAGGTGCCTTTCTCGCACATCTGTTCCTCACAACGATGGATGAAGCCGATGTCCGGTTCCACGTCGGCGACGGTCTCGCCGTCCAGCGTCACCCGCAGGTGGAGTACGCCGTGGGTCGAGGGGTGATGTGGCCCCATGTTGAGGTGCATCGTGTCGGGCCCTTCCTTGCGGTCCTCCAGAATCCGCTCGTGTTCCCGGTAGGGAACGATCTGTGGCTTGTTCTGGTTGTACTCGGACCGCATCGGATGGCCCTGCCACGTCTCGGGCAGGAGGATCCGGCGCAGGTCCGGGTGGTCGTCGTAAGTGATGCCGTACAGGTCGTAGGCTTCCCGCTCGTGCCAGTCGGCCGTCCGATACACGCCCGCGGCGCTCTCCGAGCGTGGATCGCTGCGAAGCGTCGGGACGACCACGGAGAGTTCGTCGGTCGGGTCGTCGTACTTTCGGAGGTGATAGATCGTCTCGAAGCGGTCGGCGTACTCCTGTGCGGTGACGCAGGCACAGTGGTCGTAGCCCGCTTCGGTCTTCAGCGTCGAGAGCACGTCTTCGACCGCGTCGGCACGCACGACGACGGCCGGCGCGTTCTCGTGGTCTTCGATGCCCACGACGGCATCGTCGGACAGGATCGACGCCGGGTCGGGCGTCGCTGTGGTGGCCTGTTGCATTAACGGCACGTTCGATGGCCACTCCCCTCGCGGTTCTGCCTCACGTCCGAGGCGCATTTATGTTCCCCCTCGCAATGCACGCCCGTGAAGTACGTCAGGCTCTCGCTGGACCACGATCCCGACGTTCGCCACCCGATGCACCAGTTCGTCGTCGAGCACGACGGCTTCTCGGTGTCGCGTCTCGTCAGCACCTCGCCGACGGTCGACGGCGTCCGGTCGGCGCTGTTTCACGTCGAAGGCAGCCCACTCTCCGAGTACGAGGACGCGCTGATCGCGACCGACAGCGTCCGGGACTACGCCGTCTCGGCCTGCCCCGACGACTCCTTCTATCTGTACACGCGCGACGCGCTCTCGGACGATGGGCAGGGCCTCGCGGACGCCTTTGCCCGCGTCGGTCTCGTCCTACTCTACCCCATCGCCTACCACGCCGACGGGAGCGTCCGTTTCACGCTCGTCGGCCCCGGCGATGTCGTGCAGGACGCCTTCGAGGACCTGCCCGAGGGAATCAACCCCGACGTGCGCGAAGTCGGCGAGTACACCCACCGTCGTCTCGACCCCGGCGACCGACTGACCGATCGCCAGTTCGAGGCCGTCACGACCGCCGTCGAGGTCGGCTACTACGACGACCCGCGCGAGGGCAGCGTCGCCGACGTGGCCGCGGAACTGGACTGTGCGCCCGGCACCGCGGCCGAGCACCTCCGCCGGGCCGAGCGGACGATCATGGCCGACGCCGTCAGTGCCAGCCCGCAATCGCTTTCGGGCTCTCCCTCCTAACTCGATCATGACCGAACTCGCCGACTGCTCGTGGCGCGTCGTCGACGAGGAAGCCCGCGAGGGACCGACGAACATGGCGATCGACGAGATCGCCGCGGAGACGGCTGCCGAGTCGGGGCTGGCGACGGTACGACTCTACCGCTGGGAGCCCAGCACCCTCTCGCTGGGGTACAATCAGGACCCCGAGACGATCGACTGGGCGTTCTGCGAGCGCGAGGGGATCACCGTCACGCGCCGGCCGACCGGCGGCGGTGCGATCTACCACGACAGCCACGGCGACATCTCCTACTCCATCGTCGTCCCGGCCGACGCCGTCCCCGGCGACCTCATGGATTGTTACGACCTCCTGTGTACGCCGATTCTCGATGCCCTCGAAGGAATGGGGGTCGACGCCGGCTTCGTCGACGAGGAGCGGCCGGCAGTCTACGAACCGGCGTGTTACCTCCGCGCGCTCCACCCGGCCCACGACGTGGTCGGGCCGGACGGCCGGAAGATCAGCGGCAACGCCCAGTACCGCCAGCGCGACGCCGTCGTCCAGCACGGCTCGCTGACGTTCACGACCGCGCCAGAGCGTCACTGCGCCTGTTTCGCCGGCGACCCCGACCCCGACGACTTCGCCGACCGCGTGGGCGGGATCGACGAGTACGCCGACTGCACACGGGCCGAGGCCGTCGCGAGGCTCCGCGAGACGCTCGTCGCGTGGGTAGAGGGGCTCGGCGGGGACATCGAATCGACCGAGTGGACGGACGACAAACTGGATCGCGCACGCGGGCGCGCGAGCGAGAAGTTCGGGACGACGGCGTGGACGCGCGACCGGACCGACCCGACCGACTGAGCCAGCACCTTCAGTTCCCCTCGACGCTCAGACGCTCACCCATCGCTCGCAGGTACTCGCGGGCGACCGCGTCGTCTTCCTCGCCTTCGGCCAGCAGTCCGGTGACGGTCTCACAGCAGTGTTCGAGCCGCGCCCGCGGCGGTCCGGCAGGGACCTTGTTCTCGGTGACGGTCGCGACGCTGTCGATGGCGCTCCGTGCGGTGTCGTACTCGCCGTCGGCGATGGCGTCGGCGGCCTCGCCCAGCAACTGGTCGAGCACAGCGTACACGTCTGGCGGGAGCGCGTCGTCGGTCACGGTCGAGGTTGGGACGGCCCGCACAAAACCGTCCGGTTCGCCCCCGTCGCTGCCGGGCTTCGGAAGGGCTTTGATCGGCCCCACCTAGCGGACCCACATGCGCGTCGGAGCACACACGTCGATCGCCGGTGGGGCGTACAACGCCGTCGAAGAGCAGGTCGACTACGGCGGGAACTGCGGCCAGATATTCAGCCACTCGCCGCAGGTCTGGCAGGACCCCAACATCGGGGACGAGGAGGCCCAGCAGTTCCGCGACCTGACCGACGACCACGGCGTCGGGCCGTGGGTGATCCACTCCTCGTACCTCGTCAACCTCTGTACCCCCAAGGACGACCTGCGCCAGAAGTCCATCGACTCCATGCAGAAGGAGGTCGACGCCGCCGACAAACTCGGCGTCGAGTACGTCAACGTCCACCTCGGTGCCCACACCGGTGCGGGCGTCGACGGCGGCCTCGACAACGCCGCCAGCGCGCTGGACGAACTCGATATCCCCGACGGCGTCACCGTCCTCGTCGAGTCCGACGCCGGCAGCGGCACCAAACTCGGCGGCGACTTCGAGCACCTCGCCGAGGTGCTGGACCGCTCGGCACAGGACCTCGAAATCTGCGTCGACACCGCCCACGCCTTCGCCGCGGGCTACGACCTCTCGACGGCCGAGGGTGTCGAGGAGACGATCGCCGAGTTCGACGACGTGGTCGGGCTGGACAAACTGGCCTGCATCCACCTCAACGACTCCAAACACGAGTGTGGGACCAACAAGGACGAACACGCCCTGATCGGCGAGGGCTACATCGGCGAGGAGGGTATGACTGCGATCCTGACCCACGACGACCTCGAAGACGTGCCCTTCGTGCTGGAGACGCCGACCGAGGACGGGAAGGGCTTCGAGTGGAACATCGCCCGTGCGAGGGAGCTGGCCAGCGCGTAAGCGCTGGCAAGAGGCGAACGGTGAACACGTGATCCGTGAGCTGGCCGACGCCGAGTGAAGCGAGGAGCCGCCTTGTGGTGAGCGGGGAGCGCGAGGCACGCCGGTCGGCGGGCCTCGAAGCGAGCGGGAACGTAGTGACCCGCGAGCAGTGACCCGCGAACAGGCCGACGCGTAAGCGTCGGCAAGCGGCGAACGGGGAAGAAGTGACCCACGAACTGGCCGGGGAACAGGTACCGGCGGCTTCTCCGGTTTGTTCAATACGGGGCAAGTACCGATCGCCGTAATGCTTATTCATACACAAATTCAACACAACATATGGCAGAAGCCGAGTCTCCACCCGAGAAAACGACAGTGAACATCCGGATGACAGAGACGTTTTTAGAGGATGTTGACGTAACGTGGGAAGAATACGGCTTTAACAGTCGCAGCGAATTCATCCGAGCGGTTCTCCGCGATGCCCTCAAGCATCCTGAATTCAACCGTGCTGATCTGAAGGCGATGCTCACTAGCGAAGCCGAGATCCGCGAGGGTCGCACACATAGTGGCGACGATGTGAGACCCGAATACGGACTCGACGAGACGACGCGCGACGACGATGAGTGAGTGGGAATGGGAACTAACCGATACGGCACGACAGGATTTCGATGGCCTCGATAATCACGCGCGTGACCGTATCGCGACCAAACTCGACGAGATCGTTACCGACGAATGGCGAGACCCACCCGATCATCTCGAACCACTCCAGGGGACACCCCATGACAAGCTTCGAATCGGACAGTACCGCCTCGGTTGTCGCGCGGATCGTACCGAACACATCCTCTACGTCTTGCGAATCCGAAAACGCGGCGGTGACGCATACCGCAGTGACGACGATTGATTAGTACGCACAGGCACCGACTGACTCGACCCCCTCACTTTCGAGTGGATCGAGGACACAGACCCCTCCAAACGGCTACCAGAAGCGACCCGCTTTTGCCGTCCGACCGTCTCGAATCCGGTGTGCGCAGATTCGACGCCGACTACCTCGAACGCACCCGCGAGGGGATGTGGGCCGACTCCCGCGACGCGCTTGCGGACCTCGAACTCGACGCCGCGGAGCGCGTCCTCGACGTGGGGTGTGGCAGCGGCGAACTCACCCGCGTCCTCCGCGAGGAAGTCGCCGGCGAAGTGATCGGCGTCGACGCGGACGCCGACCTTCTCACCGAAGTCCCCCAGCCGACAGTACTGGGCGACGCTACGCGGCTCCCCTTCGCCGACGACGCCGTCGACCTCGTCGTGTGTCAGGCCCTGCTGATCAATCTGCCCGACCCGGCAGCGGCCCTCTCCGAGTTCGCCAGGGTCGCCAGCGACCGCGTGGCGGTGATCGAACCCGACAACAGCGCCGTCACCGTCGAGTCGACGGTCGACGCCGAGGCGACGCTGGCCCGCCGCGCGAGAGAGCTGTACCTCGACGGCGTCGAGACGGACGTGACGCTGGGCGCGAACGCCGCCGACCTCTTTCCCGACGCCGGCATGTCCGTCGTCTCGACGCGGCGCTACGAGCAGGAACTGACGACCGCGCCGCCGTACTCCGAGGCGGCGCTCGCGGCGGCCAAGCGCAAGGCGACCGGGGCGGGACTGGCCGATCGGGCCGACGTGCTCGGGGACACCACGAACGAGGAATCTTTCGACCGACTCAGGCAGTCCTGGCGTGCGATGGGCCGGGACGTGATCGAACAGATGGGGACGGGCGAGTACGAGCGCACCGAGACGGTCCCCTTCTTCGTCACCGTCGGTCGGGTCGCCGACTCGTAGACGGGACGACGGCCCCGGCAGCCCGGAGGAGCGCGAGGTCGAGCACCATCGCAGAGATGCCTACGACGGCACCAACTATCGCGGCGATCGGCGTCCCGATCAGTGCGATCAGCGCGACCGAGCCCAGTTCGAGCGACGTGACCAGCGCCGTCGCGACGCCGGCCCCGAGCACGATTGCGACGAGGAAGACGATGCCGTCGAGGGCACCGAGGCCGAGCGCCCACACTGCCAGCCGTCCCGACGACGCCGTGGCAGGATCGACGCGGTCGAGCAGCCAGCGCGTCGTCGCCCAGACGACGAGCCAGAGATACGCGAACACGGCCAGCCCGGCCACGGTGCCCAGCGTCGGGAGCACGTCCGAGAGGCCGCCGCTGGCGTAGCTTGGAATCAGTAGCGCCAGCACGAAGCAGACGGAGTTCGTCGTCGCCAGCGTCCACGCCGTCAGCGGGTCACGTGCTCGCTCGGACTTAGCCATGGGCCAGTACCTCCGCGAGCGCGACCAGCGCGAGCAGTGCCACCGTCGTCAGCCCGTAAGCCCGTCGGTGCCAGTCGATCGCAGCAGTCGATCCGGCATCGATGCGGACGACGGCCAGCGTCCGGACGGCCGAGGCGAGGACGAACAGCGCCACCAGCGAGAGTTTCACCAGCAGCACTTCTCCCCAACGCGTCGCCGGGCCGGGCGCACCTAGCGCACCGAGGTTGCCGATGCCGGTGGCGACCAGCACGCCCAGCGCCGCCCAGAAGCCCCACTCGTAGGTCTGCGCGAGGACGAGACTGCCGTCGAGCCGTCGGCGCGCGCTCAGCCAGACCGTCGCCGCGCCACCGACGAGGCCGGCCATACAGAGCACGTGGACGGTGCGAACTGCGATGTGGAGGAACTCGCTCATCACCGGTCGTTCGCCGGCGGACGGGGAAACGTCAGCGGCTGTCCGTCGGGACAGGGGGTGTCGGACCCGTTCTTTCGGTCACCCCTCTACATCCACGTGTACTGGTCGCCCGGAGTCGCTAACACCTGCCTGCGCTGGTCGCGCAGGCAGTCGCTTCACACCTGTCCGGGCTGGTCGCCCGGACAGTCGTGTTACACCCACCCGCCTTGGTCAGGCGGGTGGTCGTCTACACCACGTCGCCCCGAACCGTCGCCCCCTCCTGCCGTTCGCGGTAGGCTTCGAGGGTGTCGGCGGCCTCGCTGGCTTCGTCGGGGTCCATGCCCATCGCTTCGAGTGCGCCAGATAGCGTCGGGAAGGCGAGTTCGCTCTCGCGGAGTTTCCGCACGGCCTCCTCGCTGCGCTGGCCCTCGGCCCAGAGACAGACCCCGCGCGGGTCGAGCAGTTGCTCGTAGTTCCCGCGTGCGCGAGCACCCTTCAGGCGCTGGGTGACGTTGTCGTCGAAGGCGGCGTTACACACTTCGAGGTGGATCGGTTCGTCGTCGTCGAGCAGGTGCGCGGCGAGGCACTTCTCCGGGGCCGCGTAGCCGTTCGCGTTGGCCCGGACGGAGTCGGGGTGGTCGTCGGCCCATTCCGCGCGGACGGTCTTGCCGACGCCCTCGACGCCGAGTCGGTCGCGGAACTCCGCTTCCCAGTCGGGGTCGTCGCGCATGAGGATGTCCTTGGTGAGATACACGTCCAGCCTGTCGATGGGGTCCAGTCCCAGCGCCACGTCGCCGTACACCCACACTTCGCGCACCGGGACTGGCATCGTTTCGTCGACGACTGTGTCGACGATTTCGACGGCCCGGTCGATCGCGTCCGCCCGACTCAGATCGGTCATCGGCGTTCGATAGCCCCTCGATGGAGAAATGTCTACTGCTCGGCCCCCACTCTTTATGCTCGCTCTGGTGGAACGGGGAGTAATGCGATTACGGCGACGGTTCCTCGTCGCGTTCCTAGTGCTGGCAGTCGTGCTGTCGGCGCTGTCGCTGGTCGGGTTCACGCTGTACCGGGACGCGACGGTCGCACAGGAGCGGGCGGCCTCGGAGCAGGTCAGCCAGACTATCGCCTCTCAGGTCGACGTTGTGCTGACCGAGAAACGCCAGACGGTGCGGTTGTGGGCCGAGACGCCGACACTGGCCGAGCACGACTCTCGTGTACAGGCTGCCGACGTACGAACGTTCGTCACGTCGACGGCGTTCAGCGGTGCCTCCGTGATCGCCGCCAACGGGACGATGACGGCTTTCTACTCACGCAATACCAACGAGTCACGCTCGGCGGCGCTGATCGGCCAGTCCTTTGCCGAACGAACGTACTTTACCGAGGCGATGGCCGGTCGGAGCTACGTCAGCGATCCGGTCGCCGCCGAGAGCGGGAATCTGATCGTGACCGTCAGTACCCCGATCCGTTCCGATGGACGGGTCGTCGGGACGTTCAACGCGGCGTTTCACGTCCGTGACGGCGACCTGTTCGGCCCGATCCGGGCACGCGATGCCGGCTCAGAGGGCGTCCTCGTGGTCGCCGACGGCCAGACCGTCTACGCCGACGGCCCGCAACCCACGACCGGGGGACGGCTCGCGGTGAGCAACGCCACCGTCGACCGGACCGGCTGGACGGTGTCGGTCACGCGAACCGACGCGGCCGTCCGTTCGGAACTGCGCTCGATCACGCTCCTGCAAGTCGGGACCCTCGGGCTGGCACTGGTCGCGCTGTCGCTCTTTGGCTGGTGGCTCTACCGGGAGTACGTCGCCAACTTCGAGCGGTTACAGGACGGCTTCGCGGCGCTGGTCGCCGGCGAGTACGGGACGACCGTCTCGCTGTCGGGGCCGACCGAGTGGACGGCGGTCGCCGCCCACTTCAACGAACTGAGCGAGACGCTGGCTCGCCGGCGCGTCGAGGTGACGGTGCTGAACCGCGTCCTGCGCCACAACCTTCGGAATGCCATGACGGTCGTCTCGGGGACTGCGGCCCGCATCGAGGAGACCGCCGACGACGAGCGCCTCGTCGAGGACGCGCAGATGATCAAGCGCCGCGGGGAGTCGCTGCTGGCACTCGCCGACCACGCCCGCGTCGTCGAGTCGTCGCTGCAGGTCGACCGCGCCGAGTCACCACCACGCTCCATCGAAGCGATCGTCGACGAGTCCATCGCGGGCCTGCGCGAGGAGTACCCCCACGCGACCCTTCAGACCGATACCGTCCCGGCCGAGACACTCGTCCCGGACGGAGACCTCGTGACCGTCGTCGTCGACGAACTCGTCCGCAACGCCATCATCCACGGCGACGCGGACCCGACGGTGATGGTCGACGTGACCGCGACCGACGAGACGGTCGTGCTCACGGTCAGCGACGACGGCCCCGGCCTCCCGCCGATCGAGCAGCGCCTCCTCACCGAGGCGTTCGTCGAGACGCCGACCGACCACGGGTCGGGGCTGGGCCTGTGGGTCGTCAAGTGGGTCGTCCAGTGGCTCGACGGGTCGCTCTCAGTGACCGTCGACGACGGGACGCTCGTCTCCGTGACCCTGCCCCGCGTCGACGAGGCTGACGAGTGAAGCCCGCCGTGTGCTAGCTTTTTACGTGGCAGGGAAAGCGTGATGAAGGCACTCTCGGTACACGGCAGTATGACCGATCTTCGGCGTTCCTTTCTCGACCAGGCCGCGTGGGCCGCCGACACCTCGCCGCTGTACGAGCGAATCTGTCGGATCGTCGCCGACGACTCCGAACTGCTCGCGCTCGCCAGCGAAGCCCCGCCGGAACGTGCCCGTGACAAAGTGTTTCTCGCCGCCGTCCACGCCGAACTCCTCGACGGCGTCGACCATCCCCTCGCAGCCTACTACCCGAGTGTTAGCGACGAGTCACGATCACCCGACGACGAACTGGCCGATGCGCTCCGTGACTTCTGTCTGACCCACGCCGACGCCCTCCGCGAGCGCCTCGCGACCCGACGGACCCAGACCAACGCCGTCCGCCGCAGCGCCGTCCTCTACCCGGCCTTCGCCCACGTCGCAGCCCGAACCGACGGCCCGCTCACGCTGGTCGAACTCGGCCCGAGCGCCGGGCTCAATCTCCTGTGGGACCGGTATCAGTACGGCTACGATTGGGGCGACGAGACGCGCCACGCCGGCTCCGAGCACTCGTCGGTGGCGATCACTTCGTCGGTCCGTGCGGGTCGGCCGCCCCTCCCGCTCGACCCGCCGGCCGTTCACTCCCGTGTCGGGATCGACCTGCACCCGCTCGACGTGACCGACGAGGCCGACGTGGCGTGGCTCCGCGCACTCACGTGGCCCGAGCACCACGACCGCCGGGCGGTGCTCGCCGACGCCGTCGCTGTCGCCCGATCCGATCCACCGCGGCTGGTCGAGGGTGATATGCTCGACCAACTGCCCGCCGTCCTCGACGAGATTCCCGACGACGTGCCGGTCGTCGTCTACAGCACGCTCGTCTGTTATCAGGTGCCCGAGACAGTCCGGGCCGAACTCCGGGACCTGCTCGCCGAGCGCGCCAGCGAGCGTCCGCTCCACTGGCTGACCGGCAGCGCCGGCCACGACGACCCCGGCGACGGGATCGGCCTCGACTGGCATCGCAGCGTCGACGGCGACCTGCGAACGGACCGACTGGCGACCTTCCAGCCCCACGGCGAGTGGATCGAGTGGCACGGCGTCGACGAGACGTGAACGGCCGGCAACGCCCGGCCCGTGAACTCCACCCGGCTTTTTGTCGATTGGGAGCGTGGCCCGCACATGGAATTCGACCGGTTCGAGCCTTCGGCGGACGCGGCGACCGACGACCCGCCGGACTGTCTGTTCGTGCTGGGGTGGGGCAATCGTCCCGAACACACGCCGGTACGCTGGCTGATCGACCACATCCGCGAGGACGGCTGGACGGTCCACACCGCGACGCTGCCACCCCACGTCACCGACGTGCAGTCCGAGTGGGTCCAGCCAGTCGAGTCCTACGCCGCCGACCTCGACGATCCCGCCGTGATCGCCCACAGTGCGGGCGGCCTCACCGTCGGCCACGCTGACATCGACGCGCGAACGACGACCTATCTCAGCCCGTGGTGGGGCGACCCGCCCGCCCGTCAGGGGCCGGTCGTCGACCTCGTCTCGAAGATTCCCGGCGACCGACGGTTCCTCCCCAGCGGCATCGACGACGGGGACGTACTTGGCGAGCACGCCACCGACCAGCAACTCCGCGACGGTCCCGACCGGGTCTCGCCGGCGTTCCTCCGGGCGACCAAGCGCGCCCATCGCACTCTCCCGGCGATCGCCGACGACGCCGTGGTCTTCTGCTCGCTGACCGACTCGGTCGTCTCGACGTACGCCATCGGCGAGGCGATGCCCAGCGAGCGGACGGTGCTGTACGACGGCGGTCACGAACTGTTCAGTTCGCGCTCGCGGGAGGAGCACTTGCCGACGATTCTGGCCGCGCTGTCCGAGGGTGTCGACGCGCTCTGAGATTCGGGGCCAGAACGAAACCCTCACCCCGACCGACGCGCTACGATCCGGCAATGGAGTGTGACAAGTGCGGCGACTCGGCGGTGATGCACGCGGCCTACTCGGGGCTGCACATGTGCGAGACACACTTCTGTCGCACTGTCGAGAAGCGCGTGCGCCGCCGGATTCGCGAGGACGGCCTCGTCCCGCGTGAGGCAACCCCGGACGACCCCGAGACGTGGGTCATCGGCCTCTCCGGTGGGAAGGACAGCGTCGTCCTCACGCAGATCCTGCAGGACGTGTTCGCCGAGGACCCCCGGATCGAACTCGTCGCGCTGTCGATCCACGAGGGCATCGAGGGCTACCGCGACGAGAGCTTAGACGCCTCCGTGGAACTCACCGAGAAACTCGGCATCCGCCACGAGGTCGTCAGCTACGAGGAGGAGTTCGACGTGCGCATGGACGATGTCGTCGAGGACGACCCCGAAAACATGGCCGCCTGTGCCTACTGCGGCGTCTTCCGGCGGGACCTGCTCTCGAAGTACGCCGACGAACTCGGCGCGGACAAACTGCTGACCGGCCACAACTTAGACGACGAGGCCGAGACGGCGCTGATGAACTTCCTGGAGGGTGACGTGACCCAGATCGCCCAGCACTTCGACTCGTCGCTGGGCCCCTTCGACGCCGACGGCGACGGACCCGCGGATCGGGAACGGCCCGAGACCGACCAGCACATCCCGCGGGCCAAGCCACTCCGTGACATCCCCGAGAAGGAGGTCGCCCTCTACGCTCGCTTCGAGGGGCTGCCGGCCCACATCACGGAGTGTCCCCACGCCGAGGAGGCCTACCGAGGCGAGATTCAGGAGCTGATGCTCGGGCTCGAAGAGAACCACCCCGGGACGCGCCACTCGATCATGGCCGGCTACGAGAAACTCGCCGCACTGGCCGCTGAGGCCTACCGGGGCGAGGACGACCGCGAGGCCGACTTCGGCGAGTGCGAGCGCTGTGGCGCGCCGACCGGCCGGAACCGCTGCCGGAAGTGCAACCTCCTGGACGCGCTGGAAGCGGTCTGATCACCGATTTCGGGAACCGACACCGGAACCGGATTTTTGTGGCTCCGTTCGTAAGCCACGACGAATGGCTCCTCGCCCGCACGCTTCGATCGGCGAGCGCGGCGTCTCGCCGGCCGTCGGCGTCGTCCTGCTGGTCGCAATCGCCGTCGTTCTGGCGGCCGGGGCCGGCGCGCTGGTGTTCGGCCTGACCGACGAGCAACCGCCCGCGCCGACGGCGAAGCTCTCGCTCGAACCGGTTGAGGGCACTAGCGAGTACCAGCTCGTCCACGAGTCGGGCGACCGGATCGACGGCGACCGGGTGACACTTCGTGGCGTCGCCGATCCCGACACCCTCGCCGGACGAGAACTGACCGCCGGGCGGACGGTCTCGGTGACGCCGCGCGCGGAGACGGTCACCGTCGTCTGGCGCGACGACAGCGACGCGTCGTCGTACGTGCTCACCGAGTTCGCCGTCGACCCCGACAGCGTCGTCGACGTTTTCGCGGCCGGCACCGTCTTCACCGGTCGCGCCAGCGGTGTCGTCGCCGTCGAGGGCGACGGGGGTAGCGCCACGACGGTCCCCGGCACGACCGACGTAGCGGCCATGGGTGGACTCGGTGCCGACGTGTCCGGTGACGGGACGGGCGACATCCCCTACGTCGACACCGGCGGCACGGTACGGATCGTCGACGCCGACGGCGATTCGGCGGCACTGGCCACCAGCAGCGACATCTCCGGTTCCGTCGCGACCGCAAAGACTCGACTCACGACGGGCACCTGGCAGGGCAGTCCCCCGTCTGTCTTCTTCGTCGATCAGAACCACGACACCCTCTACCGGGTTGCGCCCGGCGGCACGCCACAGGTCGTCGCGACGCCGGGCAACGGGGCCCAGTCAGTCACGGGAATCGGCGACATCGACGGCGACGGGACGGACGAACTCGTGTTCGCCGACGGGAGCCAGCAGCTCCGCTATCTCGAACCGAGCGGGACGATACGGAACGTCGACGACGGCCAGACCGGCTCGAACAACGGGATCGGGGCGGGGTCGCTGGTCGATTTCGACGGTGACGGAACGGTGGCGGTCGTCGCCGTCGACGGGAGCAACGACATCAAGATCAACCGCCGGCCGAGCGGCGGCGGGACGACGATACTTTCGGGCCCCAATGCGGCGAAGGCACCGGTAACGACGGCCGACGTCGACGGCGACGACGCTCCCGAAATCGTCTACGTCGCATCGAGTGGCGACCTCAGATACGTCGACGACCCGCTGGGCAGTCCGTCGACGGCGACGCTTACCGACACCGACGGCAACGCTGTCAGCGGGTCCGACGAGACGGGCGCGACCTGATACGGAATACCGTAGCCTTTCACCGGCGCTCGTCGATACGGGGTAGACGATCGCCCGTACACAACGACAATGATCCGTCTGAGAGCTATCGCAGCGAGAAGTCGTCGGTGTCGTCGTACTCCCCGAGGGCGGCGTCGAAGGCGTCCACGTCGTCCAGCCCGTCCACGATCTCGTCGAGTCGCTTGCGCAGTGTGAACAGCCGCTCTTGCAGCCGTGCGAGCTCCGGCGGGTCGTGGCCCTCGCCGCTCGCGGTCTCGGCGTACTCGCTGGCGACCGCGTAGTAGCGCCCGAGGAGCCTGTCGTACCGGACCCGCCGATTGAGCCGCTCGACCGTCGCGCGCAGTTCGTCGTTCGAGACGGGCTTGCTGAGGTAGCTGTCCAGTCGCTTGCCCGCCTGCCCACGGTGTTCGACCAGCGCCGCCGTCTCGAACGTGATCCCGTCGGTCTCCTGCCGGTCGAGCGTCTGGTCGATGTCGAACACGTCGTCGGTCAGATCGACGACGACGACCGACACCGCCTCGTCGAGGCTCTCCGTCGCCGCGTGGTCGTCGTGGGCCGTCCGAACCGGCCACTCGCCACGGAGCGCGGCCGTCACGTCCCGCCGGAGGTCGTCGTCGCCGATACAGACGAGCACCACGTCGCTGGCGACGGACACGTCACAGGTGGCGTGACTCATCGGTACACTCGCTGGTCGGTCACCGATCGGTCGGTCGTGCTGTGTGTGCTGAACATTGAGTCTCACTCCGAACCCGTCTCGACGACGGCGTCGAACAGCGTCGAGTACAGCGTCATCGTCTCCTCGTCGTGGACGGTGCGGTCGATGTAGTAGTACCCCGTCGCGTCGCCGGCCCTCACCCGCGACCCGAGCGCGTGGAGGAATTCGAAGGTCGGCTCCTGCCCGAGACACTCCTGTAGCTCCGTGATCGAGTCGAAACAGACCACTGTCTCGCGCTCGGCGTCGAGTTTCGCTGCGATCCGCCGTCCCAGCTTCTGGACTGACTCGGAGCTATCGAGGTATTCGATCGTCGCCGGACCGACGCTGCTGGCCGTCGCCGACGCCGCAGACCGGCTGACGCCGTTGATCGTCAGACAGGACAGCGATGGCCCGGGACCAAGTCGATCCCGCCACGCTTCGACACTTTCCTCGGGTGAACCCGCGATAGTCACACTGACGACGTGCTCTGGCACGTCACCGTCGGCCGTCGCCAGATCACCGCAAAGTCGGTCCGCGGTGTCGCCGATCCCCGGTGCCGCGACCAGCACGTTCGACGCGTCCGCGACGGCCGGCCCCAGATCGAAGTCGTCCGTCACGGTGGCGACCTCCCCATCCCACTCGCGACGTGATGGATACAGTTCACTACACTACCAATTGTACTACTCTTCCAAATACCTTTACTCGGATTCACTTCTAGATATCAAATTCGGATATTGGGCGCTACGAGACCTCTCTCCCGCATATCGTCCATTTTTACAAGATTATTTCATCAATAAGTTATTATAATTCTTTAGATAAATATATTTCCTGGCCGACCATCTGCCTAAGTGGCTATGAGCCAGTCAATGTCTGTCAAAGAAACGGTCGCATCGCATCCCAAACTCATCGGCATGATCTTCACCGTGCTGCTGCTGCTGACGCAGGCCGGCGCTGCTGCTGGTGCCAACGGCTCAACGTTTGCGGGACCCTGACATCAAATTTCGCTAACTTCGATATCCTCGCTCCAGTGGAGGTTTCCTTTGAGAATTACCGGTGTCCTTTGACCCTCTAGGAATTCTTGTAAGGCCTGTGTATCAACTGTATAGGTGCGCAGCTTCCCGGAATTTAGATGATAGGTAGTGTTGTCTGATATGTGTGGTCTGGTAATTGACCCCATCGAGTAAGATCTGTTTGGATACGCAAAAATATCAGCTTCAAATTGTTTTGAATTCACCCGACGCACCGTTGCTGAGTACGGCGTCCCCGACTCACTCTCGACCAGCGTCTCGTTCCCGTCGCCGACGACCATGTACCGCTGTGCCAGCCGATTCCGTTTCTCTAGTAGGCCGAGCATCGACAGTAACGAGAACCCCTGATTGAGCAGGCGTGCGACGCTGCGGCCGATCTCGGTGGCGGTCTTGTTCAGCACGTCGGTTAGGGTGACGATGCCGCCGATCGCGCCGGCGTCGACGAGTGCGCGGCCCTGGCTGTAGGATTGGCAGGCGTTGAGCAGGAAGGCGTTGACGTTCACCTCGTCGAGGGTTTCGGCGTCGAGGTGGCCGTCCGCACAGCGGATGCCCGAAGGGTCGACGTGGCCGATGTAGTGGAGGAAGTCGGCGTCGGTCGTCAGGAGTTCGGCCAGTTCGTCCGTCGTCACGCCCTCGTGGGTGGAGATGTCGAACTCGATCCACTCCCGGGTACCGTAGATATCGCCGACGACGTTCTCGTCGCTCATGTCCGGTTCGTTGCAGACCACGAGCACGCGTGTCCGGCCGTCGGAGTCGGCGTCGAAGTCCAGCCGTCGGTAGTACTCCTCGCGCGTCATCTTGCTCGCGCCCAGCGGGATGCCGTCGCCGACGTAGGTCTGTTCGATGCTATCGGCCGACGGCGGGGTGAAGACGGTCTGATCGAGGCCGGTGTCGTCGCCGCCGCTCCGGGAGGTCGTCGACCGGACGAACCCCTCGCTAGAGCGGAAGAAGGAGCTCACTTCGGGCGAGAGGTCTGCCTCGGAGCCACCGACCGCGCCGGGACCGTCGGGACAGCGCACGACGGCCAGTTCGTCCGCGAGGAAGGGTAGGACCGAGACGGCCGCAGGGTCGGGGACGATGTCGGCGGTGAGCTTCCAGGTCGGCAAGGCGTCGGCGATCGCGTCGTGAGACACCTGGAGGTACTCCCGAAGCTGTGCTGCCAGCGGGAGGTCGTACAGCCACGCGAAATCGAGGTCGACCGCGGACTCGACGACCTCGCGCTCGTACAGCGGGATGTCGTACATCCCCTCGGTGCGAGTGACACAGTCGAGCAGGAACACCTGTTTGAGGACGCGAGCGACCGTCGACTCGAAGCTCTCGTCGCCGTCTTCGAGTGGGAACGTCTCACCGTCGGCGTGCACCTGCGGTGTCGATCCGATCTCGACCGTCGCGCCGAGGTAGTACGCCAGTGACGTGATCGGCAACAGCGAGTCGAGTCGCGGCGGAACCTCGATGGTCACGCCGGTGTCGGGTGCGGTGACGCCCGTCGGGATATCGAGGTCGTCGCCGGTCTCGATCAGCGGTGGATGGCCCCGGAGCGTCGGAAAGGATCGCTCACAGCTGGTCGTCTTCAGCGCCGACCCGAGATGTGACAGCGCTGTCGCCACGTCGTCGAGCTCGGTCGTCGTCGTGATCGTCGCCGCCGGCTGTTCGTGGAGCGAGCGGATTCCGACTCGGAGTTCGGTGGCACCGGGAAAGGAGAGCGCGACGCGGTCGGCCGATGGCTCGAACACTACGCCACCCTCGACGTGGAGATACAGCTTCATCTTCGCCGAGGAGAGTTCGACGTAGTACTCGCCGGCCTCGACGGTCGTTCCCTCGCCGCTAGTACACTCCGCGACGATCGAGAGGTCGCCGTCGCGAACGAGCGCGTCGATCTGATATGGAGTCTCGAGCGTCGTGGCCGTGATCACGGCTGCCGTATCGACCGGTGGCTCGAAGGTCGCCGGATCGATCGACTCCGGCGTGATCGCGCTGTGTGTCAGGAGGGTAAACTGCGCGTTTTCGATCGGATCGGTGAGCCTGAGTCCGTACGGCGCTTCGACCGCGGTAATAGAGGGAGTCTGTTGGGTGGCCATAATCTGCGAGGACCTGTCGGCGACGGCGTCTCTACTCGGACCTCGCCCTGCGGAGGAAAAAGCATTATCTCTCGCTTTCGACACGTTGCGTTCGCTCATACTGATCTATAGTTGGAGTGTCACGAGCCGCACGACTACCTTCCTGTCACTGAAATCGACAAACAGCGAAAAAGTAGTTCGGCACGACGCCGATGCAGACGAATCCGGTCTACCGGCTAGATCACGTCGATGCCGTTGTTCTTCTCTTTGGTGTCACGGCCGCCGTCGGTGTGGCCGTAACTCTGTGAGCTCTGGGAGCCCTGGGCGCTCTGTCCACTCTGATCGTCGAACTCCTCGACGTTCTGGCTGGCGTCGAAGCTCGTATCGTCGCCGACTTCCTGGATCGCCTCACGGGACTTGTCGGCCTGCTTCTGCGTGCTCGGGCCGAGGACCTGTGCCGACTGGACGCCCGTCATGATCGCCATGACACGCACCTTGCCTTTGTACTCTTCCTGGATGCGCGCGCCCCAGATGACGTTGGCGCTGGCTTCCAGGCGTTCGGTGATGTTCTGGGCGATCCCTTCGGCCTCCTTCAGCGTGAGGTCGGGGCCGCCGGTGATGTGGACGAGTCCGCCGCTCGCGCCGCGGTAGTCCACGTCCAGCAGCGGGTGGTTCATCGCGTCCTTGACGACCTCCTCGGTCTTGTTCTTGTCCTGAGTCTCGCCGACCAGCATGACCGCGACGCCACCCTGGTTCATGATCGAGGTCATGTCGGCGTAGTCGAGGTTGATCAGCGACGGCTGGGTGATCGTCTCGCTGATCCCCTTGACCGTCTCGGCGATGATCTGGTCCATCACCGAGAACGCCTTGCCGATGGGGAGGTTGGGGACGTAGTCCAGCAGCCGGTTGTTGTCCAGCACGATGATCGAGTCGGCCTCGTTGCGCAGCCGTTCGAGGCCTTCCTCGGCCTTGACCGTGCGGGCGCGCTCGACGTTGAACGGCGTCGACACCATGCCGACGACGATCGCGCCCTGCTCTTTAGCGATCTTGGAGACGACCGGTGCCGCGCCGGTGCCCGTCCCGCCGCCCATGCCGGCGGTCACGAACACGAGGTCCGCGTCGCCCAGCACTTCCTTGATCGTCCCCTGTGCCATCTCGGTGGCGCGCTCGCCCATCGAGGGGTCGCCACCGGCACCGAGGCCGTTGGTCAGGGACTTGCCGACGAGGATCTTCGTGTCGGCCTCGATCATCTTGAGGTGCTGCTTGTCGGTGTTGATCGCCACCGTGTCGGCACCCTCGACGCCGATGTTGTACAGGCGGTTGACCGTGTTGTTGCCGGCACCGCCACAGCCGACGATGACGATCCGCGGATCGCCAAACCCGTCGACGTCCTCGTCGGACAACTGCTGCTGTTCCGCTTCGTCGCGCTCGAGCGCTTCCTTGACGATGTCCTGCATCGTCAGGCCCTCACCCAGTTGCGGCGCTCGCGTTTTTCGGATGGTCGCTCCTCGCCGAGGTCCTGCTCGGCGAGCATCTCTCGTACCGCCGACCGAATGGCCTCGCTACGATTCGGGTACTCCCCGGTTTCGACCATCTGTTCGACCTCTTCGATCTGCTGCTTCGGAATCCGTAGTGTCACACGCTCCATGGTTATCTCGTTCCCCGGTAAGACGGACCTGTTTACACGCCGCCCGTGCGTTTTACACGGCGTAACCGCAGGACGGCAGTGGGACATCCACCGCGCGCCACGCCGTGTAAGACGACCGTCTTACGCAGAACATACCACAGAGTGTGGTATAATAAAACTTGCGGCGAGTGTATGACAATCCAGCGTTTACGTCAGTAGGGTCGTCGTACTGTTCGTTTTCGTCGCTTCAGCTGTTGTCCAACACGTCCGCCGCGGGGGTCCGACGACCACAGCTGGGACAGAACCCCCAGTCCGATCGGATCTCGTCGCCGCAATCACAGAACACCCGCCGAGCTGCCTTTTCTCCACAGTTCGGGCAGTAAACGTGGTCCTGAGTCAGGTTTTCGCCACATTGGCCACACGTCTTACTCCCGCTTGCAGGCGCGTTTTCGGCTCCGTGCTCGCCTGTCTTACGACTCTCGTGCTCGTGTGACGCATCGTGCTGGGGCTCGTGTGACGCCTCGGCTACGTCGTCGGACACAGCCCCAGAAGTAGCGTTTTCGCCGTCCAGAGAGATGTTTACGTTCACGTCCTGGGGCGTCGGTGCCGGTCGCCGCTGCTCGAAGCGCTGGTCGAGGCGCTCCTCGATGATGGCGTCCACCCGGTCGACGATGAGTTCGTCGATGCTGTCGTCGCCGTCGTCCGACGGAACCGCCGAGGGCGACTGCTCGCTGGTCGTGCCGGACGTGTCGCTGGGGTCTTCGAGATACGCCCGAAGCGCTTCGCGCATGACCTCGCTCTTGGAGGCGTCGAACTCCTCCAGTTGCTCGATGAGGTCGTCGCCCGCGCGAAACGTGATCTTACTCATTCGACTCGTCATACACATTATCGCCGGGGTATTTTAATCTTCCCGAGCGTCTGACGCCCGTCTGCCGGGCTCTCAGTGCTTCTCAGGGCCAACGGGCAAAACCGGTGTCACACTCGACTACTTCTCACTGTCCGACAGCGTCGACAGTGTGACGCCCTCCCGCCCTCGGTCGGAATGATAACCGTTAAGTCTGCCACCGGCGCTACGTTCGAGTGCGACCGCCCTTAGCTCAGACTGGTAGAGCAGTCGACTGTAGATCGACTTGCCCCCCGTTCAAATCGGGGAGGGCGGATCACGTTTTCAGCCGAACTATGGCAGATAGCGAAAGCTGCGTTTGCACACGCCTCAGCCACTCTATCGGCAGAATCGGGTTCCCCGAAATCACCCCGAAATCCTGAGTTCAACGGGTATCAAGTCGCGGGTCACCGCCGTCTGGCGAAATTAGTAGCTGAAAGGAGGTGGTGCGCGTGAGTCAGCGCGCGACTGCCGACCAGCGACTCGACACCGAGCGCGGTGTCCGCAACCGTTCCCAGTACGCCGACACACTGCACCGACAGGACCCCGAGAGCGACGACCCACGACCGGCCTGCCCCGAGGCGGACTATCGGAGCGAGGCGGACTTTACGGACGTGCCGATCGCTGCTTACCGCCCACACTACAAGCTGTGTGGAAACCCGGAGTGCTTCGGGGGTGACTGGCGGTGAGGTATCAGTCGAACCTCTTCGAGTACGAGGAAGACCTGTCACCGCTCACCGAGGCCCAGCGGGAGGTGTACGAAGCCGTCGAGCAGGACGGCTATGGCGTTCGCGAGTACGCGCGTAAGACTGGCCGATCGAAGGGAACCGTCGGGAATCTGCTACGCCGGGCTCGTCGACGGCTGGGGGGTGAGTCGGCGTGAGTAAGACGATTCTCGACGGGCTCGTCTCCGGGCTCTCGCAGTCGGTGACGGAGTTCGTCGTGGCGTATCTCCTGACGTTCATCGCCGGCGGGATGGACCCGCTTCGACTGGCGAAGATCGTCTTGGCGATCAAGCTGAACGTCTTCGCCGTGCCGCTGTCGTGGACACCCGCGCTCCGGCTGCCCCTGTGGTGCTGGTACGTCGTCGCGGTCCTGTGGCTTCGCCAGTGGCTGCTACTGTCGGGCTACAGTGTCTCGGAGGCTGTCGGTCAGATCGAGCGCTACGTCGGGGGTGAGCAGCCGTGACGGGCTTCGTCCGCGCCTCTCGGCTGTACGACGCCGAGGCGAGCGAACCCCTTCGCTTCGACTGGGCGAAGATGCAGCCGCTCGAAGAGAGTCAAGAGGTAGTTGAGCAGGCCGGCCAGGGCCTGCTCGACGAGGATGCACGAGCGAGGTAATCATGTCGCGGTACCTCAAGTGCGCCCCTCACGAGGGCGACGTGCGCTTTACCGTCGGCGTGCATCCCGATCCAGCCGTCCAAGACGACGGGCTGGCACCCTACTATGCGATGCACTCCTTGATGAAACAGTGGGGTGACAACTGGCAGACAGAGGGCAAGCCGACCCGTGACATCGAGTTCAACGGCCAGCAGTGGGCGACTGCCTTCGACTATTCGAAGAGCGGGCTCGACCCCTGGGAGAACCCCAGCTTCGAGATCGAGGAAGTCCGCGAGTTCCAGTTTTACTTCGTTGCCAAGAACTCGCCGCACTACAGCGGCGAGCCCGCCGACCAAGACGACCGCGTACACGGTGGGACGATCACCGTCCGCCCGCGTTGGCCGAACCTCACGTCGGACGGCAAGCCCGTCTCAGTCCCCGACTACGGGGACGCCTACATCGACGTGCAGGTACAGGCTTCGAACATTCCTCACGAGAAGTACCTCACGCTCGTCCAGCGCGTGATGGACGCCTACGGCATTTCTGCGCGGTACTTCGATCAGCCCCACCCGGACAGCCACGTCAACGATCTGGCCTACTACGTCCGCCTCTATCGCGACGCCAGCGGCCCGCTGTACGCCCCGGACGGTCCGATCGCTCGGTGTCACACGCTCATCCAGGGTGACCGGAGCGGCTACCGGAAGCACGTTGAGGACAACACGAAGATCCCCGGCTACTACGTCACCGCCACCGTCGAAGACGAGAAGGCCGACGAGCTGATCCGTGGGCATGGGCTGGGGAAGGAACTCAAGCACTACTACCCGAACCACCCCGAAGAGTACGACCCGGACGACGCCCCGTATCATCCGAAATTCGAGGTGTCCTATCAGACGAGCCTCACCGACGACACCGTGCGCTGGGACGACCTCGACGACGCCCGGCGCGAGTTAGAGGAAACGGTGCTGAACTGTCTGGAGTGGACCGGCATCGCGACGACCGCCGAGAGCGGTGAGTTCGTCGACTTCGACCCGTACTGGTCGGTACGTGACACGGCCGAAGCGCGTCGGATAGTCCAGTGCCCGCTGCCGGAGATCGAAGACGAGCAGGAGCATCGCGTGATGCAACTGTGGGGCAATATGACCGACGCCGACCGGGATGTGACCGAGCTGCTACTCACTGACGGTGGGAAGGTCTCGCCACAGGAAGCAGCCGAGCGAACGGGCAACACCTACCGGACGGTCCGGGCGGTGATCGACCGCCTCGAAGGACTGATCCGGCACACCTACGGCGAGATGGAACTCGAATCGAAGAAGATCCAGCAGGAGCTACTGAAGCGCGTGAGAGCGGCCGGTGAACGCTTCGAGCAGTCCGTCGGCAGCACCGTGATGGATCTGGCCGACGCCGCAGAGGAGCAGGAGAAGACCCGCTGGAGTCGACTCCGGCGTGAGTACGCTATCACTGTCCGCGAGGGTGACGACTGCCGGAAGCTGTTGAAGATGGGCTACAAGCCCGACGATCGCGCCGAAGCCCGCGAGATCCTGTACGAAGTCAAGAACGCCTACGAGCAGCACGTCGAGGGCAACGTCTACGGCGTGCACGTCGCCGTCACCTACGCCGACGGTGGGCGCGACCGATTCCGAGATCTACGGAACGTGTTCGCGAAGGGTCGCCGAGCGGCCGACAAGGCCGCCGAGAAGTCCCGCTGGGAGCAGGCCCGCGACGGCTTCGACTTCGAGGCGTGGAAAGAGGCGGGCTGTCCGTCTAACTGGTCCGGGGGGTAGCGCGCCCCTTGCATAGAGGCATCACTGTCTCTCACCCTCTTTTTGCGGCAATATAGTCCCATACACCCCCACCCCGGCGCGTCGCGCGGCTGGGTTCGTTCCCATTCGGTCACGTCACCCAGCCGCGCGACCAGGGGGAACCCGGAAAGCGAGCTTCCGGGTTCCCCTTAGTCGTGTGGCTAAGGCCACTGTCCCAAAATACACCGCACAGCGTTGCTGTCGCGGACGCGAAAACCGCCCCTCTGGAGGGGCGCGCGAAAAAATTCAGCTGCTTGATTCAGGGTCGACAGAAAGACGTAGCAAGTAGTCGCCAACAGTCGCTGGGATCAGCAGTATTGTGAAAATTATCACTGCTGCGATGATACTACTTGGGTCACCTGCGCCCAGACCGTTCAGATTCCCGATGATTGCGCCGATTGTGCCAGCAATAATCCAACGATACGACTGCGCCAGAGATCGCTTGAACCGATCGCGAACCATATCTGACAATGGCGAAGGTGACAATATAAATACTCAGACTTAGAACACCTCTGAGATTCTCATTTTAGCCTGCTGTGCATCGCGGTGATCACCGCCACCGTGCCAGTCTAACTTCGGCAGTCGCGACGAGTGGCGCATCTCCCACTGTAGTACTTCGACACCTTTCCCTCGAACTCGATACGGAGCGAACACGTACCACCCGCTTACTTCGCGTAGCTGCTCGTGGTACTGATCGTAGAGCTTGAACGTTCCAGGCTGCCCATCGCTGTGCCGGTGCATCGCGCCCTTGATCTCGACTGGTGTGCCATCGGGCCGGGTCGCGTCGTGCCAGCTACACCGATCGAGTTCGAGGTTGTACCGCTCGGCGGCTTGCCGCTCGACCAGGGTGCCGTAGTGATTGGCCTTGTGGGACCGACTCATCGCGCATCACGCGCTCGTCGCGCGTTTGTATATATACACTCCTCTGCTGACGAGATCGGCGCGCCCATGCAGTTGCTCCGGTCCCGCTGGGACCCGGAGCGACGGTATGGGCCAGTGTAGTAGGGCCGACGATGGACGCGGACAGACGGACACGCGCGCGTCGTCATGCGGTTATCGCCCGAACCCTGTCCATCGCCCCAGTGTGCTGCCCGTCCTGTATCTCGGTCCATCGGTCGCCGACCCACGACTTGCCAAAGGGGACGTAGCTGGCCGTCTCGCGGTGCGTGAGGCCGTCTTCCTTGCACTGGCGCACCGTCCACAGTGCTACGTCGTAGGCCACTTCGTCCGGGTCGGGTTCCTCGCCGTCCTCTTCGTCTGTCCACGACCATGAACTGGCTTCTTTGTCGTTGTATCGCCAGTCTGTGGGAGGTACGCCTTGGACCTCGAAGCGTTTGTCACGAAGTTGCCCGTTGCTCACGCGGTCGGCAACGACGGCCTTCTTCTGGCTCGTCTTCTTGATGATCACGCCCAGCCGCCACAGGAGCGGATGGATGCTCGACTCGTCGTGCGCGATGTAGATCAGCATCCCGTCGTACTTTCGGATTTTGTAGACGAGCGGCCCCATCTTCTGGCGGGTCAGGTAGCCGTCCTTCCCGCCACCGCTGGCCTTCGACGAGAACTCGTCTCCGATGAACAGCTTGGGCTGCTGGGGGTGGTCGAGCGGGTCGCCGTCCTGGCGGACCCACTCTTCGAGCGTGCCGTGGTTCGGGACGTAGCCGTCGCGAACCTCGCCGGAGTCGTCGACCCACTCGGTCGTCTCGCGAAGCGAGCGGATGTTACTCGCGACCTGCTCGATACCCAGCAGGTGAGAGGCTCGCTGTGCGAGCAGACAGGCCATGTTGCTCTTGCCCGCGCCCATCTCGCCCAAGAGGACGATCACCGGCGCGGGACTCTCGATGAGAGAGTCTATCGCTGTCATGGCCTTGATCCCGGAGATGTCCGCCCGCTGGTCTTGGTCGCCAGTGAGGTGCTTCAGTGTCGTCATGTCGCCGTTGCTCAGGGCTTCGCGGGCCGTCTCGGTCGCCGCGACTGACCGGATGTGCTGCTGCTCGCGAAGGTCGCGAGCCTGCCCCGGCATCTGTCCGGGTCGTTCCATCTGGTCGGGGTCGTAGTGTTCGGACTGGACGGCGAGATACCGAGAGACGAGTGGATCACGAACGATCCCAGCGTGTGCCGCCGCGTCGGGGTCGCGGTCGCCGTACCCCTCTTGGTGTTCGCGGAACTGTGCAACGGTGTACACGTCGGTGTCGTCACTCATGGTTCTCTCCGGTGGGTTCGGTGCCGCTCGTCGACGGCCCGCTGTGTTCGTCTTCGGCGAGATCGCGGGTCGAGACATCGAGCAGTTCGTCGGTGCTGTCGTCGAGGGTGCCGCGCATCTGTTCCCAGGAGTCTTTGGCGGCGGTCATGTCGACCATTTTCCCGCGCTCGCGTGCTTCTGCGCCCTTATTGATCAGCTTCTCTTCGAGGCTCACCGCTTCGTCGGACCAGTGACCGCGGACCTGCGCCAGCTTCTCGGCCTTGTCGAGTAGCGAGTCGTGAATCCGCTCCATGTGGGTCCGGGCGGTAATCAGCGCTGAGTCCTTCGCCGCACCCAGCCACGTCCCCGTAACCCGAAGTTCGCCGAGATCCTCGAACCATTCGAACTCTCGGACTTCGTAGTCGTCGCCGTCGTTGACGATGTTCGGGGCCGGGCCGTCGGTGTCGCGATCGGTCCATGTGTCCGGTGGGACCTTGTACTTCTCGCGGTCGTCGGTCACCGCGTTGATGTGGAAGACCGTCTCCCAGTTGCGATAGTGCAACCAGCGGGCGATTTTCGCGCCCACGAGGTAGCAGGGAACGCCCAGCAGGAGCCAGCCCACTGTCACAGCCGCTACCCAGTCGGGGAGGCTGGGGAGCTGTGGCTGGTAGTAGATCACCAGCACGAACGCGCCGAGGATCATCCCCGACACCAGCAGCTTGTACTCCCCGAGGAGCCACGTCAGGCGGTCGCGATTGGTGGCGAAGGTTGGCTCGGTCATGTTGCCACCCTCGGGCTGCCGTCCTCGCGACGGAGGACGTTGTAGCCGGCAATAATCATCCACGTGAACGCGACGGTGACGCCCGCGAACCACGCTTGCAGCGACGACAGGGCTTTCAGGATGTCGAGCCCGCCGCCGGAGGGCCGCTTCACAATCTCCGAATAGAGGCGCGTGCGCTCGGTGGAGATCGCGACGCCAGCCCAGCCGTCCACTTCGGTGACAGGCACCTCGAAGGTGGCCGTCTCACCGGGTCGGAGTACTTCGACCTGGACCGGCACCTGCCCGCCTTGGCGGAAGCGTCCAGCGTCGGTGAACGTGACCGTCTGGGCCGCTCGCGAGCGGAGAGTGATGAGCGCCATACTTTCGTTTGCCCGATATTCCGACTCGACGATCACCGTTTGCGAGTCGATTCGTCGGGTGTCCGTCGGCGTCGATTGGGAGCTTTGGGCCGTGGGCCGTGGGCCAGTAACCTCGGTCACCACGTCACTGAGGTTCGTCGACGAGCTGGCCGTCGGTGTCGTCGAGGCGGTCGCGGTGGTCGTTGTGTTCGTGGCGTTCCCGGCGGTCGCCGTCGGGGTGGGTGTCGCCCCGATCGGCGCGGCCAGCAGCGCGAGCGATACGACTGCCAGTGTGGTGAGTAGTGAAAAACGCATAGTGATCAGTTGAGGAGTGCAGCGCCGGCCAGTGCGGCGATGACCAGCAGTGCGACGGTCTGGCTGATCGAGCTACCGCCGAACAGGCCGCCGAAGCCGAGGCCGTCGTTCAGGCTGTTACGCAGACGTTGCTGACGGGCTTCGATCTCTGCTTGTGCCACCCGAATGTCTTCCATTTGCTGTTTGAACTCAGTGAGGTTCGTCGTCCGGTAGCGCACCTGATTGTAGCTGACTGTCGTCAGGTTCTCGCCCGAGGCAGTCGTCGCGTCGTCGATGCGGAACGAGCCTTCGAGTTTGTAAGTCTGGCTGCTGGTGATGATGAATTGCGGGCCGGTGAGGTTCGCCGCGTCGTAGGTGTTCCCGACGGTGAACCCGCCTGATTCGGGTAGACCGTCCGACAGTAGGATGCCACGGTGAGTCTGGCCGGTCGACAGGTCGGTCACGTTCATCTGGCCGAACTGTGAGAGGTTCGTCGGCGAGGCGTGTCCCATCGACATGAGCGAGCGCAGCGCCCAGGTCTGATAGTCGCCGTCGGGGCCGTTGCGGTCGGCCATGTAGGGGTCGACCATATCGCTAATATTGATCAACCCGGCTTCCCAGGCGTCGTAGGTGCCGTTGACGAAGTCGTTGATCTCGCCGTCGACGGACTCCCGTTGTGCGGTGATGCGGTTGTTCGAAGCGGCGTAGGGGTTGGGACTGAAGTCGAGATATACGAAGGACTCACCGGAGAACTCCGAGTAGGGTCTGGAGATCCGCACAGCGTTGACCTGCACCTCGTTGTATTCGGTAGACGGGCCGTTCGAGAACGGACCGGCGACCACGGCTTCGTTGTAGTGCTTGTAGCCCGGATTCCAGTATTCGACCTGCAGCTTGGGAGCCCGAACCGTTCGCGTTGAGCCGTTGAGGAGGGTAACAGTGGTGTTAGTAAAGGTCATACCATTGTACGCGATGCTTTTACTCCCGTCAGGGTTCGAGATGTCTGCCTGGATGAACGACGATGCCGTGACGTTTGTCGTGTTCTGGGCGTGGTTCCAGGCCCGTTCGAGTTCGTGGACCTGAATCTCCCAGTGGTTCAACATCTGGGACTGCATCCGGGTGTAGTTGTCCGCCGTCCACTGGTGTGCCTCCAGACGGGCGGATGGCTCGGTTGCGCCGTTGTCCAGCGCGCGGACGTAGCGCTTCTTGGACTCCATGAGCGCAATCATTTCAGCGCCAGCCAGCGCGTTCGCCCGCGTGTCGTTGGCTGCTTTCGAACTCTCCTCGACGACAGCGAGCGAACCGTACAGCTCGGCTTTCGTCTCTCTGGCATCGGTGGCGTTCAGTTCGTCCGGCACCGACCCTTCAGACGTACAGACACTGTGTTCGAGCGCGGCGCTCATCAACGGCCCCGCGACCGGGACGCTCATGGTCGCACCTGTCACAGCACTACAGGTCGTTTGCTCGCCGATGTCGATTGGAGCAGCCGAGGCCGGCCCAGTGACGGCCGACGAGACGAGCAAGACCGCGACCACCACCGAGGCGATCCGAGTCATGCCGACCCCTCCAGGGGATCGCCGTCGGCGGTGATCGTGGTGTCCGGGCTCGCGTCGGGGCCGTCGGTCGCGGGCTCGTCAATCTGATCGTCGCCGCTGTCCTTGGTTCGGACGTGGTGCGCGGCGACGGCGATGCCGGCGAAGAGAATCGGCACGACGACGGGGAAGGGCTTGCCGACGATGGCCGAGGCAATCGTCGACGCCGAGACGCCGATCGTCCCGAGCAGCCCATAGCCCATGAGGGTGTCAAGTCTCACGAGCGATCACCCCAGGTACGAGATGACGTAGTAGCCCGCCGACTCGATGGCGACGACGGCCAGCCCGAAGGCGGCGGTGCCGGCGATGATCTCTTGCACGCCGAGGATGTTCAGCCCCGTCAGCAGCACGAGGACGGCGGTACCGACGGCGAGGTACGTCTCGACGGGAGCGTCCCCGCGGGCGATGTTCGCGAGGTCGGTGTCGATCTCGTAGGACTTCCCGCTACTCCGGTTCACTCGGTTCGTCGCGTAGGCCCCACCGAGCGCGACGAGGGTGAGCAGGAACGCGAAGGTGATGTCCGTGCCCTGGATGGTCCACAGGGCTGCCCCGAGGTCGTTGCCGAGGATGTCGATGTTTGCAATGCCGTTCGTCACGAACGCGCTGGCGGCGAAGACCGTGCCGAACAGCGCGTCTTCGATGTCGATCTTTCCGTACATGGTTGCTCGTTCGCTGGAACAGCGAACGAGCAAAGGGCGAGCGAGGTGGGGTAAAAGTGAGGTCGTAGTGTGCTTCTTTATCCCCTCACAATTGAGATATCTAATATAGAAACTGGGAAACAAATTTATCAGGTTTGGAAAGGTGGAGTCGTATAGTGTGACACTGACGAATAAAATCTACCAGACAGGGGCTCTGATCATTGTAGTTCTAATTATAGCTGTCCTGTTCAACGAGACTTTCCGATTGTTTCCGGCTGGCGAAAATGAATTTCTGTCGGATATCGCTCAGACAACGCTGATCCTCTTGATACCCTCTGGAGCGGGTGTTCTCTTCTATCTGCTAAAGAAATAGTGGCTGCTAAGAAATTAGTTCGCCCCTCCAAAGATTCAACCAGAGGATTTCATTCGCGTGGCCCCCAGGGGTCGTACGTTGAGGAATCTGTTCCTCGCGATATGCACACGAGCGCGAGCTGGGCGTGTGCATACTCGCGACCGATCGGGTGGTGCCGTCGGCCTGATCGGGCCGCGATGGGCATGGGCCGCGCCGGTCTTTATCAGTAATCGGGCTTCGAGTTACCCGAGCAGACCACTATTTTACCGTCGTGTTCACGAGCGGCGGGTATGCGAATCCGCGAAGACGGCAAGCACGCACACCGCACCGACACGATCGAGCAGGCAGCCGAGTTCTGGGGCTGCAACAAGACGACTGCGCTCATGAAGTCCGCCGAGTTCTCCCGGCGGATCGACGAGCGAATTCGAGAAGTACTGTCCCGTGATGATCTGACGGTACGGCAGAAACGCGAGATCGCCGAGACGTTAAGCGTCGTAGGAACGTATGAAGTGGAAATACGGAGCGAGATGGTAATTGAAAAGTGATTGAATTACCGGAGTTCAGCCCCTCGGATAGCGTGCGGGAGTTCTGAAACATCCGTTTGGTCCCCTCGGAAGCGATATTTTGATTGTCCGGTCTTGATGACGAGTGTCGCTTTCGCTCTCACAACCCCAACGATCACTAATAGGAATCCGACGAGAAACACGACCAGTGAACCTATCTGTGCTATCGAGGGTATCTGTGGAATCGCGACAATACCGAACCAGAGCGGTATGCTGATGAAGGCCGTCAGAACTCCGAGAAGGGTCCAGATGTTCAGATATGACGGTGGTGAATAATCCACTTCTGATATGCTTTCGAGTCGAATGTCGGTCACAGACTGGGCGGTATCGAAAACGAGCCTGGAATCTGTACAGATGATGGTTCCCTGTCCGAATAGAGGGGGTGTCGGTGTTATCTGGTCAACGCTCGCTGTCGCAAGCTGCTTTTCTTGCTCCTTCAGATAATCTTGAACGTCCATTTCAGTGTACTGTACTATCGAATACAGCTTCTAATTAAATGCAGTGAATCGGCTGCTCGTCACCACTGTACGCCTCGATCAACTGCTCCCCGCTCGGGATGTGGGGATCGAGGATCTTCGTCTCCGATTCCGAAACTGCTGCCATCCCGTGGTTCCTGAAGTCCAGATGACTTATATTTAGGTACTGGATCGGCTGGTGAAACGAAATGATCGGGCAGGCTTCCGAGTTCTGTGTAGTGCTAATTGTCCTCTTCACCAGAGTTCACAAAAGCATAGAGCGCCATTGCAGATCCCACCATTGAGGCGGCCAATCCTGGAGGGCCAACCACAATGAGTGGGGCCATATTCAATAGTTGTCCAGCGAGATACACAAGGGCCATTTTATTTATTTTCTCACCATAGCTTTGGAGTGCTTGGTAGGTTCGATTGTATGATATCTGCAGATGGACTTGGCTAAGATATGTTCCAATTTCTTGGGCTATTTCGCTTTTTCCTACACCTGCCTCAGTAGACCTCGTGCTGGTTGACGGGCTTGGAGAACTATTGATGTTATCAACAATGCCTGTATCAACCTCACCAATAGTATTCATAGACTGTTTCGAGAATCGCTCGGGAACTGAACTCAAAAATGGATCGTCAACGATCTGCTCGGCGATCGGTGAAGTAAACGTACCGAAAGTGTGGCTGTCGACGATTTGCTCGGCGATCGATGACGAAAACTGATCGTCGACAATCTGCTCGGCGATCGGTGAAATAAACGTACCGAAAGTGTGGCTGTCGACGATTTGCTCGGCGATCGGTGAAGTAAACGTACCGAAAGTGTGGCTGTCGACGATTTGCTCGGCGATCGATGACGAAAACTGATCGTCGACAATCTGCTCGGTGATCGGTGAAGTAAACGTACCGAAAGTGTGGCTGTCGACGATTTGCTCGGCGATCGATGACGAAAACTGATCGTCGACAATCTGCTCGGCGATCGGTGAGGTGAAGGTATCGAAAGTGTGGCTGTCGACGATTTGCTCGGCGATCGATGACGAAAACTGATCGTCGACAATTTGCCCGGTGACCGGTGAGGTGAAGCTGTGGCTGTCGACGATCTGCTCGGCAATTGTGGATGTGTCAACGTTTTCATCATCTAATTCAGCCATCTCTCCTGTGGACTCCTGTTCGGAGTTTGTATCGGTTATATCAGAAGATGAATCTTCACAATTCTCCTCAGCCATACCCTATATCGGTATTAGACTGGTAAACTCTTTGCGCACGATATTTCGAGAATAGAATGTTATTCGATAATCAAATCATCGACACTGAGTTTATCATCTAAGAATCGTTGTCCCATTGGGGTGATTCGATACCCTGCCGTTTCATCGTGCCGTTCCAATAATTTGTGTTCAGACAACACTTGGCACCGTCGAGCGATATGGCGACGTGTATAGGAGATATTGAGAGCGAGCGACGAGGGCTTCATCCAGCCACCATATTCTGCTAACTCAGCCACGATCACCCGATCTGAGGGCTTCAGCCATTCAACTCGACGGTGCATTTCGTTTTGACTGTCAGATGAATCACTCATAGTTGGTCCGGTGATGATTTTTAGAACACGTTTTGTGCATCTCATAACTACGATACGTGCATCAAAACTTAAGTCAGGTCGTCACAATTGGCGAGCCAAGAGCAGCACATCCGGCCCTCGGCGAGCAGGTTCGAGAGAAAGAGTCGGGAGCCGACGCCCATGTCCGTCGGCTGGGGTGCCGCTCTCGCGAGCGAACACATGACCACGAGAACTGCCCGCCGCCTTCAAACAGGTGGCACGACCGCCCGCCCGCAGCCCCGTTTCACTTTCACCCGCAAAATCACAGAATTTCGGGGGACGGGGCGGCGAAACGATCACTTTCACTTTCACCACGCGGATAAGACTCGCTCCTTTTACCATCCCCTCTGTCGGTTCCGAATGGGTATGTTGGAGAAGAAGACCGTCCGAATAGAGAGTCGTAGCGACCGATGGCGATTCGTCTGTCCCCGCGGCCACCGCTCCTGGGAGCCCACCAACCACCACTTCTGGTGTGCCTCCTGTGCGCGAACCTCCGGCGTTGACGGCGAGTTTCACGAGCTGCGCGACCAGAAGACCGGTGAACTGCGCGAGCGCGAACACGTCCGGCTGGTGACGCCCACCGGCCCATACGACCGCGATCTCGACGGGGGTGATTCCGAGTGAGTTCCCAGCTTGAACCGCTGTCGCCCTCCGAGGCTGTGAACCTGTATATCGAGGCTCGTGACGACGCGACCGAGCAAACCCTCGAAGGTCAGTACTACCGACTGCGCGCGTTCATCCAGTGGTGCGACGAGGAAGGCATCGCGAACCTGAACAACCTCTCGGGGCGCGACCTGTACGCCTATCGCGTGTGGCGTCGCGAGGGTGGCTATTCCGACGAAGGCAAGGAACTGAAGACCGTCACTCTGCGCGGCGACATGGGAACGCTCCGGGCGTTCCTCCGGTTCTGTGCCGAAGTCGAAGCGGTGCCCGAAAGCCTGTACGAGCAGGTCCCGCTGCCGCAGGTCAACCCCGGACAGGACGTGAGTGATTCCACGCTCGAACCGGACCGCGCGGTCGAAATCGTCGACTGGCTCGACAGGTACGAGTACGCCAGCCGACGCCACGTGATCGTCCTGCTGTTCTGGCACACTGGGTGCCGGACTGGTGGGCTTCGCGCGCTCGACCTGGGCGACGTGGACCTACACGGTGATCGTCCCCGCGCAGATGGGCCGGCGGTTCACTTCGTCCACCGTCCCGACAAGGGGACCCCGCTCAAGAACAAGGAGAAGGGCGAGCGGTGGAACGCAATCGGGCCGCACGTCGCGCAGGTCCTTGAGGACTACATCGAGGGTCCGCGCGTCGACGAGACTGACGAACACGGGCGCGCCCCGCTGGTGACGACTGAGAACGGGCGGGTGTCGACCTCGTGCTGCCGAGATACGCTGTATCGGGTCACGCGCCCGTGCTGGCGCGGCGAGGAGTGCCCGCACGACGAGGACCCCGACACCTGTGAGTGGGCCGACTACTCGAAGATGAGCAAGTGCCCGTCGTCGCGGTCACCCCACGACGTTCGGAGTGGGCGAGTGACCGCGCACCGGCTGGCCGACGAAGATCGGTCGCTCGTCTCCGATCGGATGAACGCGAGCGGCGAGATTCTCGACAAGCACTACGACCGACGGAGCAAGCGCCAGAAAGCCGAGCAGCGCCGCAACTTCTTTGAACTCTAACAATGCACAAGTTCAACGTCTACAGACAGCGACGCAAAGAGCGACAAACCCGGGGAGGGCGGATTACTTCCCGCGGCGCTCACTTTCGAGCGCCGCGTGCGTACTCCATTGCGAGCCGATTTGAACACGCCAGTCGCAGCCCCGCACAGGGAGCGAAGCGATCGAGCAGGAACGTCTGGCATCTGTTCACAATCGGGGAGGGCGGATCACGTTTTCAGCCGAACTACAGCGGAGACCAACTTGTCTCTGATCTTTTGAACGAAGCGACCGAACAGGACGGCTGACAGACGGACGCGATCGCTCGGTGATACGTGGCCACGGTCACGAGCGACAGGAAAGCGTGAAGCTGATGGCCGTGCTGGCCAGTCCACCATTCCGCGGTCTCTCTGAGTGTTCGAGACACGAACGCCCCGTAAACGCTCTCTCACTCCCCGAAGGCGTGTCCTAACTAAGATACGAGACGCCTTGCGTCGGAGTGGATGACGCACTTTCGGACACAGGACCGTCTCGGCTGTGACTGCGCTCGATCAGGGCAGAGCCATGTCTGAGATCAGTGTCGAGTCGGTCGCGGTCGAGGGATCGACAGTCGAGTACGTGGTCGATTACTCGCGGGACTTGCGGCGCTTCTTCGATACGTCGACGTTCTCGGTGTCGTACGATGTCGACGTGAGTGACGTGCCCCGTGGCGTGTTGACCGTGCCGGTGTTGGCACAGGTCTGCCCGGTCGCGTGGGCGACCGACAGCACAGTGACAGTCGACACGGTCGACCGGGCGTTCGTCGAGGGCCTGGCGGCCGTCCGCGAGACGCTCGAACGGATGTATCCCGTCGTGTTCGACGGCGGTGGTCTCGACGCCGAGCGGGTCGTCGACTACGATCACGCGCTCGGGGAGTTCGACGGTGCGGCCCAGCTATTCAGCGGTGGCGTGGACTCGCTGGCGACGTACGTCCGTCATCGTGAGGTCGATCCGGCGCTGATCGCCATTCAGGGCTGGGTCGTCGGTGTCGACGAGACCGAGCGCTGGAAGCGCGCGATGGGGCACGTCGAGCAGTTCGCGGCGCGGACCGACTCGCCCACCCACGGCATCACCGCCAACATCTCGTCGTTCCTCGATCACACGATGCTGAACGTCCACTACAAGCACCACACCGACGGCGGGTGGTACAGCGGCATCGGCCACGGGATCGGATTGCTGGGCGTCTGTGCGCCGCTGGCGTACAGTCAGGGCTACGGCGTGATCCACATGGGGTCGACCCACTGGGACGGCTTCGAACTCGATACCGTGACGTGGCCGGGCCGTGGCTCGCCGTGGGGGTCGCATCCGTCGATCGACGACAACGTCCAGTGGGCCGGCACGCGCGGGCACCACGACGCCTACGAGATCACCCGGCAGGACAAACTCGAACTGCTGGCAGCGTACGCCCGCGAGACCGACCAGACGTTCGTGATCCGCACGTGTACCTACGACGACGCGGGGGGCAACTGCAATCGCTGTGAGAAGTGCGTCCGCACCGCGACGGGGCTCATGCTCGCGGGTGTCGACCCCAACGACTTCGGCTACCGGGTCGACGAGGACTGGTACGACTACGTGATCGAGCGGTTCGCCGAGAACGACTGGGCACTGGACGAGCACGTCCGGTATTACTGGGAGGACATCCAGGCTCACCTCCCGCCCGCAGAGCCACTGCCCGACGACTCGGCCCAGCGGTACGTGGGGTGGCTGGCCGACAACGACTTCGCGGCCAACGTCGAGCACTCGACCCAGCCCCTGTGGGTCCGCGTGCTCCGCGTGGGTGCGCGCAACGCGCCCTACGGGATCTACGAACGTCTTTATCCGATCTACGACCGACTGCGCCCCGAGCCGTACAGCTGATCTTCTGGACTGTCGCGTTCCAACGGGCGCAAGAACCAGTTCACGGACGGATCGCCGGTCGTCCGCGTCGTCGCTCGTCGTCGCCGATCAGTCCGTCGCGGTGGGACGCGAGCGGTCGGCGTGCCACACCGATCCGGTCTGGACGGTCTCGACGGCGTCGAGGGGGAACTCCTCGCGTGCCGGCAGCTTCTCGAAACCGAGGACGAACCCGAGCGGAAAGAGGACCGACGAGATGGCGCGCTTCGTCGCACCGTGGACGCCGAGGCGGTGACACAGGAACGCGGTGCCCGCGACCGAGGCGAGCGCCCAGCCGGCGAGGACGAGCGGCTGGACGACCAGTGCGACCAGGCCGAGTGCCAGCCACGTCGTCGAGACTGCTTTGTCGCGGAAGTACCACAGCCACCGGGCGAGCAGTCTCGGACGAGTCAGGGCCTTGCTACAGACCTGGCCGCCGGCGCGGTAGTAGCCCCGTCGCCAGCGCCGGAACTGATCGAGGGGCGAATCCGGGATCGGATGAGTGCCGGCGACCATCGGCAGCCGCTGGAGTTCGTGGTCCGCCAGCCGCAGCTGGAAGCCCAGATCCACGTCCTCCCAGGCCAGCAAAAACGGGTGGAAGCCATCGACTTCGGACAGCGCCGCGCGGTCGTACAGGACGACGCCGTGGCAGTAGTCGACGCTCGTCGCCTCGTCGGCGCGCCGTTCGTTCAGGTGGCCGTCGATACCAGCGAGGTCGGGATCCGCGTCGAGCGCGTCGAGAGCGGCCTCGACCCAAGAGGCCGAGACCACCACGTCGCCGTCGACGAACAGCAGCGTGTCGCCGCTGGCGTGCTGGGTGCCGACGTAGCGGCCGGCCCCCGGCGTGGTCAGTCCGTCGTCGGGAATCCGGTAGATCGTCACGTCGTACTCGCTGGCGATGTCGACGGTGTCGTCGGTCGAGTTCGAGTCGACGAGCAGGACCTCGAAGCTAGTGACTCCCTGGCAGGCGGCGAAGATGGCGTCGAGCGCGTCGGCGATGCGGTCGGCCTCGTTGTAGGTCACGACGACGACGGATAGTTCGGGGTCAGTTCCGTCGTCGTTCGCCAGTGGTCCGTCAACAGCTGTCCGTTCGTGGTCGATGGCTTGTCCCCCGTGCACGTACTCGCCAGTCGGCTGATCGGGGCTTCGTTATGGAGCGCGTACCCGTTCTACTGGCTCGGACGGCCGCAGAATAGAGTGGCCGTGTGGCCGCTACAGCCGTCGGTCGAGGAAGTCGGCGAGCGTCTCGAACATTCGGATCTTCTGGTCTACGTCGGTCGAGGCGTGGCCCTCCTCGCCGAGTTCGACGTATTCGAAGTCGCCGTCCTCGCCCTCCTGGTAGCCAAGTTCGGCCAGGCGGTCGCGGAACAGGCGGGCCTGCGAGACCGGGACCCGGCGGTCGTTGACACCGTGGACGAGCAAGAGGGGCGCGGCGAGGTTGTCGGCGTAGTTGATGGGGCTGCGCTCGTCGTACAGATCGGGGTGCTCGTCGGGCGACCCGACGTTCTTCTCCAGCAGTTCGGTCCGGTAGTGGGGCATCGTGTTCTCGAACATATCGTGGAGATCGGTCAGCCCGATCCAGGCGACGCCGGCGTCGTACAGGTCGGGGTACATCGTCGTCTGGCAGTAGGCCGAGTAGCCCCCGTAGGAGCCCCCGAAGACGGCGATGCGGTCGTCGTCGACCCACTCTTTCTCGGCGAGGATCGTCGTCCCCTTCGCGATGTCGGCCTGCTCGTCGCCGCCCCAGTCGTCGTAGATGGCCTGTGCGAACTCCCGTCCCCGTCCCGTCGAGCCCCGATAGTTCACCTTGAGGACGCTGTATCCCTGCGAGCAGAGGAACTGCGTGTACAGATCGAACCCGCGCGTGTCCTGCCCGCGCGGGCCGCCGTGGGGGTTGACGATCGCGGGGGAGGGGCGCTCGCCGGTGTCGTACAGCAGCGCCTCGATCTCCAGGGTCTCGCTATCCGTGCCGTCCAGCGCGGGCGGCACCGTCTCGCTGTCCTCGAACTCCGCTAACCCCGCGGACTCGAAGGTGAAGTACTCGGCGTCGACGAACATCTCGGGGTCGAGGTCGCCGTACGCCGCTTCGATCAGGGGCTCGGTCCCGTCGCTGGTCAGATCGTACCGCAGCAGGTCCGGTCGGCTGTCGGGCGTCGTGTGCGAGAGCACGACCTGCTCGCCGTCGACGACGGCGCTGCCGGTCCGGCCAAGCGAGGCGACGCCGGGCGGCAGGTCCAGTGCCGTCGCCGCGCCGGTCTCCACGTCGTAGACGACGACTTCTTGCATACACTCGCGGGTCCGAGTCGCGAGGAAGCGGTCGCCGCCGGGGAGGAACTCGGCCGCCGACTCTTCGAACTCGCCACCGTACCACGTCACCTCGTCGGTCCGCAGGTCGTAGACGCCACAGCGGCCCAGATCGGTCGAGTTGTCGGTCACCAGCAGGCGCTCGCCCTCGGGCCCCCAGTCGTTGGGCGCGACCTCCGCGCCGGTGTCGCCGATGTCGAGGTTCCGGGGGTCCGAGCCGTCGGCGTCGGCGACGTAGGTGTCCATGTTCTCGTAGGTGTCGGTCTCGTTGGTCGCGTAGGCGATCCGGTCGCCGTCGGGCGAGAGCAGGCCGCCGTAGGCCGCCCGCTCGTAGTCTGTCAGCTGGGTGGTCTCGCCGCTCGGCAGGTCGTGGCGATATAGCTGCATCTGCCCGGTCGCCGTCGAGCCGACGAGCAGCGTCTCGCCGTCCTCGCCCACGTCGTCGAGCGTGGTCTGGCCCTCGAACTCGACGACCGCCTCGACGCCGCCGTCGCGGTCGATGGCGTAGATGTCGTTTTGCTCGTTGCCGCCCTCGTCGAGGTGGAAGTAGACTCGCTCCCCGTCGGCTCCCCACTCGACGTGCCAGCGGGCGTTTCGCGGCACCTCGCCGTCGCTCCACTGGGTGCGCTCGCCCGTTGCCACGTCGATCACGTGGAGTTCGTTGCGCCCCGTCTCGTCGTAGTAGACGGCGACTTCGCTGCCGTCCGGCGAGACGGTCGCGTGGTGGAAGGTCGGCAGGCTCGCCAGTGCTTCGAGGACATCGTCGTCCATACCACGGACCTGTTCGTCCGACAATAATAAACTGTGGGCCCGTGGTGGCCGGCGAGTGGGGTCGTAGGCACTTCCAAACGACGCCGTAGAAAGTCCTTAATCGCCTGCTTAGCGCGCGTACACGTCGAACGCGTTGTCGTGGGTCAGGTGATCGATCGTCGCCTCGTCGACGCCGGCCTCGCGGAGTTTCGGCAGGAACTCCTCGACCAGATAGGTGTACTCGCTGTACTCGCCGCCCTCGGGCTGGGAGGGATCGTACCAGCCCCGGTCCTGGCTCAAGAGTAGCTGGTCCTCGTAGCCCGCATCGAGCATGCGCTGGATCAGGTCGACGTAGCGCCCGTCGTCCTGGTCCTCGCCGCCGATCCAGTCGTACTCGATCCACGCGCCCCGGTCGGCGACACGTTCGTGAGCCTCGACTGGCTCGGCCTGCGAGTGGATCCAGATGAACTGCTCGGCCGTGTAGCCGGCGTCCTCGATCACGTCGAGTTGCTGGTGGACCACGTCCTCGTGGAGCGTGTGGCTGCCGATGACTGCGCCGGTCTCAGCGCCCGCGCGGGCCGCCGCGCGCAGGATCTTCGCCTCGTCCTCGGAGAGTCCAGTGAGGTCGTCGTCGTCGGTGCTGACCTTGATCCAGGCGGCTCTGACGCCCGTGTCCTCGACGCCCTCGGTGAGTTCCTCGACCATCCACTCGGAGAGGTCGTCCTCGCCGGCCTCGCGGACCCACTCGGGGATCGACGGCTCCTGATAGACGCCCGTCGGGACGACCACGGGGAAGTCGGTGGCTTCCGACACCGCCAGGTCGATGTCGACCCGACGACCCACTCCCTCGGGCGTACACTCGACGAGCGCGGTGATCCCCGCGTTCTCGGCGCGCTCGATCATCGGCGCGATCTGCTCGATCACCGGTTCGGCTTCGGCGTCCTTCCAGTTGGCTTCCTCCATCGGTCCCAGATCAGCGAAGATGTGCTCGTGGGGCAGGATCAGTCCGAGGTCGTCCCTGCCGTACTCGCCCTTGGTCGTGTACAGCGTCGCCATACCTCGTGGTTCGTGAGCGACGGTTTAACCCCTTTGGCACTCGACAACTCCTATCGACAGCCTATGGTATCTATCCTGACTGTTTCGTATACGCAAACAAATGTATCCCGCAACTATCGCTGATCGTCTGAACTGCACTTTCCCATTGAATGAACGTAATCGCAAGACGAAGATGGGATAAAATGGGATAAACGATCATCTCTCTTTTTAGCGGCGTGGGGCCAAGAGAGGATGTGGTCGTCAATGGGAGTGTTCGATAGGGCAAGCGATGTTTCCCACCTCGGGGAACCAGATGGAGACTGTCCGTATCTGTGCATGCGATGCGAGACGGCGCTCCAGGTTCAGTACCACTCGTGTCCGGCGTGTGGCGGGTACGATATCCGTCGGGCCAAGTGGGTGAGCAAGTGATCTCTTCGTCCGGTCGAGTACGATGACATCGCACTCGACAGACGAGCAACGCGACGCTGCCGGCGTCCACGACTGTCACTCGGTGCCGACTGGCTGTCGGCCCCGCGACGTGGCATGTCCCTGTCTCCGGCCATTCCGGCCGGCTATCATTTCGCGTTTTTCGAGGTGCTGACAGTATCAGCACCCGCTATCGTAACAATTGGAACGATTCACACACCGATCGCACTGCAGTCGTGCGGTCGGGTGTGTATTGACTTTCAATGGCTGCCATAGCCACAGACACAAGTACCACAGGCCCCACCGCCAGCATATGCACCGGCGCACACTCGGCACGACGGGTATCGACGTGACTGAAGTCGGCCTGGGCACCTGGAACATCGGCGGTGGCTGGGGCGAGGTCTCCGACGAGGAAGGCCGCGACGCGGTCAGGGCCGCTCTCGACGCGGGCATCGACTTCATCGACACGGCGGACGTGTACGGCGACGGGCGCAGCGAGCGACACATCGCCGACGTACTCGCGGAGCGCGACGAGGACGTGACCGTCGCAACGAAGGCCGGCCGACGGCTCGACCCCCACGTCGCCGAGGACTACGACTACGAACACCTCTCGGCGTTCGTCGACCGCTCGCGGGAGTACCTCGATCAGGACACGCTGGACCTGCTCCAGTTGCACTGCCCGCCGACCGAGACGTACTACCAGCGCGAGACGTTCGGGGCCCTTGACCGACTGCGGGCCGAGGGGAAGATCGACCACTACGGCGTCAGCGTCGAGAAGGTCGAGGAGGGGCTCAAAGCCATCGAGTACCCCGGCGTCGAGACGGTCCAGATAATCTTCAACCCCTTCCGCCAGCGCCCCGCCGACCTCTTTTTCGAGGAGGCCAAGCGTCGCGACGTGGGCGTGATCGTCCGCGTGCCGCTGGCGTCGGGCCTGCTCACCGGCGCGCTCTCACGCGAGGACACCTTCCCCGAGGACGACCACCGGAACTTCAACCGCGACGGCGAGGCGTTCGATCGGGGCGAGACGTTCGCGGGCCTGCCCTACGAGCGGGGCCTCGACGCCGTCGACGAACTCCGCGACCACGTCCGCGATGACCTGACGATGGCCCAGACCGCGCTGCGCTGGATCCTCGACTTCGAGGCCGTCTCGACGGTCATCCCCGGATCGACCTCGCCCGAGCACATCCATCAGAACGCCGCCGCCAGTCAGGCAGCCCCCCTCTCGCACCAGACCCACGGCGCGATCCGAGACATCTACGAGGAGTTCGTCTTCGACGACGTGCACCACCGCTGGTAGCGCACTCGACTCGACTTCCCCGACCCCTAGGTTTACGGACACTGTTTACGGTACCGAGGAGCCGAAGCTCTCGGGGGAGTCACCCACTCGGTCCGTTACTATCTTCACCGCCACGTCTGGCTCCTCGTATACTTTTTCTGACTGTAAACGGCACCGCCAAAATAAGAATTCTGATATTTGTGGCCACACGTACTATCAGAATTATTTTAATTGTCGGACGGCCGTCAGCCACCCGTCCGGGCCGCGTCGTGCGAGGGACCACACAGTTCAAGTGCGCTTGCGGTAACGACACGCTCGTGGTAGTCTCGTTCGACTGTTTCGGGACGCTCGTCGACGCCGACCGGCCCGCCGAGCCGTGGGTCGCGGTCGCCGACGAACTCGCGGCCCGCGGCGTTCGGGTGCCCGACGACTGGGAGCGCGCCTATCGCACGTCCCACCGCGAGTACGACCGCGGCGCGGAGGCCCCCTTAGACGAGCACGTTCGACTGGCACTGGCCAGCCGAGGGGTCGAGATCGGCGAGGCGACAGCCTGCGAGGTCACGCTGGCCGCCTTCGACGCGCCGGTGGTCGTTCGGGACGGCGCTCGCGAGGCGCTCGACGCCGCCCGCGACTGCGGCCCGGTCGCGGTCTGCTCGAACTGTAGCGTCCCCGGCCTCGTCGAGCGCACGCTCGACCGCGCCGACATCGCCGTCGACCACGTCGTCACCAGCGTCGACTGTGGCTGGCGCAAGCCCCATCGGGCGATCTTCGAGCGGACTGCCGACGCGCTGGGCGTCGGACTCGCCGACCTGATCCACGTCGGCGACGACGCCCGCACTGACGGCGGGGCCGAGCGCGCGGGCGCGACGACGGTGCTGCTCGACGACGTGTCACTGGCCGCACTGCACGGATGGCTCGCCGACCACGGCATCGACTCGGGAGGCGACGACTCGTGACCGCCGCCCTTGCCATCGCGCTCGCCGCCGGCCTCGAAATCGCGGTCGCGGAGCCACCGCGACGCGCCCACCCAGTCGCGATGTTCGGCCGCGCCGTCGCGCCGCTGGACCGCGAGTGGCGTCGCCCTCGACTCGTCGGCCTCGCCGGGACGCTTGGGCTCCCGCTCGCGGCCGCGGCCGTCGTCGCGGCGCTGGTCGCCCTCGCCGGGCGCTTCGACCCGTGGCTGGCCGCCGTCGCCGCCGGCCTCGCCCTGTTCGTGACGACGAGTCTCCGAATGTTGCTGGCGGCCGCCCAGGAAACTGTCGGGGCCACCGAGACGGACCTCGACGCTGCCCGATCGTCGCTGCGGGCGCTGGCGGGACGCGATGCCAGTGTCCTCTCGCCCGGCGAGATCCGCAGCGCGGCCGTCGAGAGCGCCGCCGAGAACCTCGCTGACGGGCTGATCGCGCCGCTGGGTGGATTCGTCCTCGGTGTCGTCGTCGCCGGTGCTGCAGTCGGTGATGGGACGACCGCACTCGCGTTCGGGGCGGGCGCGGCGGCGTGGGTCAAGGCCGTCAACACGCTGGACTCGATGCTTGGCTACCGCTCCAAGCCGGTGGGGTGGGCACCGGCGCGACTCGACGACCTCGTAATGTGGCTCCCGGCCCGTGCCAGCGCGCTGTTGCTCGCGGTGGCCGCCGCCCATCCGTTCGCGCTCGTTCGCGCCCGCTCGTGGCTCGCCGGCGTCCCCTCGCCCAACTCCGGGTGGCCGATGGGGACGCTGGCGGCCGCCCACGAGGTCCGTCTCGTCAAGCCGGGCGTGTACACGCTCGCCGGCGGCGACTCGCTGCCGGATGTCACGACCAGCCAGCGAGCGCTTCGGACGGTCGCCGTCGCCGGCGTCCTCGCTTACGGGACCGCGCTCCTGGCCGTGGCTGCGGTCGCTGCCAGTCGCTGGGGGATCGTACCGTGATCTCGGCGCTCCGCGGGGCGCTTGGCTTCCTCACCAGACTCCCCGTCGGCCACGACGAGGCCGCCTTCGATGCCTTCCGCGCCCGGCCCGCGGCCTTCCCGCTGGCGGGCTACGTCGTCGCCGCGGTGCTCGCTGTCGTGGTCGTTCTCCCGCTGCCGGCACCGACGGCGGCGTTCGCGCTCGTCGTCGCGGTCGTCGCCCTCACCGGCGTCAACCACGCCGACGGACTGGCTGACCTGGGCGACGCCGCGGTCGTTCACGGCGACCCCGAGCGCCGCCGTGCGGTGATGACCGACACGACTGTCGGCGTCGGTGCGGTGCTGGCGCTGGGCGTCGGACTGGTCGGACTGACGATGGCCGGCCTTGCGCTGGCTCGCCTCCCGACCGGCGTCGCCGTCGCGCTCGTCCTCGCGGGCGAGGTTGGCGCGAAACTCGCGATGGCGACGCTGGTCTGTCGCGGGTCGGCGAGCCACGAGGGGTTCGGTGCGTCGTTCCTCGACGGCCACGACGGCGGCGATCTGGCGCTCCCGATCCTCGTCGCGCTTCCGGCCGCGGGGATCGCCGCCCTCGTCGATGCGGCGCTGGCTGGCGTCCTCGCACTGCTGGCCGCGGTCGCCGTCGCGCTGGCGCTCCAGCGGTGGGCCGACAGGAACCTCGGCGGCGTCAGCGGCGACGTGCTGGGCGCGACCAACGACCTCGCGCGAGTGGCCGCGCTCCACGTGGGGGTGGTCGTGTGGACGCTCTGGTGATGGCCGGCGGCCGTGGCACCCGGCTCGATACCGACCGCGAGAAGCCGCTCTACCCCGTCGCCGGCCGGCCGATGATCGACCGCGTCCTCGACGCGCTCGCGGCCAGCGCCATCGAGCGGGTCGTCGTCGCCACCTCGCCCGCGACGCCCGAGACCACCGCACACGTCGACGTGCCGACGGCCGAGACTCCCGGCGAGGGGTACGTCGCGGACCTCGACGCGGCGCTTTCCGACGACCGACTCGCCGCGCCGACGCTGACCGTCGCAGCGGACCTCCCGCTGCTGACCGGGCCGGTCGTCGACGACGTGCTTGACGCCCACGAGGCCGGATCGCTGACCGTCGCCGTCCCCGCCGCGCTCAAGCGCTCGCTCGGCGTCAGCGTCGACACGACGTTCGACCACGAGGGTCGGACGGTCGCGCCGACGGGCGTCAACGTCGTCGGCGACAGCCCCTCGCGGACGGTCGTTCGGAATGACCCTCGCTTCGCGGTCAACGTCAACCGCCCAGCCGACGCCGCCGTCGCGGAGCAGCGTTTGTCCTCAGACCCCTGACGCACGAAAGAATTATCCACGTTAGGGCCAGAGACGTGTGTATGTTCCCGGAGGCCGTCGACGCGCTCAGAGACGACGGTGCCCACGAAGGTACCACTGACGAACACGGCCGCGTCCCACACGGGAGTACGGACGATCCGTGGTTGCTCGATTTCAGTGCCAATACGAACCCACGGATGCCCGACGGTACCGCAGGCGTCTACGAGTCGGCGCTGGCGACGGCGCGGCGGTACCCCTCCGACGACTACTGCGCGTTCCGGGCGGCGGCGTCTGAGGTCGTCGACTGCGAGGCCCACGAAGTGATCCCGACTGCTGGCGGGCTGGCGACGATCAGGCTTACCTTTCAGACGACGCTGCAACAGGGCGATTCCGTCCTCCTCCCGGCCCCGAGCTTCGGCGAGTACGCCCGCGAGGTCCGCCTGCAAGGGGCCGACCCGACGTTCGTCGCCCACGACGCCGTCCTCGATGCGGACCCGGTCGACCACGAACTCGTCGTCGTCTGCAACCCGAACAACCCAACCGGCGAGTGCTACGACCCCGACCGGCTCCGGGCCTTCGCCGAGCGCTGTCGCGAGGTCGGGACGACGCTGCTGGTCGACGAGGCGTTTCTGGGCTTTACCGACCACCCCTCCATCGCGGGCCATCCGGGCGTCGTTGTCGCCCGCTCGCTGACGAAGCTGTACGGCCTGCCGGGGCTGCGCGCCGGCTACGCCGTCGCGACGGGTCGCCACCGGGACCGGCTCGACACCGCCCGGATCGCGTGGTCGCTGGGTGGGCCGGCCGCCGCCGTCGGCACTCACTGCCTGCGCGACGAGGGGTTCGTCGCGGCCACGCGCGAACGGGTCCGCACCGAACGCGAGCGTATGCGGACACAGCTCTCCGGTCGGTTCCGGGTGTACCCCTCCGACGCTCCGTTCCTCCTGCTCGAACTCGACGCCGGCGACAGCGTCGACGATCTGCTGGACGACGTGCGCGAGTACGACATGGCGATCCGGGACGCCCGCACCTTCCGCGGCCTCGACTCGCACGTCCGGGTCGCCGTTCGGATGCCCGACGAGAACCAGCAGTTACTGGGCGTGCTCTCCGCGGATGTTTGAGGCCCGGACTCGCGACGGCGTCTGTCAGTGCGCCAGCGAGGGCGCGCGCTGGCTGGGCACCGGCCCCGCGGGCGGCTACCGACGGGCCGACGCCGTCTACAACGTCACCGTCCCCGAGGGGTTCGACCGCACGGACCTCGATAGCTACGTCGACGAGCGCCGCCGCGCGGCCGACTTCGATGTCGCGGGACCGGGCCTGCTGACCGGCGTCGACGTGGCCCACGCCCGGTGTGCCAGCGTAGGATCGGTGACTGCCGTCGCGACCGTCGGCGTCTCCAACCCCGCGGCGCTCCCGCTCGACCCGGGCGAAGAAGACTACGATGCTCCCGGTCGCGAAGCCGCCGACTGGCGACCCGGCACGGTCAACCTCGTCGTCGGCACCGACCGGGCGCTGGCCGACGGGACGCTCGCGGAACTGCTCGCTACCTGTGTCGAGGCCAAGGCCGCGACGCTCTCTCCGCTCGTGGGCGTTCCGGGCACGACGAGCGATGCTGCCCTCGTAGGAACGAATCCCGACGGCGACTCTGCCGCGTTCGCCGGGAGCGCCACCGCCGTCGGGTCGACCGCGCGGGCCTGCGTGAGAGACGCGATCCGGGCGAGTTTCGAAGCCCGCTACGCCGACGACGACCCGCCCGCGTCGGTCGAGGACGCGCGCCACGGTGTCGTCACGGATCGGGTGGCGACGGTGTTCGAGCCAGACCGCGTGTGATGGGCGGCCCCGACCGTCACACCGATGTCAGGGGGTCGCCAACGATCCGGTATGACAGAGGAGACTGCGGGACCGACGGCTCGCGAGATCACCGCCAGCGCGCCCGATGACTTTGGCCTCGTGCAGGTGTGGTGGGGCGACGGGAAGGGGAAGACGACCGCCGCGCTGGGGATGGCGATGCGGGCCGCCGGCCACGGGTATCGCGTCCACCTGCTCCAGTTCATGAAGGGCGGCACCGCCAGCGTCGAGGACGTGCGCGGCGAGTACAACGCCATCGCGGCGCTGCCCGGGTTCTCCTACGAGAACGCCGGCCACTACGGCTGGCACGGCTTCCTCGATGGGAGCGACGACGACGAGCACGCCGCTCGCGCACAGGGGGCGCTGGCCCGCGCCGAGGAACTGATCGAGGCCGCCGCCGACGCCGACCTCGACGCGCCCCTCGCACTCGACGGGTCGCCGGAGGACGGTCTCCACATGCTCGTGCTCGACGAGATACTCTACGCCGCCAACCGCGACCTGATCGCGCCAGAGGACGTGCTCGACCTGATCGAGCGCGCCCCCGAGGGACTGGAACTCGTGTTGACTGGGGGCCACGAGCGGCCCGACTACCTCGACGACCACGCCGATCTGGTGACGCGTGTCGCCAAGGAGAAACACCCGCTGGACGCGGGACAGGGCGCGCGGAAGGGCACCGAGTTCTGACGAGCGGAAGTCGCGGTTAGCTGCCGAGGGTCGACTGATCGACCGCGTAGATGGTGACGGCCTCGTTCTCGAAGGCGACGCTGACCCCTCGCTGGCGAGCGAAGGGCACGTCGCCGTAGCGCTCGCGCTCGGTCGGCCCGACGTAGACGTAGCGCACGCCGTAGCGGTCCAGCACCCGGGTTCGCTCGGCAACGCTGCCGCCGTAGACGGCGCGCACGTCGCTGGCCTGTTCCCGGTAGATCGACTCGCCGTGGTAGTCGGCAGCGTGTTTCCAGCCGGCGATGGTCGGCAGGCCGGTCAGCGTCGAAGCGGGGTTGGCGTGCCAGCGGTAGGTCTCGTTGCCGACGGCCTCGACGATGGTCGGCTGCCCGGGCCGGTCGTCGAGCCACCGGATCGCGGCCATCTCCTCGGGGTGGCGCTCGCCTTCGGGTTCGAGCGCGTCCAGTGTCGGGTCGTCGACCTGTCCGTACATCGGGCCGTACAGCGGGGTCGTCCCGGTGAAGTGGTTCGCGGCGGCGACGCCGCCCCACAGCGACAGCGAGACGACCAGCACCCCCGCGGCGACGACCCGCGGTCGAGGGACCGATTCCGTGAGCCAGAGCAACTCCTCGCCGGCGTCGCGCCCCCGTGCGAGGATTCGGGTGAGCGCGACCCCGGCGGCCATGCCCCAGAGGATCCACACCTGCGCGTAGGCCTTGAACACCGTGTTGTACCGGCCGATGCTCGCCGGGTCGTCGAGATAGGCCACGTCGACGAGGACGACCAGCCCAGCCCCGGCCACCAGCAGGACGCCCTCGAACCCGACCGACGCGCGCCGGACGAGGAGCCAGCCGACGACCAGCAGCGTCCCGTAGACGGCGAACGACGCGGCGTCGAGGGCGGTACCGATAAAGAGGACGTTCGCCCCGACGCTCGCCGCCAGCAGCGTCAGGAGCCGCCGGGATCGTCGGGTCTCGACGACTCTCTGTGACGCTCCTGCTGTCGGCGACTCGGTGGGCGTCAGGAACGCGCGCAAATGCGGCCAGAGGTAGACGACGAACAGCGTGAGGAAGGCCCCGTGCAGCAGGACGAGGACGGCCAGCCCGCTCCGATCCGGGAACAGCCCGAGTTCGAGGCCGCCGGTCAGCCGCCCGACGTACGGCGTGACGAGCACTATCCCGCAGATCCCGAGCCACGCCGCGACGGCGAACCCGCCGAGGACTCTCGTCACCTCTCGCCCGAGCGCGCCGATCCGTCGGCCGCCGTCGGTCGAGACCGAGGGGACGGGCCGCCCCGTCGCGGTGTGGTCACCGTCGGCGGGTGACCACCACGGCAGCAGCGTCCGCGGGTGGGCCGGCGCGAGCGCGACGGCCAGCAGCACCAGCCCGCAGGCGGTCGGAAAGCTCCAGGAGTTGGTAAAGAGGACGAACCCGGTCACGGGTGCCGTCAGGCCCAGCAGCGCCCAGCGGCGACGCTGCTCGGTCGCGGGCGTGCGGACGTACGCGAGCAGGAGCGACCCCAGCGTCAGCAGGAACGGCGGACTCATCACGTGAGGGTGAAAGCCGCCGTGGAACGTCGAGAACAGCGGGAAATCGAGCGGCGCGAAGTGGGGGAGAAAGCCCGATCCCTGCGTGTAACTGAACTCGGCGGTCGTCACGAGCGCCGGATCGAGGTTCAGCAGTCTCGCGGCGTCGGTCGCCAGCGCCGCGGGAAGCTCTCGGAGGAGTAGCTGGACGGCCCCGAACGTGTTGCTGGCGACGCTGGTGAAGAACACGCCCGCGAGGCCGGCGACCCGGTGGCTGACGCCGTGGCCCGCGCCGATCGCGCCGGCGAGGCCGTAGCTCGCGGTCGCCAGCGCCGCCAGGATCGTCGGCAGGTGGAGGTTGTACGCGTAGCGGGCCGGCGTCGCCGTCAGCGTCGCCAGCACGCTCCCCAGCAGGTGGCCGCCGTAGTAGTAGCGCACCGGCTGTCCGGCCAGCCACACGTCCGTCGGCGGCAGACTCGCCGCTCGTTCGAGGGACTTCAGCAGGCCGAAGTTGAGGAACATCTCGCCGCTGTGGGCGTAGATCGCCGGGTCGACCGCCCGGACCGCGACGACTGCGAGGAAGACCACGGTGAAGACGACCGCCGGGCCGCGGTAGGTACGGAACCGCGCAGTGACCCCGCGGCGCAGCACGGCGAGGTCGAGCGCCAGCAGCACGAGGACGGCCGCGGTGATCACCAGCGGGCCGAACCGTAGCTGCCCGAGCCAGTAGGTGACGAGCGTGACGACGACCGCAGCGATCGGGAAGCCGAAGGCAGCGCCGTCGTTCGGAAACTCATCGAAGACAGCAGCGGCGACTGGCAGCCCGAGCAGCGCGAGCGCGTGACAGCAGACCAGCCACACGGCGACGACCCCGTACTCCATCGTACGGAACCGGACTGCCGATCGTCGTATTGTAATGACGCGGTTATTCGACCTGTCGGCGATCGCCTCCCTGACGGGTGTCCGTCCGGCGATGCCGCTGTCGATGTATCCGTGATCGCCACAACTGCGTCCGTGTCCCACGACGGTCGCTGGTAACTGTTCGTTATCTGGATTGTCACGGTCGAACGGCTCGCGCTGATCCCGTGCGGTCCCGTCCAGAATCACCTGTCTCGCCGTCACAGCACGGCTGGCGCGGATCGGTGGTCGCTCGCCGACACGTGTCGGTGCCACACTGCTTTGTGCCCGATAAGACCGGCGTATCAGATGCTAAGGTGGGCGGATCGTGCCACCGCTTTCTTTGTCGTCTGCTTTCTCCGGGTTCCTTCTCTATAACGAAGGAGGGGACAACCGTTAGCTGATCCGATGAATCAACGATCTTCCGATCGAACGCGACTCCAGCAGACAGCGGTCGTCGTACTGATCGCGCTGGCCGTCGTGTTGAGTCCGATCGTCGCCGGTGTCACCGTTCCGGGGACCGGCGGCGACGCTGTCGCACAGCAGGCCCCACCGAGTGGCTTCTCGGGCGAGACGAATCTCACCGACGCCGAGACGAAGTACGTCGGCGAGGCCGAGAACGACACCGCCGGCTGGTCGGTCGCCAACGCCGGTGACGTCAACGGCGATGGCGTCGACGACCTCCTGATCGGCGCGCCCGAAAACGACTCCGGTGGAACGAACGCCGGCGCGGCCTACATCGTCTACGGACCGACCGATCCGGGGAACGTCTCGCTGGCCGACGCCGACGTGAAGCTGGTCAGCGCGTCCGACTCTGACCGGGCGGGCTGGTCGGTGTCGTCCGCCGGCGACATCAACGACGACGGCCTCGCCGACGTGATCGTCGGCGCGCCGGGCAACGACAGCACCGCCGAGAACGCCGGTGCGGCGTACGTCGTCTACGGTGACGAGTCACTGTCGGGGACGGTGAACCTCACCGACGCCGACGTGACCCTCGTCGGCTCAGAGGCCGGCGCACGCGCGGGCTGGTCGGTGTCGAACGCCAGCGGCCTCGACGGCCCCGACGGCGTCGCGGTCGGTGCGCCGTTCCGCAACAACGCGACGGGCGCAGCCTACCTCGTCTCCGCCGAACTCCTGTTCGGGACCGTCGACCTCGACGCCGAGTCGACGGCCGTCCTGACCGGTGCCTCCGTCGGCGACCGGGCCGGGCGCTCGGTCTCGAACGCCGGTGACCTCGACGACGACGGCACCGCCGACATCGTCGTCGGCGCGAGCAACTACTCGGCCGCCGACGGACCCGCCAGCGCCGGCGCGGCCCACGTCGTCTACGGCGAGGTCAGCGGCACTGTGAACCTCTCGTCGGCGAACCTGACCCTGACCGGCGTCAACGCGAGCGACCGTGCGGGCTGGTCGGTCGCTCACGCGGGCGACATCAATAACGACACGGTGGCCGACCTGATCGTCGGTGCGCCCTTCGCCGACCCCGGCGATGCCAACGCCGCCGGGAGCGCCTACGTCGTCTACGGCGACAGCGGACTCCCGGCAGAGCGCTCGCTGGCCGACGCGAACGTGACTCTCGAAGGTGAGGGCGCACGCGACCGCGCCGGCTTCGCGGTCTCCTCGGCCGGTTCGGGTGACGTGACCTGTGACAACGTCGACGACGTGCTCGTCGGCGCACCGGGCAACGACACCGGCGGGAACGTCTCCGGCGCGGCCTACGTCGTCGCCGGATCGTCGACGCTGGACGGCGATCAGTCCCTCGGCGACGCGGAAGCCAAATTCGTCGGCGAGGCCGCCGGCGACCGGGCCGGCCGTGCGGTCTCCGACGCCGGCGATCTGAACAACGACAGCTACGAAGACATCGTGATCGGTGCGCCCCGCAACGATTCGGGTGCGAACGACACCGGCGCGGCCTACCTCCTGACCAGCGAGTGTGCAGTCGAACCGACCACCGAGACGGCGACGCCGTCGCCGACGCCGACGGACACGCCGACTGATACGCCGAGTCCGACGCCAACCGCGACGCCGACGGCAACGCCGACCGCGACGCCATCGCCGACGCCGACCCCGTCGCCGACGCCGACCGCGACGCCGACGCCAACCGCGACGCCGACGCCAACTCCGTCGCCATCGCCGACGGCAACGCCAAGTCCGACTCCGTCGCCATCGCCGACGGCAACGCCAAGTCCGACTCCGTCGCCATCGCCGACGGCAACGCCAAGTCCGACTCCGTCGCCATCGCCGACGGCAACGCCGAGCCCATCACCGACGGCAAGCCCGTCACCGTCACCGAGTCCGCCTCCGGTAGTGTGTGAGGGGAATGCGAAGTTCGAATGGAAGGGCAGTAGCCACGTCGCGGAGTACAACAGTTTCGACCTGACTGTCACCGGCACCGCAGCACAGGCGACGATCACCAACAACGAGGACTTCGCGCTCGATGTCTACGTCAAGGCCGGTAGCGAACAGTCCGGTGCAGGTACCTCCGGACCGTTCACTGTCGATGCGAACAGTCAGATTCAGGTCACGGGAACCTCGGGCAAGGATATCAGCGCCATCGGTATCGTCTGTGAAGGCACTGGTGTCCCGGACTTCCCGCCGTTCACGCTCCCGAACAACGGCGGAGCCGGCAACGCGCCGGGTGGCGGAGCAGGTAACTCGAACGGTGGCCCCCCGGCTAACCCGAACCTCCAGTCGCTGGGCTGGCTGCTGACCCTCGCCGGGGCCGCTGGCGTGCTCGTGCTCAGTCGCCGGAACGACTGAGACGTCCGCCAGCCCTCGCCGTCCCGTTCACGAACGACCGCGCAATTCGCAGACGATCTCTCGGGCGGCCGCGACGTGGTCGTCCGCGTGGTCGTCGCCCGTTCCATCGACGTTCGACAGCAGATCGTCGATCTTCGACAGCCGTTTCTGACGAGTCGCCGGATCGAGGTCGTGTTCGGCCAGATCCACGGCGAGCGCTTCGGCCTCGCCGAGCCAGCGATTCGCCGTCCGCTCGACGGGGCGCTCACCCGTCGCTCGCAGGTGATCGGCGAGTTCGTCGAGGCGTCCGTCCATGACTTTCCCTCGGCCCTGCCACTGAAGTGGCTGTCTGTGTCGCCGGTCGAACGCCGCCGACTCTCTTTTGCTGCAGACCCACACCTCTTTAAACAAAGGGGGCGCAATCGCGGGTAATGGTCGAGGCGTTCGCGGTCGCGAGCGGCAAGGGCGGGACGGGCAAGACGACGAGCACGCTGGCGCTGGGGATGGCACTGGCCGACGAGTACGACGTGACCGTCGTCGACGCAGACATGGGGATGGCGAACATGCTGTTTCACGCCGGTCTCTCCGATGTCGAGACGACGCTGCACGACGTGCTCGGGAACGACGCACCGGTCGCCGACGCCACCTACGAGCGATTCGGCATGACCGTCGTCCCCTGTGGCACGAGTCTCGACGACTTCCGGGACGCCGACCCCACTCGGCTTCGCGAGGTCGTCGCCGAACTGGCCGCCGATACGGACGTACTGCTGCTCGACTCGGCGGCCGCGCTCGACAGCCGAGCGGCGGTGTTACCGATCGTGCTGGCCGACCGAGTGATCGTCGTCCTCCAGCCGACGATTCCCGCGCTCTCGGACGCGCTGAAGGTCCAGGAGTACGCGACCTCTTACGGCACCGACGTGGCTGGACTACTCTTCAACAAGGTCCACGACGACGACGCCATCGAGCCCATCGCGGACAAGACCGAGCGGTACTTCGACGGGCCGACGCTGGCGACGGTCCCCGACAGCGAGGCCGCCCGCGAGGCCCGCCGCGCCGGCCGGCCGCTGCTGGCCCACGCCCCCGAGACACCGCCGGCCGACGCCTTCCGTGAGGCCGCGGCCGGTATCGAGGTCCGCGACGGCGGGCCGGAGGCAGTGGCCGATCGGTTCCGCAGCGCCGTCATTCCCGACTCGCCATGAACGTCCCAGATGGCACGCTCCTGCGGTCACGTGTCGTCGGCGACCCCCGTGATCCACTGGCGGCCGCGCTCGACCGACAGCTCACTGGGTACGCCGTCTTCGAGCCACAGGAGACGCTGTTGCTCGACGGTGGCTCTCGTGGCATCGTCACGTTTCGCGACGGCGTTCCCGAACTGGTCTACTACACCGGCACCGATCGTGGCGGCCCGACGGCACTGGCGGACCTGGCGACGCCTGGCCCCTACCACGTCGAACTGTATCGGCTCGACCCCGGTGACCTTGCGTCGATCGGTGCTCACGAGCGACTGGCAGTCCCGCCGGGGATGCCCGCCGAGCGACTCGCCGGCGACCCGGCGCTGGCGGCCAGTACGCGCCGTGGCGCGCCCGGGGACAGGGAGCTATCGGCGAGTGACGACAGCGACGAGACGGGCGAGACAGAGCCGGGCGCTGTCGAGGCCTTTCTCGACGACGAGGCCAAGATCGACGCGATCAAAACACAGGCCCGCGAGGAGGCAAAGCGCCGCGCCGAAGAGTGGGGCTTCGACTGAGCCGTCTCATACGAACCGTTGTCGTTCTTTACCGGATCGACCGCACGCTGTCGTGCGGTCGACCGGGTAAACGTTTAGGACGGTCCGTCTCAGTCCATCCGAACGGGAATCCACCAGACACGGCTTCGACCGCCGACTTTCTTGCTGGTCAGATCGGTGCTCTCCTGCAGGTCGTGAAGCTTGTTCAGCGCGGTGCGGCGCGAACAGCCCAGCAACTCGGCGACTTCGGAGGCGGTCAGTGGCTCGGCGTAGTCGTCCCGCTGTTTGAACACGTCGATCACGTCCGATTCGGTGTACTCGACCTCACGTCCGGGTGGTGACATAACACTCGCTTCGAGTGGGAGGTATTTATCCGTTGTCCGGGAATTGACGACCCGCCACGCCGAGATTCCAGTCATCACATATCGAATGGCTATCTGATATGTAGCTGGAAGCAACGGTCCCACGCCCACGATCGGCCAGCGTCGACCGCCGGGCTGTTACAGAGGCTGTAACAGTTGTCGGTGGATAAGTATAGGAGGACACTGTTCTCTACCTGTTAGTGTGGTGATCCCGTCATCGCGGCGGCCGCCCGATCATCCACTGTCACTTTGACCCATCGTCTGTCGTCCGATGGACGGATCACCACCCCGCTGACGAACGGCCCTACTGATCCTCCGGCTGAATTTCCGGGAGTACGTCTGCCAACGGCCGCGAGCGTGCTTCGATAGCTTCGAACTGCTCGCGGGTCCACTCGACGACCGCCGAGTCGTCGGATTCGAGCAGCGCGCGGAGATTGTTCGTCTCGTCGTAGGCCGCGATCCCGGCGCTGTCCTCACGTACCATCACGCCGTCGGTCAGTGGCTCGGGCGAGACCGAGACGGAGACGCGCTCGTGCTCTCGACTCCGGTCGAGCGCCCGCTCGAACTGCGCGGCGGAGCGTTCGAGGACGCCCTCGTCGATCACCATGTCGACGCTCATCCCGGATTCGAGCAACGGGGCGACGCTCTCGTTGAACGATCGGGCCACGATCGGCGTCACTGTCTGGACGTGGCCGCCCTCGCTCTCCGTGAGCCACTCGACCACACGGTCGATCGCTGCCAGGGGCTGCTGGTCGTTCGCCGCCGTGATCGTCCCCGCCTCGAACGCTTCCGGGGGGAGTGGGTCGTCGAAGCCGTCCAGATGCGTCGCCAGCGGCGCGAGTCGATCGGCGCGTTCGACGGTCGTCGCCAGTTCCTGCTGGCGTTCGACGATCCGTCGACCCGTGATCGTCGCCCGGTACTGCCCGTCTCGCTTCTCGACCCACGTCCGTTCACGAAAGCCGGCGAGGATCCGCTGGACCGTCGTCCGGGTCGCGTCGACCCGCTCACAGAGCTCCGCGGGCCGTAACGGCTCGCGACTGAGTTCCGCGAGGATCGCGGGTCGATGGCGCGATCCCGTCAGGTACTGTAGATCACGGAGCACGTCCTCGTCGGTCATCCCGCGCAAGTTATTGGCTCACCGACAAAGGCCTGACGCTCTCTGGCATCCCTCGCGACGTTCGATCGACGGCGCAGAGTTTCCAAGCGTGAAACTCTGTGCCCATTTATACGTGGTTCTCTGAGCAAGCTGTGATTGCAATGTCCCTGCACGCTCGACGCAGTTCGCATAACGGCCCTCCACGCCGTCCCCGACGTGACGGTCTCGCTGGAGTGAGACACGCGCGATTGTTCCATTCGCCGAACGACGCCGGGGGGCAACGATGAGCGATCGGCTCTCCCGCCTCGTCTCGACGGTCACCGAGCACAACCTCGTCGTCGTCTTCCTCATGCTCGTGCTGTCGGCCGGCGTCGTCTACGGGATCACCGACCTCCGAATGCAGAGCGAGGTCGGCGGCAGTGACGCCATCGGCGACACGCCCGAAGCCCAGAAGTACGAGTACATCCAGACCCACTACGCCAACCAGAGCGACGGCAGCGGGGCGAGTCCCGCGGTCGTCTACGTCCAGGATAGTGGCGGCAACGTCCTCTCGAAGGATGCGCTCCGGGACTCGCTGGCCTACCAGCAGACCGTCAGGGAGAACGACTCCGTCGCCGCTGCGCTCTCGGATGGTGACGGCGTCACGGGCGTCGCGAACCTCGTCGCCACGCGACTGGCCGGCGAGCGCGACGCGACGCTCGCCGATCAGATCGCCGCGCTCGAATCGGCCTCCCCCGCGGAAGTCGAACGGGCCGTGACGGCGACGCTCTCCGAGGGCTCGCCCGCGCTCGCGCTCCTGCCCAACGACTACGACCCCGGCACGGCCAGCGCCGAGAGCCGCCGGATGATCTTCCAGTTCGGGGCCAACGGCGAGAGCGCCGACGACCGGCGCACCGCCGCGACGACGACCCTCTACGAGACAGCGGGCGACCAGCAAGGCAGCGACTACTTCACGCTGGGCCAGCACGCCCTGGCCGACCGGAACCAGCAGATGAACCAGGACACGATGGAACTGGTCCTGCCGGTCGCGCTGCTGGTCATCCTCGCCGTACTCGCGTTCTCCTACCGTGATCTGGTCGACGTGGTCGTCGGGTTCACCGGCGTCCTACTGTCGGTGCTGTGGATGTTCGGCATCCTCGGCTGGCTGGGCGTCCCCGCCGGCATGACTATCATCATCGGCCCGGTCCTGATCGTCGGCCTGAGCGTCGACTACGGCCTCCACGTGTTCATGCGCTATCGGGAACAGCGCGGCGAGGACGAAGGTATTCGAGAACCCATGACCCGCGGGCTCGCGGGCGTCGGCGTCGCGCTCGGCCTGGTCACGATCACGACCGCCGTGGGCTTCCTCGCGAACCTCACCAACGACTTCACCGTCGTCCGCGACCTCGCGGTCGGCATCACGCTCGGGGTCGTCTCCTCGCTGGTCATCTTCGTGACGATCGTTCCCGCGCTGAAGATCACCATCGACCGACTGCTCGAACGCGTCGGCCTCGACCGGCGCAAGCAACCGCTGGGCGAGTCCCGCCTCGTGAAACCGGTGCTCGCCAGCGGCGCGACCGCGGCGAAGCGGGCGGCTCCCGCCGTCGTCGTCATCGCGTTGCTCGTCGGCACGGTCGGGGGCCTCGCGTGGACCGACCTCGAACGCCAGTCCTTCCAGTCCGACGAGGACGGCGTCGCCGAGTGGAAACAGGAGCTCCCGGAACCGCTCGCCTGGGAGGTCCACCCCTACGAGGGCCACAGTAGCTACGCCGCACAGCACTACCGCGCGGCCGACGAGGACTCCCAGGAGCGTTCACAGATACTCGTCGAGGGCAGTGTGACCGATCCCGGGACGCTGGATCGGCTTCAGTCCGCCCGGGACGAACTCGCCGACTCCGCGATCGTCTTCGAACGGAACGGCGAAGTGCCGTTCGTCTCGCCGACCTCGGTGATGGGATCGGTCGCTGCCGAGAACGACGAGTTCGCCAGCGTCCTCGCCGAGGCCGACACCAACGGCGACGGCGTCCCCGACCGGAACGTCGAAGGCGTCTACGACGCGCTGTACGAGGCCGCTCCCGAGCAGGCCGCCCTCGTCGTCGAGCGGACCGACGGCGAGTATCGCTCCGTTCGACTGGTCGTTCCCGTCGCGGCCGACGCCGCCTTCGACACCCGAACCGACGTGATGCGCGACGCGGCCGCGACCGTCGACAGTTCCGACACGCCCGCGCTCGCGGTCGGCGTGGCGACGGTCAACGCCGCCGAGTCGACCCAGGCCGCAAACAGCATCCTCGAAACGCTTGGGATCGCGCTCGTCGCCGTGTTCCTCATCCTCACCGCGATCTACCGCCTCGTCGTCGGCAGCGCCACGCTGGGCGCGGTGACGGTCGTCCCGATCACACTGGTGACGGCGCTCGTGATCGGTGGGATGTGGGTGTTCGATGTCCCGCTGACGCTCCTGACCGCGCTCCTGATGAGCCTGGTCGTCGGGCTGGGGATCGACTACAACATCCACGTTAGCGACCGCTTCGCACAGGAACTCGACGCCGGCAAACCGGTCCACGCGGCCATCCGCGACGCCGTCACCGGCACCGGTGGTGCGCTACTGGGGAGCACGCTGACCTCGACGGGTGCCTTCGCCGCCCTGCTGCTCCACCCTCACCCACAGATCACCAGCTTCGGAACGCTCGTGGTCCTCGCGCTGGGGACCTCCTTCGTGGTGAGCGTGTTCGTCCTCCCGAGCATGCTGGCCGTCTGGGCGCGCCTGTTCCACGACAGCCAGCCCCGGGCCGCGCGGACGCCACTCTCTGAGTCCAGCGCCGACGACTGAGACCGCCGACTGCGGATTTCAGCCCGTCGCTGCCCGGCCCGCGGGGGTCGGTAGGCGGACGGTCGTGTTCGTCCAGCCACGTTCGGTCGTGACCCGAACGTCGACGACGATCCCCAGCACGACGGTGTCCCCGGCGCGGTCCTGCACGACCACGCCGTCGATGGCCCGGCAGTCGCCGAACGCTCTGCCTCGACCGTCGGGACACCCATCGGCGGCCCACTGCTGGGTCGCTGTCCCGTTGAACCGAACCGTTCTCGCGATGCCCTCGTCGAGGCGTGCCGTCTCGACTGTCTCGACGCGCTCGTCGAGTCGGTCCCGCAGTCCGTCGACCACTGCGGCCCGCCGGCTCCAGTTCTCGGTCGAATGGGTGGCGACAGCCGCGTGGAGTGCCCGGTCGAGCGTCGCCGTCGCGTCGGCCGTCGGATCGTCGTACTCGCCGCCGGCACGCACGTCGGCGTGATAGCCAAGCTGGAGGTAGGCGAAGACGATCGGGACCAGCGCGACCGCGACGACGACCGCGGCGACCAGCACCAGCTGGCCGCGCCCGGGCGCACATCCGTCTTCGGACACTCTCATCGAATCGTTTCTGCCTCTCGATCGTGTATAAATGTGTGGTTCCGGGGCGACGTTCGCCCGTCGCAGTCACCACGCGTCGTGGTGCTCGCTCACGCCGAGGACGAGGACGATGATGATCGAGCCGACGGCCACCAGCCCGCCGGCCCAGTTCAGCGCCGTGCCCGTCAGCGCCGGGAATCGGGCGGCGATCCCGACGAACAGTCGCACGTCGAGGGCGACGATCACGACCGCGCCGACGAGGTCGAAGCAGAGGTCGAAGGCGGTGTCGCGCCAGCCGTAGTGGACCAGCACCGGTTCGATGTCGTAGCGCTCGCCGACGGCGCGTGCCAGTAGCTCGATCAGTTCCCAGAACACGCCGACGAGGAGAACGAACGCGAGCGTCGCGAACGGGACGGCGCTCGGAGCCAGTGCGCCCACGGCACCGGCGTCGACGGCGACGATGAGGCTGGCGTACACGAGCGCCGTGAGGAGGGCCGCCGAGACGGTGTGGGTGAGGTGGTCCCACCACCACACCGACTCGTACCAGCCCAGCATCCCGATCGAGTGGAGGATGCCGGCGACCGCGACCCATAGCGGGAGCGCGGTCGTGACCAGCCCCCCGGTCCACGCCGACTCCGTCTCCGCCACGAGGACGAGCGAGAGGACGACGACGGCACTGGCCGCCAGCGTGTTGACGACCGCCGCGACGTTCCACCGACGAACCGCGACGACCGTACAGCCACCGAGAGCGACGAACAGGACCGCCAGCGCGACGAGCGTGAACGTGGCCATCCGTCTGGAACGTCACGCCGCCCTCGTATGACTGTTGCCCGACTGTCGGTCACAACCGTTCTGTCTGGCGGTTTACTGGCCGTTTTCCAGATACCGATCCGGGACGTGCGCGTGCAGTCCTTCGGGGATGATCGGGACGAGCACGTCACCGATCAGTACGTCTGCCATCTCGGGTAGATGTTTTCGGACGGCGGTGTACGCGCCGGCGACGGCGACGCTGGCGAGGACGATCCACTGGAAGGGGCCGTCCAGCGTGAGCAGTAGCGGCACCGCGAGCAGACCCGTGAGTAGCAGGTCACCGGGCGAGCCGTCGTAGCCGACCCAGCGCCGCGGTGCGATCCACCGGCCCCGGTAGTGGTCGTACACCGCCCGGTCGGAGGTCCCCTCCCACGGGCGCAGTTCCAGCCCGCCGCCGAAGCCGTCGGCGACGCTGTGGACGGCCGCCGCGAGCAGGAACAGCGCCGCTGCGACCGTCCACGGGCTGGGTCCGAGTACGGCGACGACGAGCGCGACGCCGGCCGCCAGCGAGTAGTACACCGGGAAGTGCAGCGTCTTCCGGTGGCCCGCGTACATGTCGAGATCCGGGAACACGCCGCCGAGCAGGCCCGCCGCGATAGCGACCGGGCCGAACTCCGGGGCGACGGCGCTGACCGCCAGCCCGAGCACCATCCCGCTCAGGGCGTGGGTCGGCAACATCATTATGTCCAGACACAGGGGACAGAAGTTCTTAAATCGTTCGTGGGACGTCGTCGCTCGGTCGCTACTACTCTGCGCCGGCGACCACGTCCTCGTCGGTCGGCCCCTGGCCGTCGTAACGCGCGACGAACTCGTCGAGTCGATCCGAGTCGTCGGCACCCGGTAGCGGCTCGCTGGCGGTGGTGCAGTCGGCGTCGACACCGAGTCGCTCACAGACGAGGTCGGTCGTCGACTCGGCCATCTGCCGGTAGGTCGTCAGCTTCCCGCCGACGACACTGACGGCGTTGTCGACGCCCTCGTCGGCGTGGTCGAGACGGAAGAACCCTCGGGAGATACCGCGCCGGTCGCCCTCGCCCTCGTCGGGCGCGTACAGCGGGCGCACGCCCCACCAGCGCCGGACTTCCGGGGCGTCGGCGACCGCCGGAAGCATCGCCGCACACTCCTCGATCGAGCGTTCGACCTCCCACTCGGCTTGCTCGTAGTCGTCCGGGTCCGAGACGGGGACGCTCGTCGTCCCCAGCACGGCCTCGGTCTCGTGGGGCACCACGATGTCGCCGTCGTCGGGGTCGCGACACCGGTTCAGGACGGGGATCGACTCGGCGTACTCGACGGACACCATCACGCCCCGTGCCGGGGCCATCGACACGTCCAACCCCGCCATGGCGGCCACCTCGCCGGCCCACGCGCCGGCCGCGTTGACGACGTAGTCGGGTTCGAGCGTCCCATCGACACTCCCGCCGAGTCGTGCCTCGACGACCTCGCCGTCCTCGACGGTGAGGTCCGCCAGTGGTGCGTGCGGGTGGACCGCCGCGCCGTGGGCCTCCGCGTCGGCCGCGTTGGCCGCGACCAGCCGCGACGGGTAGATCACGGCGTCGGGGACCGCAAACGCTCGCTCGACCTCGGGTGTGAGGTCGGGGACGCGCTCGCGGGCCTGCTCGGCGTCGAGCACCTCGGTCTCGATACCAACCGCCTCACAGGCCGCCAGTTTCGCCTCGAAGTAGTCGGGGTCGTCCTCGGTCAACTGGACGAACAGGCCGCCGGTGTCGCGGATACACTCCCCGGCGATGGCTCGAAGGATCTCGTTTTCCGTGATACACTCCTCGGCTCCGACGGCGTCGGCCTCGGCGTAGCGCGCGCCGCTGTGCAGGAGGCCGTGCGATCGCCCGGAGGTCCCGCTGCCGAGGCCGCCGCGTTCGGCCAGCGTCACGTCGACGCCGCGCAGCGCCAGGTCTCGGGCGATACCGGTGCCGGTCGCGCCACCACCGACGACGAGGACGGTCGAGTCTGTCATCACTCGATATTGGTCTCCGTCGACATGTGTCTGGCGCTCGGACCGATCCGTAGCGACCTGATCGCTACACGTACCACACTTCGATCGTCACCGCACCGGCGACGGTCGTGACGGTCGCCTCGCCGGTCGCGACCGCTCCCGGGACCGGAAAGCCGACGCTACCGTGGGGCGTCTCGATGCGGAACATCACGTTGTCCGGCAGGATCGCGTCCGTCCGTGCCCGAACCTGACCCCGCTCGCGCTGGAAGGACTCCTCGCTGGCGATCACTTCGGCCAGTCGCGTCACGTTCCGGTGTTCCGGCGGTTCGTTCGCGAGGATCGTCGTCGCGTCCTCGGCGTAGGCGTCTAGCTGTGGCTCGCGCGTATCGGGCGCGGGCACGCCGGTGGCGATCCCCAGTACGACGGCCAGGATGACGACCACGCCCAGCGCGGCCTCCAGCAGCGACACCGGAAGTTGCGCTCTATCCACCGGCGCTCACCGCCAGTGTCGCCTTGTCGGTCTCGATCGCGTCGTACTCGATCTCGACGCTCCCCGGCGGGAGCGGTCCGCTCGCGACGAAGCGCAGCGTCGTCGTCTCGTAGCGCGACAGCGGGATCTCGTAGCTCCCCGTCAGTCCGTCGTCCTCGTGCAGCGCCACTCGACCGCTGGCGCTGACGGTCGTGACGTTCGTCCCGGGCGGGGGCGAGAGCGTCAGCGTGGCGCTGTATCCCCGGCGGGGGAGCGTGACCCGCCGCTGCCAGCCCAGTGCTGGGGTGAGCCGCTCCGTGGTCCGTTCCTCGACCAGGACCAGCCGTCGTATCGTCGTTCCCCTGCTCGGGTCGCCGGTCGAAGCGATCGGCTGGCCGTCCAGCGCGACGCTGACGGCGTTCGCTGCGGCGACGGGGAAGGCCCCGCGGAGGCGGGTAGCGTCGAAGTCGGCCAGCCGACTCTCGTTGAGGACGTTCGCCCGCTCGGTCAGTGGCGACTCCGGCGCGACGAGGCCCGCGGCCAGGGAGGTGGCGACACGTCGCTCGCCGGGGTCACGCTCGGCGGACCTGATAGCACCGTCGGCCATCGCGAGTCCGAGTCCGGTCACCATCGTCAGGACCAGCAACGCGACCGCGAGCGCCGGTAGCCCGGTCTGTGCGCGGTCCCGATCCCGCCCGATCCGGCTCATACCGTCCCCTCCCGTAGTTCCACGACCAGTCCGCTGTCGGTGCTGTCGACGGCGACGACGGTGTCCCCGCCGCTCTGCCACGACCCCGTGACGCTCGTCACGCTCTCCGGGAGGACCAGCCGACTGCGGCCGCCGACGGCGTCGCTGGGGTGATCGAGGACGAGCGACCGGCTGTCCGTCTCGATCACGTACCCCTCGCCCCGGATCGTCGAGGGAAGGTCGACTCGCGTCCGAGCGCTCACGTGGGTCGCGTTCGGCGGGAGCGCCTGCTCGACGCGTTCGGTCGCGAGCGCGAGGGTCCGGTCACCGATCGACTCGCCCGCGGCGTCGCGGGCCGCCGGTACCGCACCCCCGAACAGCGTCGTCGTCATCCCGGCCAGAAAGAGCGCGACGATGCCGATGGTGAGCGTCTTCTCGACGACGGGTGCGACGGCGCGATTATCCATCGCCGACCTCCAGGCGCATGTCGTGGACGACGAGGTACGCCGTCCGGGTGCCGTCGTACTCGATCAGGGCGCTGGGGACGCCGTCGCCGTCGATGTCGGTGACCGTCACGTCGTGGCCCCGCGCGTCGGCGTACTGCTCGAACGCGCCCGGCGTCGCCGTCTCGATGGCGACGCGGTACTCACCGTCGCCCAGCAGGCGGCGGTCGTGGCTGACGTTCGTCGAAAGCGTCGTCGTCACGCCGCCGCTGCCGCCGACGCTCCCGGTTCCGTTGAGCTTCTGGGCCCCGACGACGAGCACGCCGTCGCCGCTCGTGATCGGGGGTGTCGTCGCGAGCCACGTGCTCTCCCCGTGACCGCGAACGATCGCTCCGGCGACGGCCGCGACCCGGCGCTGCTGGGCCTCGAACACCAGGGCGTCCGTCTGGATCGTCGCGACGACCCCGCTCGAATCGAGGACGCGAAGCTCCCGCTGTTCGACGCCGAGCGAGCCACTGGCGAAGGAGACCTCTCCGGCGCGGTAGCCGGTCGTCTCGACCGGCCGGAGCGCGCTGTCGAGGTCGCTGGCCACCCGATTCGCGTCGGCGCTGGCGGTCTGCTCGTCGACGATGGTGCCGATCGTCGCGGTCAGCCCGCCCATCGCGATGGCCGTCAGCCCCAGCAGGACGACGACGCCGACGACGTGAGACTGGGCGCGGTCGCTCATACCATCCCGGCCCCCGTAAAGACGACGTAGGCGACCAGTACGAGCGCCGCCGAGTGCAGCAACGCCTCGTAGCGACCCCGACTCGCCGTGCCGGCGAACCAGCCACAGGCCAGCATCGTCGCCTGCGTGACGACGTAGAACCGATAGCGGTCCCGCGGCGGGTCGACCGCGTTGGGATCGATCGTGATACCCGACCCGCCCGACACCGTCGAGAGCTGTGCGAACCCGTCGAGGACGTAGGCGTTGACGGCGACGACGATACCCACCACGAGCAGCGCTGTCGTCCAGCCGACGGCGACGTAAACGAGCAGCGATGACCGAAGCGCTTTCCGCTCGTGGTAGAGTCGACCAATTTCAGTCTGTAGTGTTTCGAAAACATCCTCAGCGTCGCTGCCGGCGTCGAGCGCACCGACCACGAGCCCGATAGTCTGCTCGGCCATCGGCGTCCCGACGCGCTCGACGAAGCGGTCCAGCGAGGCCGCCCGGCCGTCGGTCGCGTCGCTCTCGGGGCTGGCGGTCAGGCCGAGCGTGAACGCCAGTTGGTCGACGTCGGACTGGAGCGCACCGAGGTCCACCTCGCGGGCGACGCGCTCGACGGCGTCGCTGAAGGGGCGACCGAGGCTGACGTGGCCCGACACCGCGTGGACGAAGTCCTGGATCTCGCGGTCCTTGGCGTCGTCGAGGCGGGCACGCCGGATCGCCACGGCACCGACGGGCAGGCCGTAGGCCGCGTAGGACAGCAGGAAGACGTTCACCGGCCGATAGTTCAGGAGGACGAGGCCGGCGGCGACGACGGGGACCGCCGGGGCGAACACTCTGGCGGCGCTGGCGGGGTTCACGCTCGCGGTCTCGATCAGGTCGCGCAGCGATTCCGGGGCGGTGTACACCGGCGCGCTCGCGCTGCGGGGCCTGATCGTCGTCACGAGCAGCGAGGCGGCCGCTCCCGCCGCGAGGACGAACCCGGCGCTCCCGAACACGAGGACGGCACGGACCGTCGTCGTCCCCAGCGGCGTCGCGACGGGCCGGGACAGCCCCGGGGAGAGCACGCCCATGATCGTCACGATCAACACGAGCAGTGCGGGCATCACGAGCAGGACGACGAACAGTTCGGCGAGCAGTTCGAGGAAGCCGGTCGCCCGCTCGTGGCGGCGGGACTGCTCGTGTGAGAGCAGTCGTCCTTCCATCTGGAGGTACCCCTCCAGCGCATCGGCGCTCTGGTTCGCGTGCTCGCGGAACTTCAGCAGGAACGGTGCCAGCAGGTCACGCGACGGCGTCTCGCTAGCGACGTGTTCCAGCCCCTCGTCGAGGCTGCCGGTGAGCGCCGTACGGTTGAGAATCCGCTGAAAGGCGACGGCCGTCTCGCCGTACGCGTCCTGGTCGGCGACGCGCCGGAGCATCGCCCGCTGATCGTGCTCGCCCGACGCGAGCACGCGGAGGTACCTGACAGCGCCGGGCAGTGTCGCCTCGATGTCGCTTCGACGCGCCGAGGCGATCCACCCGAGGTAGGTGCTCCCCCCGCGGACGACGAGCCAGCGCACCAGCCCGCCGCTGACGAGACCGAGGCCGACCGCTCCGACGAACTGCGGGACGAACGGCCAGTCGACCTGATTGACGACCGGCACGCCGTTCTGGAAGAAGGCAAGCACCTCCGACAGCACCGACGCCGGGAGCACCGTCGTCAGGAGGAGGACCACGACGGCGGTCGCGAGCGCGCAGGACCAGGCCAGTCCGTACACTCTGGCCAGATACAGTTCGAAGCTCGCGTCCAGATCGGCCGCTCGATACCGCGTTCTGTCCCCGTCGTGGCTCGATCCGTCGGCGTGCTGTGCGAACAGCGCGTACAGGCCCCGGTCGAGCGGATTGAGCTGTCGCGGCGTCTCAGTCGCCATCGGCCCCCTCCACGCGACCGCTGCGCTGGTCGGTCCGCTGCTGGTGCAGGCGCTCGACCGTGGCGGCCTCGTCGGTCTGGAGGTCCGCGAGCAGCGCGAACAGTTCGTCGGCGTCGGTGATCCCCTCCTGGACGAGATACCGGACGTAGCGGTGGCGACGCTCGAACGTCGCCTGGATGTCGGCGACCGACTGGTCGGTCTGCTCGGCCAGTCGTTCGAACGACGACGCCGGCACGTCCGTGTCGTCGGCGAGCGCGCCGGCGAAGGCGAAGTCGCCGTCCTGTTCGCGCCAGCAGACGGCGTTCCAGTACACGGTCGCGTCCCCCTTGCGGACGGCTCCACAGCGTTCGGCGTCCCGGTCGAGGTTCCGGTAGGTCACCTCGTCGACGAGTTCGATCACCTCGCCGACGTAGCGGTCCTCGCCGACGCGCCGGGGGAAGACGAGCAGGTCGATCTCCTGCAGGAGATAGGGCGGGAGCCCCTGCTCGATGACGCGGTTGACCAGCGTCTCCACGTCCTCGGCGTGGGTCGTCCCGATCAGGCCGTGGCCGGTGTTGAGCGTCTCGGCGAACGTCTCGAAGCTCTCGGGGGTGTTGACCTCGGCGATGACCTCCACGTCGGGGTTGAGGTAGTTGCATTCGGTCATCAGGTCGGCCATCGTCACGCGGCGGTGGTCGCGCTCGTGATCCCGCGTGGTCAGGGACACGCCCGTTTCGTGTGGAATGAACACCTCACGCGATCCCTCGTCGATGGAGATGGGGCGGTCGCGGTAAGGGATAAAGGGCATATGCGCATTCATCAGCGTCGTCTTGCCGACGCCGGTCGGGCCACAGAACAGGACGACGCCGTGGTGTTCGTACAGGAGCCAGAGCAGCGCGACCAGTTCCGTCGGGAGCGAGCCGTGTTCGACCAGGTCGACCGGCGTCATGGGGTCGGGCGACTGCTTGCGGATCGAGATGTGGGGGCCGTCTTCGCTGATCGTCGGCAAGGCGACGGCACACCGGATCGTCTCGTCGACGCCGTCGGGACTGAGATTCACCTTCGCGCTCGGGGTCGAGGCGTTCAGTTCGGTGCCGTCGTCCGCGGCGAGTTTGGTGACGACGTTGACGAACGCCCGTTCGGACTCGAAGCGGAGGTTCGTCGGCACGCGCTCGTTGTGGCCCACGTCCAGTCTGGGGACGACCTTGATCCGCTCGTCGACGCGGTTGGCCTCGATGTCTTCGAGCGTCGGATCTCGGACCGGGATCGTCAGTTTGCCGTAGCCGACCAGATCCCGAAGGACGTAGTACAGCAGGTCCTCCAGCCGGTCGGTGGCGAATCTGTGATCCACCGGCGGGACGGTCAGGTCGTACTCGGCCAGTGCGGTCCGAAGCCGATAGCGGGCGGCGTCGAGCCAGGCCCGCGTGTTGCGGATCGTCAGCTGTCGGGAGAGCAGCGTCGTCGCGCGCTCGCGGACGAACGCGACTTCGTCGTCCAGCACGCCGTCGATGCTGGCTTCCCAGACGCGGGTCTTGCAGTCCTCGATCAGTTCCTCGTCGCCGGGTAGCAGGTCGGGTTCGCGGACGGCGTACTTCGTGTTGAACGGGTCGTCGCCCAGCAGGTTCTCGCGGTAGACGATCACCGGCACCTCGAACTCGTGGAAGGAGACGGTGTGCTGTTCGAGGCGCTCGCTGGCGAAGCGATCGAGGAACTCCGTGTCGGGGTCGAGGTCGGTCGCCGCGGGCGCGAAGTCGTCGGTGTGGATGCGCACGCACTCTTCCCCAACGTCGGCCACGTCGATCCGGTCGTCCAGCGCGTAGGGGGTGAGTTCTCCGAGACAGGCCAGCGAACAGAGCGCGTGGTAGTCAAGCCGTCGCCGGGCCGCCAGCGAGCAGTCGACCAGGCGGTCGATCACCCGCTCGTGTTTCTCGTCGAGACCGCGCTCGACGCGCTCGATCGCACCCTCACGCGTGTGGGGCCGGTCGACGTGTGCGTCGGCGAAGTACGCCTCGACGGTGTCGAGGGCGTCGGTGTCGGCGCTCGACAGCAGTGGCTCGCGCACGTCGTAGGCAAAGCGCGTCCCGGTCTCGGTGACGGTGACGACGACGCCGGGGTAGATCTCGTTCTGTTCGCGCACGTCGGGCGCGTACCACGCGTCGGGGTCGCCCGGTGCGACGGGTGCCGGAACGCTGAGCGCGGTCGTCGCTCCCTCCCCCTCTGTGAGCATGGACGAGCGTGGGGGCGAGATATTACTTAAACTTTCAGGTTTTATCTATCGAATTAAGTCGCGGTCGTCAGCGTCGTCGGCTCGTCGTCTGGCCTCCCGGTTGCGCTCTCATGCCGAGGCGACAGGCGCTTGGGGACCCAGCCGAAACCACACCCATGTCGTTGCGATCGGCCCTCGCTGCGTGTCTCGCCCGCGACCGCGTCGGCTTCCGAGACCGATTTCCCGACCTCGTCTCCGAGTACGAACTCGACGCCAGGATGGGTGCCTTCGAGGAGGGGGTCGAGTCGTTCGAGGGGCCGGCGGGTCGGCCGAACGTCGAAGCGCTGGACCCGTGGACGCGGGAACTGGTCTGGCGGCTCTGGTTGCTCGACGACGCGCCGGTGGGGCTGACGCTCTCGGGGCCAGCCTACCAGGACAATCCGATTCGGTACGTCAACGAGAGGTTTCGCGAGCTAACGGGCTACGGGCTCGACGACGTGCTCGGGGCGAACCCGCGGTTGTTGCAGGGGCCAGACACCGAGGCCGCGCCGGTCGCCGGTTTGCGGGAAGCGACCGACATCTGGGAGCCGGTCACGGTCGAACTGCGGAACTATCGCAAGGACGGAACGCCGTTTCGCAACCGGGTTTCGCTGGTGCCGGTCGAGGGTCCCGACGGCTCCGTGAGCAACTGGGTCGGGATTCAGGCACGGATCGACGGCGAGGACTGATCGAACGCCCGACGCATAGCGCTTACGGGCCGCGTTCTCCGGCTTCAGAGCAGTGGCGATAAACAGCGCGCCGCGTCCGGTGACGACCGTCTCAGCCGCCGCGCTTTCGATACCAGACCTGTTCGCCGACCGGTAAGTCGCCGTCGAGGTCGAGCCTGTCGAGAAACAGGTCCCGAACCGCGAACGTCACGGTGAGTTCGACCGGGTCGCCGTCGTTCGGTCGCACGGTGACGACGCAGTGGCCGTCCCGTTCGTCGACCGACTCGATCCGCCCGACGGTCCAGCGGTCGACGTGGTGGCTCGGCTCCCGTGCGTGGATGCGGTCGTGGTTCATTCCCGTCGTCGCCTACTTCGCGAAGTAACTGGTGAAAAAGCCCGAGAGGAACGACGAAATGCCGACGGCCAGCGCCATCTCACCGAGTCCCCACGGGCCGTCGTCGTCGGCCGCGGCGACGGTGACGCCGACGCTGATCACGAGCGAGACGATACCGTTGACGAGGTGGGTTCGGAACGATCCCATGCTCGCCTGTATGTACCTGCCCGGTGATACTGTTTCGGTTTCTGTGGCTCTCGTTGGCACCAGTCATTAGAGCGATCGGTCCGTCGGTATCGGCATGGCCTCACACCCCGGCTTTCACTCGCTGGACGAGGAGACGGCCGCGTCGCTTTCGGTGACCGGCGATCTGCCCGCGTGGCTCGACGGCAGCCTGATCCGGAACGGGCCGGGGTCGTTCGCCGTCCCCGGCGGCAGCAGCGTCGATCACTGGTTCGACGGGTTCGCGATGCTCACTCGCTTCACCTTCGACCCCGGAGCGCGTGCCGGATCGGGCGACGGCGATGCGATCCACTACCGGAACCGGTTCCTCAGAACGGACGCCTACGAGGCGGCACGAAACGGCGAGTTCGAGGGCGGATTCGCGACCGGTGAGACCACACTCCGGTCGCGGCTGGCGACCTTCCTCACCGACCCTTACGACAACACGAATATCGTCGCCGAACGGATCGGCGACGACTACGTCGCACTGACCGAATCGCCCCGCGCGGTTCGGTTCGACCCCAGCACGCTCGCGACGATCGGTCACGTCGACGCTGACAGTGACGTGCCGTCGGGGCAACTGTCGTGTGCCCACTACAAGCGCGACCCGGCCACTGGCGTCCTCGTCGGCGTCGACACCGAGTTCGGCCGGACGAGTCAGTACCACGTCCACGCAACGACGCCGGCGGGCGAGCGCCGCCACGTCGGCAGCGTCGACACGGACCGGCCGGCCTACATGCACAGCTTCGCGCTGACGCCCCGGTACGTCGTGTTGACGGAGTTTCCCCTCCGGCTGGACCCGCTGCGGTTCCTCAAACCGGGGCGACAGGCCCCCTTCATCGAGCAGTTCGAGTGGGAGCCCGACCGTGGGACCCGGATCGTCGTCCTCGACCGGACGACCGGGGCTGTCGTCGCCGAACCCGTGACCGACGCGGTGTTCGGGTTTCACCACGTCAACGCCTTCGAGCGGGCCGGTGGGACGGAGGTCGTCTTCGACCTCGAAACGGTCCCCGACGCGACGACCATCGACTCGCTGTACCTCGATCAGCTCCGAGCCGGCGAGATGGGTGCCATCGTCGGTCGCGTCGAACGGTTCACCGTCGACCTCGACGCCTCGGCCACGAGTCGGTACGGCACCGGCGACGCGACGGTGGCCCGCGAGATGCTCTACCCCGACGGGTGTGCGTTGCCGACGGTCTCCCCGGCGCGCTGGTCTCGCCCGCATCGGTACGTGTACGCCATGGGGATGGACACGCCAGTCACCGAGTGGGCGCGTCGCGTGCTCAAACTCGATACCCAGACTGGGGCGGTCCAGACCTTCGACCACGACGGTGACTACTTCGGTGAACCGATCTTCGTGCCAGCACCGGACGAGGATGACGAAGACGCGGGCGTCGTCCTGACGATCGCGCTCGATGCCGCTGCCGACCGATCACGGCTGCTCGTCCTCGACGGGGCGACCTTCGAGGAGCGATCCCGTGTTACCCTCCCGCACGCGCTTCCGTTCGATTTTCACGGTCGGTACTTCCCCGAACTCGTCGTCGCGACCGGGGAGTGACGGCGCGCGGAGTATCACTTCGTTACCGACGACAACGAGTTCGTACTTATGTGTCTCCAGTACGCCCGTCCGTAGACACAATGGACTTCGACGAATTCACCGGCACCGTCCAGCATCGACTCGATTTTCCGGGCACCGGCGAGACGGTCCGAGCGATTCGGGCCACCCTCTCGACGCTGGGCCAGCGCATCCCTGCCGACGCCGCCGAGGATCTGGCCGCGTCGTTGCCCATGGAGATCAAGTGGTACATGACCGGCGGCGTCCACGAACACGGCCAGCGCTTCGACTGGAGCGAGTTCGTCGACCGGGTCGCCGAGACCGAAGGGGTCGAGCGCTCCGAGGCGGCCTATCACGCACAGGTGATCGTCGACCTCGTCGGGACGGTCGTCCCGGAGTCGGATATACGGGACCTGCGCTGGCAGCTTCCGGGAGCCGACGCCGACGAGAATTGGGGGAACTGTTCGCAGTGGTCGACGCCGGCGGGTGGCAGGAATCAGAGGCGGCGTAGCTTGGGTCGACCGATCAGACGCTCGGTCCGAACTCGTCCATGGCGGCCCGGACGAGTTTCGCTTCGGCTTTCTGGAGGTGGTCGCTGACCGTCGCCGGCGCACAGTCGATTTCGGCGGCGATCTCCTCGTGGGTCGCGCCGCGTGGCTGGTCGTAGTACCCCATCGAGAGGGCGACGCCGACGGCCTCGCGCTGGCGCTTCGAGAGGCTCGTCTTCGGGTCGTCGAGGCCGCCCCGGAACTCGCTGATCGCCTCGATCCCCACGTCGATGGCCTCGGGGGCGTCGTCGAGCCCCTGCTGGAGTGCGTTCGGATCGCCCACTGCCTCGCCGTACATCGTCCCGTCCCGGTAGATCATCGGCGTCCGCAGCACCATCCCGGTCAGCGGCCCGGCGCGGTGGATCGCCTCGAACAGCGGCGTCTCCAGTGGCTCCATCACCAGCAGCGCGTAGGCCTGCTCGTCGTCGACTTCGGTCACCTCGGCCGACCGGACGCCCGGTGTTTCGGCGGCCCTGTCGGCGAAGGCAGAGGCGTCGCCGTCGATCGCGAACAGGAAGGTCTCGGTGCCCGACAGCGTCGTGTTTACTTCGAGGACGCGCGCCTCCTCTATGGCGGGGTTGTTCGCCAGCAGATCGAAGAAGGCGGGCGCGGCGTCAGGGTCGACGCGAGCACTCGCTCGGATCCGTTTCATTTGCTGTCACCTTCCGCGACGCGGATATAAACCCCACTGCTATACCGCACAGAACGCTCTGGTCGCGAGCGCGTCGACGGCGTAGTACATGCCACGAGCACGACCGGAGTCAGTGACAGACGACACGGCACCTGACCCAGCGGGAGACGAACCTGCCCACACGGACACCCCGTCGGCAGTCGTCGCGCAGGACCTCACCTTCGCGTATCCGGACGGGACGCGGGCGGTCGACGGGCTCTCGCTGTCGATTCCCCGCGGGGAGTGTTTCGGCTTTCTGGGGCCCAACGGCGCGGGCAAGACGACGACGATCAAACTGCTGGCGACGCTGCTCTCGCCGACCGACGGGACGGTTCGCGTCAACGGCTACGACGCGACGAGTCGGCGAGACGCGATCCGTGGGACGATCGGGTACATGGCCCAGTCGGTCAGCGTCGATCGTGACCTGACCGCCCGCGACAACCTCGCGTTCGCCTGCAAAGCGTACGGCGTCCCACGGGATCGTCGCCGGGAACGGATCGACGAACTGCTCGATCTGGTCGATCTGGCGGACGTGGCCGACACGCCGGCCGGCCAGTTCTCCGGCGGGATGCAGAAGCGACTCGACGCGGCGACGGCGCTCGTCCACGACCCGCCGCTCGTGTTCCTCGACGAGCCGACGACGGGACTGGACCCCAAAGCCCGCTCGCGCCTGTGGGAGTACTTCGAGCGGATCAACGAACGGGGAACGACCGTCTTCCTCACGACGCAGTACCTCGCCGAGGCCGACGCGCTGTGTGATCGGCTGGCCCTGCTGCGCGACGGTTCGCTGGTCGAGTCGGGCACGCCCGAATCGCTGAAACGCCGGGTCGGTGGGGCAGTGCTTGCAGTCGAGATCGACGGCGGGACCGACACCGCGTCGGCCGCGACCACGGTCGCACGCGAGCGTGTCCTGCTTGACCCCGAGGCGACCGTCGAGACGGACGAGGGGATGCTCCGGGTCACGACGGAGCGCGCTCGCCAGCTCGGCCCGGACCTCCTCGTCGCACTTCGGGACGCAGGCTTCGACGTGACGGGATTCGACATCGCGGAGCCGACGCTCGACGACGTGTTCTTCGCGCTGGCCGACGAGTCGACCGACGATCTCGACGCGACCGGCGATCACGCGGACGCAGCCCAGTCGACGGGGGAAGGCCGATGAGTACGCCATCCAGCGACGTCGACGGCAATGCCGATGCCGTCGTTGATCGCCCGACTCCGGCGTCGAATTCCTTCGTCGGTGACGTATGGGTGAACTTCGAGCGCTGGTCTTGCAAGGCGATCCAGACGCCCGCGACGCTCGTCCTCGAAGTCGCGCTGGCCGTCTTCTCGCTGCTGATGTTCACGGCCGTCTTCGGCGATCTGGGCGAACTAGCGCTGGAGCGTAGTGGCTTCGCTGGCGTCGGCTACGTCACGTTCATCCTCCCGGCGGCACTCGTGCAGGTGGCCGGGTCGGCCGCCATCGGATCGGGGATCGGACTGATCGGGGACCTCCAGAGCGGCATGTTCGAGAAGACGCTGGTGTCGCCGATGCACCCGGCGGCAGTGTTCCTCGGCAAGGCCGCCTCGGAGTTGCTGCGCGTCGTCTGTTACGTCGGCCTGCTTCTCGGACTGGGGACGCTGCTGGGTGCGACCGTCGAGACCGGGGTCGCGGGCGTCGTCGGGATCGTCCTCGTCTGCCTGCTCTTCTCGCTGTGGTACATGTCGATCTCGACGATCGTCGCGCTCGCGTCCCGTGACGAGGGGACCCTCGACGCGGCCGCGAACCTGCTGCTCTTTCCGCTGCTGTTCTTCTCGTCGGCCTTCCTCCCGCTGTCGGCTCTCCCCCGGACGGTGCAGGACTTCGCGACGTTCAACCCCGTCACCTACGGGGCCGACGGCGTTCGGGCACTGGTGCTCGGTCGCGACGTGCTGACGGTCTTCCAGTTCGACCAGTTCGGTGGCGTCCTCGACACGCTCGTCCCGGCGGTCACCGTCCTCGTTGCGCTCGACCTCCTGTTCGGTGGAGTCGCGGTCTGGCTGCTCGCCCATACCAGCCGATCGGTCGTCGGGTGAAGCGGGTGCTGTTCAGTTAAGCAACCATATCACCGCACGCTGAGACACCGAAAGCCCTCGGTACGCTCCGGGATTCTGTGGCGGATATCCTCACTTCGTTCGGATAGTGCCGCCGCAGAATTCCGGACCGAACCTCGCCCTTTCATCCGCCAGGATTCGGCTGTGTACCCGTCTGAACCCTGGCGGATGAAAGGGCGAGTGCTGCGTGACGGCTCCGCCGTCACGTTATAGCCGGCCGGTGGAACCGGCCGGC